>Ga0316212_1000043_pt1 | contig 12539 bp, 9 predicted proteins | sample NRE1metagenome_FD_207799 | JGI IMG/M metagenome (GOLD analysis project Ga0316212, IMG submission 207799) | Spruce roots microbial communities from Maridalen valley, Oslo, Norway - NRE1 | ecosystem: Host-associated > Plants > Roots > Unclassified | place: Norway: Oslo | collected 2017-09-14
ATTGCTGGCTAGACAAATGGGTTCTACTTTATACCTTGTTGTCTCCTTGTTTAGAAGGGGCGGATCCACTCTGATGGAACCTACGTCGAGTACAGGCCGGTCATCCGTCGAATGCTTGAAATGTAAGGGAGGCAAAGCTTTAGAAGGTTGTATTACGTGAGCCAAAGGGAGAGCTACGTTATCAGTATGGTCTTCCTCTTTTAGGGGCCTACTCACTATAGATAGAGGAGAGGTTGGCCTTGCCGTAGTATTACGATTGCCATAGAGCCTTAACTAAGTGTTACGAGAGCCTTTTGGGGATTTATATATTGCTCAAGGCTGTTAGGGTCTAGAGGTCGTACCTCGAAGGAGAGAAGGGGATTGCTTACCTAAGAATAAGACAGCTTTGCCTAAGATATGTAATGAAGGTCTTTCCTCTAGATTGGGAACTAAATATGACGTATCGTTTACTTACTCCTTTAGAAAAGCGAACCGATGCCAGACGAAGATAACTAATAAAGGATGGTAACTAAGTAATCTAGCTGAGGGGCTCAAGACGAAGACTGTTTCCTTACTTATCGATGTAACTAAGGATGTATTTGGCTCCCGTTATCCAGCTAGCGTGAATGAAAGAATAAGACATCGTGGGTAACAGCCCAACTAACTATCAACTTAATGGCTATCTCTGTTGAAAGAATATAACTGCCCGAATAAGGAATCTATGGTCTCGCCCCCAAACGGATAACTTATCAGTAATAAGTATGTGAACTGGGGCGAACATATATTTATTTCAAGGTTAGGCAAGTGAGATCATATTGGGTAACTCAAGGTAAAACTCTGACCGCCTTCGCACGCTTCTGACCGACCAGTTGGAAGCTCTCCTCGTAAGTGTACGCTGATGGAAGACCATAATTAATGGGTGTAGCAGCTGGTGAATACCTTAATTCCAGGGTGTAGGAGAAGGATAAAGATAGAATAAGAGAAGCCATAATCTGGGCTATGTCTGTAGAGAGTAAGGAGAGAAGGTAGAGAGTGTGCGCAGAGCGGGTAACTCTAAATCTATAAAGGGTATAACCCATCTAGGGTATAACGATCTAGGGTATCACGATGGCTTCCTTAGCCGCGTGACTTAATGGGTGGAGCAGCTGTAAGAAAGAAAGGAAAAGACAACCCCGTATTTATGCGGAAGGTCTTGAAGGGGGCAGTAGACCTTCCTGAGGTGGTTTGTGGGAGGTTGGAAATGTGTGGCAACTCAGTACAATTAGGCGCGTAATTGTAAATTGTAGCTATTTCTTATCAAAGCAATGCTTGGCTTGCTTGGCGGGTTACACCTCTAAGAGTAACCCCTCTGAGAGGAAGCCCCTCTATCTATATAGGGCCGTGGTTACTGGTATTGGATTATTACTAAAAGGAGCTCTTTGGCAACCTTAGCATATACTATTGGGATTCTCTATGGAACCTATCCTCTGGGCTATTCTATCTTAGCCAGGCTTCGTCTATTGGGCGGGATATTCTATCACTATGGACTTCCTCGGCATCAGAGCATAAGTCTTTGCTTAGCTGGGCATCAGAGGCAGAACCTGCCTTTCATTAGCTAGGTGGGTTCCTTAAGTCAATGGCACTTACCCTCTTTCGCACTCAGCCTCTTTACTCGGTTTAGTAAACAGAGCTAAGGTGCATTTATTTCCTCAGCTAGGCCGGGCATTATATATATATATATATATATTTATAAGTCTTTCTATTCAGGGGCATCAGAGATCCGTAAGGCACTATTCTATGCTTGGATTCCCGGGCATGAGAGCTAAGGTACGTGGCATCAGAGATCCGATCCTTTCCTTCCTTTGGTTTTATAGCTTCTATTTCTAAGTATAGGTTATTGGGCTATTCTATGCCCTACTATAGGAGAGTAGCAAAGGTATTGGGATTTTATATGCTTACATTTATATTATAGGCTTTTATTGCTATTCTATAGAACACATTCTCAGAGCAACGGTACAGATGGGATGCTTTACTTAGCTAGGGTAGAGCTAGAGGCTTGGACTATTGGGCTATTCTATTTATACTATAGTATTCTAGCATATTATTTTTATACTCATATTATTTTTATACTATAGTATTCTAATAGAGAGTTAGCTGAGATGCGCTTGGTTTTTCTACGGCTGGCCATCTCGAGGCACATCACGACCCACAGGCAACACCGGCGAGACCCGGGAAGGCAACCCAATTGGGAGTCAGAGGATCCATAGTACCTGCCTACCTGCCATTTTGAAAGGACCTCGTCTTCATCATTTTGGAAAGCCCCTCCTCAGTTTCGGGAAGTTGGGGCAATCTATAGTTCATAATGAGGGAATGAGGGTTCGACGTTCCTGACCACACTAAATAGGACCGTCAGGATCAGGATGGTAATGCCCTCCATCAGGGTAATGCGAATCAGGGTAATGCCCGTAATCAGGGTAATTCCCGCCCGCCCGGGATTCAAGCGGTTTGTTACGGGCTTCTATGTTTGAGGTATTACCCACGAGTGCTTTCTGTTCGTTTCGTCAGCCTACCGGGTTTCCGCCAATAAATAAACCTAAATCCCTAAAGAAATAAATTCATTCTTGCGAGATGTGTCAGCCTATTGATTGAAGGAGAATAAAGCACCCGGTGGGATAAAGTGCAGTTCGAGCACTGCGGGGCAGAGCAAAAATGAAAGAAAGCCAAACCACTGCTCTACTATAGTGAGTGACGCTCGGTTATACCTTATTTCCCCTCGCAAGCAGACCAATAAGTGCTATCAATAAGTGCAAGCAAAAGTGCGTCAGCTCATTGTTAGCCTTCCTTTTTTCTGTTTCCCGCCCTATTCAGATCTCTATCATGAATGAGCCTGCAAGCCAGACCGAACAAAGGCGGCTCGTTCGAGGACGTACTCGACTGATAAGGACTTATGGCGTCGCTCCGCTTTGAAAGCCTTTCTTTATTGATTGAAATACCTCTTCCACACATCACTCCATAATGAATATTATTCCCTTATGTCTCCCGGGGGAACGAACAAAAAGGAGTACTGGTGTCTGACAAGGCCCGATCTCGCTCGATATTACGCAATTGGAATCCTTTTATTCCTCAATGAGCCCAGCCACGCCCTTTCTCGGGCACTGGAAGCGAGCGTGGTTCGTGTCCGTTTCCCGACTCCCCGCAGCGGAATTGAATGAAAGAGTGTTCTTTATCAGTAATATTGAGTACCTTATTAATACAATTCATCGATAAAACGTACAACACATACCTCTATCTGGGTGAGATCCAAAGAAGATAGATTTTATTTAAGGAATACCTATAGGTGGGATCTAAAGAAGAGATCAACAAAGGTAAGAATGACTCAAGGAGCGTGGGAATATTATATACGAGTCTATAAACTGGATGTTTGATCTTATTTTTTAAAGAATCCAGCTGCGAATAAGACAAAGGCATAGACACAGCTAGTATCCAAACCGGTATACCTTCCAATTTGGGGCAAGCTGGAAGGGATTCTAGGTGAGATAGTGGTGGATAGCCTATAAAGTAGTGCGGCAAAGCCGTGGCAGGTGCAAAGCCAATAAAGTGCGACCTCTGCTTCTCCTGCGGCTGCTGGCTATGGGTCCGGATCTCGATATGTTATGAATAAAACAGGTAGGGATGTTCAAAAACTCGGGTAGGCTTGGAGAGAACCAACAGAATCAATAGCATCACTTACAGAATTACTAACAGAGTATACTGGTGCTACTCTAACTAGTGATGCTGATGGATCGACTGCTTTTTCGACTGGATCAACTGCTTCATATACAGCTCCATCAACCAGAGGATACGCTGTCTCTGCCTCTACCTTATATGCTATTGGTGCTGCTAGCTCTGCTGCTGGATATACTACTGCTGATGCTGGTGTTGCTATCTTAGCTGCTTGCTGGTGTTTCCTTATTAATATAGGCAAGCTATCGATCTCGAACAGGATCTCGCTTTCGAAAACCCAAATGGTGTTGGTACTGGTGATTCGAGAGAGATGTTTGTGATGATATTCAGGGGTGTATTGAGTAGATGAGGCAAAAGGTAGTGATTTGTTGGGTTAAGCTTAGAAGTAACCTATAGGGCCTCAATAAGAAAAAGAGTCTATGGATCTCGAATGAATGGCTCTCTTACCAGGGATGCTGAGTGAATTGCTGTTGTGACAATCTTTGGTACGTGCTTTCTCGGTACGGGTGCTTCTGGTAGGTTTGGATATGTATCTGTCCCTGGGCGGGGTTGGATCTCAATCTATAGCTGTAAGGGGTGCTACCACGCTTGTTTCGCTCCCTCTGCTTGTGGTATTGGTGCTTATTCAAGATGAACAAGGGAATTGTATGTATTTGGTACTGGAATAGACTATGTAACCAGAGGATCTGAGATGGTGAACTATGAGGCACGTTGCTAAGCACAGGAGGGGGAGCTTGGACCCGGCACATAAGGGACACAGCAGAGTCACTAGAATACTTCCTAGGATTAGATGAATGTCATGTATTGAACCAGGGGGAAGCTCCAGGGTTAGACCAACGAATGGTGGGAAATCCAGTTTTTATAGCTAAAAGAGAACCTCTGATCGGGTTTTGTCAATGTGATGTAAACCCCAATCTTTCCCCTGGATAGATAATATAACTAATAGATAGAAGATTCCTCATCTTCCTAATGGAGGTAATCTGGGTTATCTTGCTTTAAAGTCTGCTACTCGTATCGGCATCGAACCTGGGGCTTCAGCTTATGCTACTGGTACTGCTCTCAGCTATCCTTCATCGACAGGTACAACTACTCGATACACACCATCCACTAGATTGGCATAGAAACCCCTTGCTCTAGCTACCTTTGCTATTAGACCCGAAACTACGAACGACGGCTATTCCTATGTATTTGCTACAGCTCCTAGTGGGGATACTTCAATTGGTGGAGAAGAATATACAGCATAATTAAATGATTGAACCCAATCAACTACTCCTGCATCTTTATCTGTACCTGACTCCTATGCTCCTGGTCTGTCTTCATATCGATAAAAAACCTATCCATCGCAGCATCACCATCAGCAGAATAAACTCGGTATTCCCTTGCTACCTATGCCGGATAAGCTGCTCCTCGTGGCCCAGGCCGATCAAATGCAATCCAATCCCTATAAAACCTTTACCAATTGAAGAAGCTTGGCGGTCAACATACCTGGAATAGCCAAACCTGCTACTCAGTTCTATACTTACACTTGTTGGACCACAAGGGACACTCAAGCAACTAGATCATTAACTTCTGAAAGGTGAACTGCCTATCAAAATCCCTATGCTTTATTTGTCTCTGCTGCTGGTCACACATTTATTGCAACCGTGTAACCCCAGACCCAATGGAAACAACCCCAGCACTGACAATTTGCACAAAGCACCTATCACGAACCAAAACAACCCTTCAAACTAGTAATTATGCTATTGGTACCTCTAGAGCTACTACACTCGACCCCCTGCAACTGGAACAACCGGAGCTTAGACCCTGTATGCCCATGATGTCTCTATCATGCTACCTTCTCCACTGCAACCTTTGATGAGGGGCTCACTCAATCTCGATATAGGAATGGCTTCGTCCCAACCTATGCCTCTATTATCCTCTTTGCCTCCGCCCAGAGTGGTTTACTCCGCATTGAACTCAATCAATTGCTTCAATTCCTGTTGTTCTAGGGGTCCTACCATACCCTAGATCTGGGGTTCCTCGCCTTTCACCCTTGCTACTAGCTATACCCGGCCCAACTACAGCCTTATCCACTTGTTTATTCCATCATCTTATAATGATGTGTATACCAACTCTTCAATCCAATGTGCTTTTAAGCAGGTGGGAGCAAAACAAAACCATTCATTACTCAAACACGTCTACAACCTTTTGCTTGAGATAGCAGCTACATCAAAGCCAACATGCCCATGCCATTTACCTATGAGCCAACCAAAGATTATGGGGGTATCCCCAACGACCTCAGAGCAAATCATCACTATTAGCCTTCATAGACAATATTCATTAGCAATATTTTACACTCTCCGTACCCACCTGTACTTAGAGACATTCTAACCGATAGCCCCTAGCCGTAACTTATATTTATCTATTCGAAACAGGAGCATCACATTGCATATGAAACTCACATCGCGTCATAGAACATGTAACTACATTCTTTACCTCGTATCACCTCTTCGTTCGGGGAGGTCTGTTTACACTCATCAATAATTGGGAAAGGAGCAGAAAGAACCAACTTAGTAATTCGTCAATTCTGTTTTGGGCAAAATGCCTGCCATCTTTGTTGCTAGAAACCCTTGATCAAATGTTTACTTACGATGGGTATAGGTACGTCAACGAACCAAACGACAGTGTTTTATTCTATAAGAATGGCCATTTAGCCAGGCAGGGAACAACAAATCGTCACTCTTCAACCATATTAGCAGGGGAAACCATCATCTATCTCTATATACAAGATCTCCTGGGTTCTACCTACCTATTTCATCTTCTTGTTCCTACCTACTTATTGTAGGAGATACAATTCCATACAGGAACCATCACATTTTGTTTAGACTGCATAGTATAATAAGACATGCTTTTGACTCTGATAAATGAGACCTCAATCGCATCATGAAATCATGTATGAGAACTTGGCGACCGAGGACTCAGTTATACCGGACAAAACCCAAACGGAAGCGATGGGGGTCATTGGTCCAAGGGAGCAACACCAACAGCAGCTATCAACGTATGATGATTGACCCATATATCATTGATTCTAGCTAGGTTACCAACAGACATGCATTCACTTCTTACCCTATGCATGTTCTTATCAGTACGATTCAACCAACCTCCTAGCCATCATTGATTGCTGAGCCGTCCATCCCTCCTCATTGATTGACTGCATCAAGGGGCCTCCCCTGGACCCCTAGAGCTGACCGGTATTACTCGGGTATTAATAAATAAAAGAGAAATCCTACTTAACACCCTAGGAATCCCCTTGTAGACCCTGACTAAGGCATATCCCATGGCTACCCTCAATCACCTCGCCTTAGCCCTACCCATCCGCTTAGCATGCTCCTCAGTCAGACCTATGTATTCCTCCTACTCCATCAAGCACTCCTTCTACCCACTTGGTGCTATAGGGCATCTCCCCGAACTGCTTAGCTATATTTATTACTCCTAAGTAGGATACTACTACTACTACTTCAGTTTCCTACTTATTGCTGGTATTGTACTCTATTTGTTGGCTGGCTCCTCCATGATAACTTTAGGAATATCACCCAACCGAATAAGTTAGTAATTAAATAATTAGTAGTCTTCTTAGGATGAGGAATAAAAACTCATTAGCTATCTTCTCTATACTCTATATTTTATATGAATCTGAGACTATCTATTAGGAGGAATTAAATATTAGACTCTTCTACTTCACTTAGAATATATTCTACTAGACTTAGATCGAACTTCTACTCTCTAAGAAATATTTATTTATATACAATATTAGTGTTAGCTCTATTAGTATGAAGAATATGAGCAATCTCGATTTGTATCTTTACTCCCTATTTGTATATACCCACTCCCAGGTCTTCTACTACAGCTACTGGAAAGTCAATTATTTTTTCGTTTTGTCATTCTATTTTTCTATCTATCTATGCTACCCAGCCCTCTATACATCTTTCTATGTTTACTGATCTTAGGTCTTCAATTTCTACCTATGCTGCATAAGCTCCTACCGCTCTACTATCTTTTATGCTCCTGGCTCTAGAAGCTATCTCAGTTAGATAACTGATAAGCTATCCAACTAAGATCACTAACCACACCTATAAACAATCACTAAGCAATCGCTAGGAAAGGAACCTCACTAAACAGCTCTATTAGAAGCTATCTCACAACCCCATGAGTAAGCTCTCAGAAACCTATCTATTTGTTCCTTCTAACCCTTTCAATACCCAGAGGAAAGATTCGGGTTCGAATTAGAAGGGTTGATTAGGATCCACCACCTCCCTCTCAGTTAGCGCCTGCCTTCTGGGCTGGGATGGATATATCTCGCTCGGGTGGACCTTTCTCTCTCTTTCAAGGAAGAGTTCCCTTACAAAGCCCCATTAAGAGCATAGCGTCTCTATCCTTCTCTGAGGTTCCAGTCTGACCTAAGTGACTTACGTAGGGTTCTGCATCTAGCAGTCCGATCCGTTAAGTAAGCATTACCTTCCGTCCGTGAAGGTCTGACCTGAGCCCTTAGGTCCTGGTCTTATGGAGGCGGAGAGACAGACGAAAGGGAAATATAGTCATCGGATTGTTCGGTTGGTTCCATTGCTTTATCCGTGGATTTCGTTCGAATAAGGAAATCCGCCTACTCAGGTATTTACCTCGAGTCGTAGCAATCAATCTCACTTCAATAGTCGACGGCTGCCAGTGGAATAAACTTGTCAATGTTGGTGCCATAACCCTAATATGGCTACCGAAATCATGGAATATCGGATGGTTCTTCCCTACAGTAAATAGACTCCATTGAAGGAGCTCACGAAATGGCATACTAGTGCCAACTTCCTCCTTCGCCTTCTCTCACCCTTTCAAAGGTGATTTGTCGGAGCATCCCCACTCGCAAGGCAGCTCTCTCACACGAGAACAGATATTATTGACATCACTTAGAGGACCAACTGGCTGGCATGTTCACCTGGGACTGGGAAGATCAAACCCATGTTCACCCGAGGTCACATCCCGAACAGAAAGGAATAACCGATCAATAGAAGAACATAGCCAATCTCACTATCTTCCGGGGAAACTACTTATTTTAAAACATAACTGCCCGAACTGCCCTAGAGCCCGAGTGGAGGCTGCTCTGTTCGACCTATGGAGAAATGCTATGACTTACAATCTGCACTAACGCGACTATTCAAATCAAAGGTAGGCACACACTAGTATAGGGGTGAATAATCAAACTATTCTGGCCATCAAATCCTATCCCTTAAATTAGTAGGTTCTGTCCTAGAGCTATGCCAGTATAGAATCTTTTGCTTTCCTTCAGTCGTGAAGTAAGTATTCTTTCTACCAGGATGTATATTAAATGTAGTAAATTAAGTCTTGCTGGAGGTAGGTGTTAGCCGGACCCACCGGAGGTGCTTTCATTCACTGATCCTCCCCCCTTCTTGGTCATTCCCCTCGCCCGATTTATCCCATCTCGATCCGGAATGACCAGACCAAACTAACTAGTCCTTGCGGAACCCCTAAGTCCAATAAGCTGGAAGACCGACTAGCAAGATGCGCCAGGCGGGAGGACAGGATAATTCCAATTAGTTGGTTGGGCCCGGAATAATAAAGTGGGCACGGAGGAGGATAAAAATGTTGTTCTGAATAGGCAGGCCGCTCGACTCAGCACTTAGAGAATTCTGTTGCCCTTTTGATCAGTTTCAAATTGATGGCCACGCTGGATAGTAAGACATAAGCAATCTCGACTGTTGGTGGTACGTGCTAGATTGTGCCCTTGACATGCACGGCATAAGATTGGAAGGACAACACCTGAATTACCATTATGGCGCATGACTTGCTGTGATTTCCGTTCTTTTCATGCTTTAATTTCTCATGGTGACACCAGCTGCCTCCCTGTACGACGTTGTAAGACTCCTCTTATGGCGAAGCTGGAGAAATCCGGGAAGTCGAGGGGCGATAGAGTTATAAGGCTTGTGGTACTCGATTCGTTATTGCTTCGTCGCTTGATGATTGGGGCTTGAGAGGTGGCGAAAAACGACAAACCAAAAGTAATTACTTTGAGGAGAATAACTAATCGCTTCATCGGGCGGGACTCTTGACTCGGACTAGGCTTGAGCCGACGAGTGACGATTTTAACTTGGAGACTTAACTTTCTAGCCCTATTGGGTTAACCGAGATACGCTTGGACAAGACGACCCGATGAGCAGTAATATTGAATGAACACTTATAGATCTTAGAATGTTTTGACTATTCCGTTCATTGCTTCTTACTTTGGACTAAGACACCCGACGGCAATATTAAAACCTCACACTTAAGCACTTTGATTCGAGGACCTATTTAAAGCATTGAACATGCCCGATAATAAGACTCTTTGAAAGATACTTGGCCTCTTCCCTTTTCAAAAGTACTTAAACAAACTTCAAATTTGAAAGACTAATTGAACTAGGGCTAAAACTTGAACTTGACAACATGACTTAACTGTGACTCTTGAGCACCAAACGAAATTTTGGGGGTCAACAGCAGCTCTAGCTGGGGACAGCTTCCCCCCCTGCAGGGTGCTTAGAATCCCAGTTATCTCCAGTTTCACCCTTATTCGGACTCAAACTTCGGGAAGATATTCCTGAATCACCTATTCCTGATTCACCTATTATTCCCTTTGAACCAAACTATTTATTTCAAGGTATGTACAAGTGGAAAATAAGGCGCTCTTTTTCTTTTTCAAAGAAATGAATCATTGGAAATAAGGGTTGAGATACTGCCCATTGACGGGCAATGTTAAGACCTCGTTTTCCAAAGTCTGCGACAAATAAGTATGCTTACCAACAAGCTTGTGGATTTTGAGAGGAAAGTAAATGTTGATGGGGTAGTGGTCTGGGTACGCCGTACTGTTTGGGGAAAGGAACTGTTTGGGACTTGCCAACGATGTTGTGGGAGGCTTACCAACTCGGATGGATGCTTGCAAACGATAAGGAGGCTGATGCATCCGAGCTTGCCCACCAACGTCTATATTCATTCCAGCGTCCATCAAACAAACTTCTTCCAGCTCCTTAAGGGAACTACATTCATTGAAACAGGCACTGAGACATTCCTGCGTCTACATTCATTCCATCGTCGGGACTTGAATGCGGATATGGGGAATGCGAGCTGGGGCAATCGGACTGTGGCTAAACAAGTGAATCGGCACCTCCTGGGATGGGGTATGAGAGACTGTTCCCGCAAAATAACATCCTGTGCACGTCGAACGGGTAACAAACATATAATCGGCACCTTCCTGGGCACATGGGATCTATAAAAGGTAACGTCGAACAACTGGGTTTGTTGCTATTGGGAATGACCCTTACTAACTTACTCACCTCACACTCACTTACTCACAGGGCACGTGGTATGGAGAACGGGTAACAAGGCGCATAGAACCGCTTCCCTCCCTTCCTGTGTACGTCGAAACGGTGGCTCTAGAAAGGCAAACGCATATAGAATCACACCTTCCAGGAGACGGGGTAAAAACAACTGGTGGTCACGTACAACTCCTTCCTGTTCGCGTAGAACTGTTGGAGAGGGGTATTGACAACTGGTGGTCAAAACCTCCTAGTCACGTCGAACTGGGCATGGGTTATAGAAAACAGGTGGTCACGTAATCTGGGGCACGAAATATGGGGACGTATAACTGGGCACGACAACTTCCTGTGTACAGTGGATCGAGAACAGGTGGGCAGTAAAAACCTCCAACTGAGTAAATTATTTTTTTATTATTGAAACATGCCTTTTCATCACGTCTCTCTCCATGTTAGGCGGGATGCATTCAACGGAGTCATTGGCTGAGCGGGGATACTCGGTTGAGCTACTTGGCAGGCCTGCTTGGCTACTCCGCTTGCCTTTGATACTCCACTGGGCTGGAGACAATCGGTGCCAGTAGGTCGGCCGAGAGTCACTCATCGCCAGAACGTCAGCTTATAGCCAGTGGTCGACGAAACCATAGCAGCCCTCCAACTATACCCTCTTACTCGACCTCGATATCAACCCTCTACGGGAACCTCTACCTATACCTAGATCCCCTATCTCTACAGAATCATCAGAATGTTCTTACCTGGGCTAGATCGAAGGAATTACGATGCGTTACATACGTTAATTCACAAGAGGGAGGTTGGTTCATAATGGGCGATTAATAAAAAATAGAGTCACTTTGGATAATCTCATATATAATGCCAGTTACCGCACCTATACCTTGAAGGGGCCTTATTCAGGTGAATACGCGGATACCATCTTCTCTTTAGCACCACCATTTGGGGCAGGCAAGAAGTTCGGGTACACCAGATTCCTCTACGATCCTTCTCTTTTGCCATTTAGTGACAGCACCTCTAGATTAAGAACCAATTTATCTAGTTGAATAACCTGTTGATCCAGTCAATGATACAATTGAACCAGCTTCCGTGCCAGTTGTTTCATATCCAGATAAAGCAGAAGAGCTTCCGGCAGCAGATCTGGTTCCAGTCCCCGGTGAAGTTTATACGGATCCACCAGCATAAATAGCGATCCCACCAGCGGAAGAAGCAGAGGTGAAAGATGGCAATTCAGTACCATTTGATCGGGATCGATACCCAGCATCAGTGGAGGCAGAGGTGGATGCAACGAAGCAAGCAGCATCTCAGTTAGCAACTCGAACAAGAAGCAGAGGCCTATATGAAAGAGGTGGGAGAAGCAAACCCAGACGCAGCAAAGACAGAGCCATTTGATCGGGATCGCTAGCCAATTTTACGGGGTTTCTGGAATCGACACCCATTTCTGACCACCTCTCCCGCAGCGCAGTCTTGAACTATTATGAATAGGAGAGCGTACACGCATCTATATTCTATTTAATTAGGTAG
>Ga0316212_1000044_pt1 | contig 12524 bp, 6 predicted proteins | sample NRE1metagenome_FD_207799 | JGI IMG/M metagenome (GOLD analysis project Ga0316212, IMG submission 207799) | Spruce roots microbial communities from Maridalen valley, Oslo, Norway - NRE1 | ecosystem: Host-associated > Plants > Roots > Unclassified | place: Norway: Oslo | collected 2017-09-14
AGAAGGTGTTTACAATTCAATGAGGTGATCAACAGTTGCAATCTCATTGATCTTGGGTTTAAGGGTCCTAGTAGCACTTGGACCAACAACAGAGATGGCCCCTCAAACATTAGAGAGCGTCTTGACAGGGTGTTGGCCAATATGCAATGGAAGCTGCTGTTCCCAGAGGCCATGGTGTCCCATCTTCCAAGAACTCATTCTGATCACTGCCCCCTTTTGGTTGATGTTGCAGGCCTCCCCATTCCCCAAAGAGATCTCAGACCTTTTAGAATGGAAGCTGCCTGGTTCTCTCATGAAGACTTCGGCAATTTAGTCAGGCGGGTCTGGGAACAACAGGATCAATCTCTGCAGAGTACTCTGGCCTCCTTCAAGGAGTCTTGTCTGGAATAGGGAGGGAGAACATTTTTACGAAGAAGAGACGGCTTCTCAAGCGAATTGAAGGCATTCAGAAGTACCTCAGGCTCGATCTTTTCCCCTTGTTCGGTAGTAGCCTCCATAATTCCAAGGCACAGCATGATTTCCCGTGTAAGGTTCCAATTGAGGGAGGCTGATAGTGATGGGTCCCTTCGAGGGTGGATAGGTGATAACCATCGGTTTTGGGATGGGCTTTGAAGATGGGTGTTAGGGTTTGCGGAACCTTTGGTGCGGTCAATGATGCGCTTGGAATGGTGATGACAAGGGGCTGCGGTTGTGATGGAACTGGTACTAGGTAGGTGGATCGAGGGGCCGATCCTTGGTAGGAAACCACCGTAGGCCTATTTGGTGCATTCTGAACGATCTGGGAGATAACGTTGTGCAGATCAGGGCTATTCCTGTGTTGAGGCCGGATCGGAGGGCATATCATGTTAATCTCTGTGCAATCCTCGTCTTTCACCTTAGGCCAAACGAGCCTATCTTTGAGTGAGATGGGTGGTTGTATCTGGGACGTCTTTCTCTTCTTGCATAGACTACTACTCTCTGATTCATCCTGCAATGAAGGGCATGGATTCTTCAAAGCGTAATACGCATTCCTCCCTCGCCAATAGAAACTCAACAACTGATGGTCCAGAAGATCTTGGATCCGATGCCTGAGATGGTAGCAATCATTGGTCCAATGACCTATACCTCCCATATGATATTCACATCTTGCATCTGGATTGAATCCCGGAGCCTGAGGATTCACCGGTTTAGGAGGCATGGGAGTGACCAGTTTGGATGCAATCAATTCTGGAAGTAGACGAGATGGCAGAATTGGGAGGGGATCGAATTCCCTCTTCTTTTTGACCTGCTTGTCCATTTCTTCTTTGTGCTGCTGGACTTGAGGGAGGAGTTTGGTGGGCTCTATTCCCCTGGAGGATACCATAGCTGTCATTAGTTGCACCATCATCTTCATTTGTCCTTTGAGCTGCTCTAACTCCCTCATCATATGTGTCAACTCGGACCGGTCGGTTGATGTTGCTTCTTCGGAACCTGCTCTTCTTCCTCGGGGAGGAGTCGAGCTAGGGTAGATTACAGCTACTTCCTCTTCATTTATTTCTTCCTTGATTCTGATTCGCACCCTAGCTCCTGGGGAAGTAATGAGCTGAGAAGGGTCAAATTTCCCTTGTTGATCCCTGTGCTTCTCAACGTAGGTGCGTGCATCCATCCCGTGAAAGTCCTGGTTAAAGTTCCCATAAAGTAGCTTGTCAGCCACATTAGGGTAAACTTCATTCATCCACTCATCAATTTCCTTCTTGACTATCTCCCTTTCAGCACGATCTTGCTCCTCCGGATTCTGGTATATCTGATCGAAGTCATTAGCTTCCAAGATCGGTAGAGTCTCTGGAGGAGGTATGAAGCAGCATCCTGTGTTTTCCACAGTTTCTTCCAGCGAACCCGTTATGGGTCCCGGGGTATATGTTGGTACAGGGGATAGTCGTCCCAGGAAGGAAGCGGTGGTATCAATGCAGGATCAGGCTCAGGGGGCTTCGAGTATTGGACGTAATAGTCAAACTTCCCTGAGTGTTCACCTAAGAGGCCAACAGTTGGGTCTCCTGCTTCATATCTTTCTTTTAGCATCTGTTGGCTGGACTTCTTCTTTTTCTTTTTGCTTTTGGGGAGATCATCACTCTCATCTTGGTAGTATGGCGTCCCGTCGAGCTTATAGGCTATGATGGGGAACGCACTTTCTGTTGCAGGTACAAGGACTCCTTTTTCGAAGAGCGGTGTGAGAGCGGCTTTGGTGAAGACATCTTGATAGATCGGAGTCCCATCGAGATGATATGCAATGATAGGGAAGTCGCGTGGATAAGCAGCGAACAGCAATCCCTTTTCGATCTTGGGAAGCACATCTGCATAAGTAACGCGACAGGGGGTTGTTATGGATCCCGCTGGTAACGAGCTAACCATATTAACGTCAGCGATTTTTTTCCCCTTTTTAGTATTCAGACGGACTTTCATTCCGGGAGGAGTGATGGGTCGGGATGGGTCTTCTTTCTGAGAATACTCTGCGGGGTCCTCTTTCAGCGTTAAGGATTGGATTCCTTCGCAAAGATCCCAGTCTTCTGATGGATCCATAGGCTGATCTTCTGTTTTGGCTTGTTTATTCCTCCTTTTAGTTCTCCTCTTTATTCTCTTTTTTGGCTTATCCCCAAATTGATTACGAAATATGTGTTCCCAAAACCATGGGGGGTTACATATGTCACAAAAACAACCTTCCCACTTGACGTGACAAGTCTGCCAAGTGCCTTCTTGTCTTGGAAAGGTTTTCCATTGGGAGCTCGTGCAATAATACGTTGTTCCCATCTGGTGGGCTTTAGAATGCCCCTCTTGAAGTAGGGAGCGAGAGTCTCGAGATTGACTATTTCTTGGTAAACGGGTGTGCCGTCATCGTGATAAGCAATCAGAGGGAAATCCTCTGGTGCCACTGGCCGGAGCCATTTTTCCTTGATTCCTTGAAGAACATCATCGAGAGTTAAGTTGAACTGTGGTTCGAACCGATATTTCTTGAGGTACAAGGATGTCATACAGACTGATACGGCATTATCTTCCTCTCCAAGATTCAGACGGACCTTGGCCCCGGGGGTTGTAATTAACTGGGATGGATCGAACTCTTTTGTGGTCGATTTCATTGGTGGACGATCCTGCCCCAGTGTTGCTTTCATGCGCCGGGAGTGGATTTTTAATAACATTGGGCTTGTTTCTTGTTTTAAGCTGGGCTTCCTATCTAAAGCTCGACTTTGAACTCCCTTAGTCCCTGCAATTGTGGTTGATCACGAAGATCCTGAATCCTATGCCTCAAGTTGTAGCATCTGTCAGTCCAGTGCCCTGGGCTTCCCATGTGATAATCACAGCGAGCATTAGGATCGTATGTACGCGGCGGCGGATCTGAAACAGGCTTTGGAGGTATAGGATCAGGATGAACAGGTGCCCTTCAGAACTACCTTTGAAAGCGCAGTCGTGAACCAATGCCCAAAAGTGGAACTGCCAAAACCGAGAACTCAGTCACGCGTCTGGTAACCTGTTGAGATCGGGCTACGGCCTCTTGTCCTTAACAAAGGAAATGGAACGGAATCCTTTGATTCCTTTTTCCGTCCGAGAGACTCAACTAAGGCACATCCCATGCTGTGCCACCCAAATTTCGCCGGCTCAAGACAGTTCCATCGCGAAACTATCTCCCCTCATTTCCCTTCATACGCATTGGACTTATCCTCTCCCTCGGTTGCTCCGTAATGGCGCCCCCACCAGTGACGCGCGGCGGAGGAACGAGCTGAATTTAACGCTTTCATCTTTTTTCAACTCTCTCGAGGAGGGATTCATCCTTCAGCTATAGGATTAGAGGAGTCCGCTTTCATCCCTTGCTTCCTCTCAAACGGCACGTTCCCTCCTCTTCATCAGGCCAGTCCTTCTCCGAAGTCTTGGATATTTGGGCTGATCTTGCTTGTCCATTTACATCATTTCTTTTAAAAGCTCCGACTTCCCTTTGCCCACTTCACGGGAGAACCGAGAGCTTCAAGTAGTAGCCTAGGAGGATGACCATTCTATCCATCGTTCTATCCAGAAAATTTCGCATCAGGAGCAGTTTGATCATACGGATAACGGGCTTTCTCATCCAATTCTATGGAGCGCTTGGTTGGTTAAACTGCCTTTCAGAACAGAAGCCGTTGCCTCTTTTCTTCTCTCCTACTACTGTACGGCAATTCTAGATCATTAATTGGGAACGAATAGGAGCCCGCCCTTGGCGTAGAGTAACCCGTCCTCTAGCCAGTACCTCTTTCTAATTCCTTCTTTCACTTGGTTCACCGAGTAAGCCATGTGAGTCTCTTTGCTTGCTCATTTCTCCCACCGCCCGCCCTTCGATTGGAGCGCTATTCGACCCGGTCTGACGGCATTTCCTGACTTTAGAATGGGCGACTTCTCTTCTGAGAAGCTTTTTAGTTATTCGCTGCTTCCTGACTCCGATTCTGACTCTGGTTAGCCAAAAGGCGAATACGATGTCGGAGCTTGATATTAAAATATCTTTCTTTAAGTTAGACACCAACCGATTATCCGAACAACCTATTTGATAAGTTGCTTAAATATGTTGTGAAATAGGAGCTAGGAGTTAGGAGTTTTAATTGTGCTTGGTTTAGCTCCTAGGTCTGAAAGTTGAGCTTCTTAAAGCAAGGAGCTTCTTCAGCACCTTTGAGCTACTTACATATTAGCATTAGCAACCGAGTTCTTCTATTTAGTTTAGCTTGGGCAATCAATGCTGGACTTCTTAGTTTCGTGTGGGGTCAGCTTGACTCACGATTGAAAACGCTCCGAGTCGACCGTAGAATGAGATCGGAACTCTCATCCTTTTGAAAAAAGGGGATTTGGCTGAAATCGATTTTCCACTAGGAAACGTGCCACAGCACTTTTGTTTTGGTTCGACCGATTACCCTCAAGCCCTCAAACCTCCTTCTTATTATAGCATTTCCCTTGTGCTTGGTTTGACCCTTGTTTCTTTCATCTGAAGCCCCGTCTGCTGCTCTAATCTCAAACAACAGAACTACTTGCATCTGGGGTGAAATGACCTGCTGGAACCAAACACAGGTTGAGGCACTTTCTTCGCCTGCCCTTTATCTTTATATTCAAATTAGAAGTTGCAAAGATCCAGTTCTTCCTCGGCTTCCCCTACCTCTATATCTTACTCAGCCATTCAATTCCCAGAATCAAACGAGACCAGATCTCAAAACAAATCGACTCAAAAGGCTGCATTTGGCGACGACTCTTCCACCCTTTGGACGCCAACTCCACCTTTCGGCGACTCCTACCCCTTTTTGCTACGTGGGGGCAACTTCGCGCACGAGAGACAGCTTTTTCAGAATCATTTGTTCAATCAGCTCGGTTGAATCAAAGATCCCACTCCAGGGAAGATCGACTCTTCTTTAACCCTCTTCTTTTATCATACAGATCTTACGTGAAGCCCTTAGCTCGCCAGTCGAAATGGGACAGCAACACTCGAGATGCCGGGCCTATTGATCAGATCATACGAGATATCACCCCACATCTCTATCCATTAAACGGAAGACAGGACGCCAAAGCAGACTCCAGAGCGGGAAGCGCGGGCAAGGTCAACTACTTATTGTATTACAGTATTACACAAAGGAGCTCACTCAGGAAAAGCCACTTATTGGGCTGGAAGAACGGGCAAAGGGATGGGGCTTGGGTTCGATTTAAGTAAAATAACCTCGTACCCTAACCTTTAGTAAGAGAGATCCGGGGGGTGACCCTTTATCTCACCTGTCAGTACAGGAAGGTGGGCAGAGATGGTATGGAAATCCTAACAAACCGAAGACGCCCCTGTCTATAGGGATGCAGCAGAACCAAGCTCCTAGGATTGAAAACCTTCTAGGAAATAAAATAGGGAAGGCAGGACGAGCAGACTCACTTGTCGAACTAGGAGGAGCTAGAAGGTACGAGCTCTTTTATTAACCAGGCACAAATGGGCAGACTCAGGAAAAGGCGCTTACAGACTTGAGATTGACGATCGATGAACTCACTACGGGAAGCCCGAACCCCGACTTTATAACTAGGATTTAGACCTTCCCCTTTCTATAATAATAGGGTTTGAACTTGTGGAATTCAATTCTTAGAACCACCTTTTCGAAGTTGGTTTTCCCTCACCAGATTCAACTAATGAGCGATGACCGCAGTTTGATAATCATTCTTTGGGTTCAGCTTAGTCAGGATTGAACGCTCGGCGAAACGTCAAGCGAAAGAACAATTCTGCTTCAAAGCTCGGCTCGTGCTTTTGGCTTAACAAGCTTGTCGAAGAGGGGATTGGGATCAAAACGATCAAAGTGGAGGGTTTTAACACTCGACCTATTTATAGGGAGAGGAAAGTCGGCGTTTTTCGCTTCAATCGATAGTCACTCCGCCGAGTTCAATCTCAAGTGGAGAAGAAAGCTAGCCTTTTTGGCTTCAATTTACGAAATGGGAGATCAAAAGTCGAATCGGGCAGAGGCAGGAAAGATCTTTTGCCCTAAAGAGAGAAGGCAATGGGGTGAGCTCGTTCAAAATGAGAAGACGTTTCGTCTTTTGCGCTTAAAAAGGGGCGATTTAAGCAATGACGAAGGCTTGGGACCTTGAATGGTGTCGGGGTTAACGAACTTTGACTTCTCTTCTTTTACTTTTATCTGACCCGAGGGAAAGACTGAATCTTCTCACACTGGGACCGTTCATCCGGATCTGCCTGGTGGTGTACTCTAGAATTCCCCATCTTGGGGTTCGGACTGGAAATCCAATCAATCAGATCATTCAAGGAATTATTATCGCTTAGCGCTTGTGCTAAGGAAGGCAAGACTCACTTCTTCGATGTCAAATTCCTTCTTTGGAAATGCACCTTCACCTGCCCCTTTTCGACGTGGGCAAAGAGCAAGACATGAAATAAAAAGATCTTTTGGATAACGAAGTCATCTCAAGGGTTTAGCAACCAGCTCTGAACCATCATAGGTTGTTGACTACATAGATGGAGGATTGCACCTAGATGCCCGACTTCGTATCCCACCCTCTCCTCTGATCTACGCCCTCCTTCAGCTAGACATAAGCCGGATCCAAGCTTACCCTTGAAGTGAGCACTGCCATCTCTTTGAATCACCCTTCTAGTTGACAACCCAGGAAGCTTAGCGAACTCGTTACTCGTTATTAATCTTACTCGGACGGTGGTAGAGCCAGCCCTGAAACATCTTCCCCGGACGCTGGTCGAGCTTAACATCTCCCGGTGGGAAAGCAAAGAAAAGATGTTATGTTGCTATCTCAATTGGTCAAATAAGAACCCCTCTCCTGCGGATCCCCTTATGCGTACCTGAAGCCTGATCGTTCTTCTCGTAGACCGCTCCTGATGTGACCCTAAAGCCCATATCTAATACTTAGTAAAGCCCTTCCCTACCATTATAGTAGGTAGCTAGGAACATCAATAGGGAAAGCAAGAAGCCTTAGAGAGCTTCCAGGCAAGGAAAGGAAGGGAAGCTAGGTCCCTAAGGGCAATCACTCAGAGAACAAATCAAACTATTCAATTAAAAGAACTAACAGCAGCAGTGGAAAGGCATAGGATAATCCCTTGGTTGAGGCACTCTCAGATGGGCTTCTCCCCTAGCTTGAGGAAGAAAGAAGAGGGTGACTGCAGGGGAAGATGAAAACAAGAGCCTCAAAGAAGGGCATCCCCCATTCATCTGCTCCTTTAGGATAATTGGTTGCAGATGTTGAGACACCAATAGAAGGTTCAAAGATGGAGGCTAAGACTTCTCACTCTTTATCCTCATTGGACTGAAGGAATACGCTGCTAAGGATGTCTGTAAAAAGAGTCCTCGCTACTCTTTGATCTATCTCCTCCGCTCTTCGCTAGCATCCGTATTGGCTTAGGAGCAAGTTCCCTCAGGTTATTCCCACTAGCTACTAGAGGAAGGGAACTACGAGCTAATAGGAAAGAAGAGAGCTACTAGCTACAGCTACTAGAAAGAATAGAAAGGGGATAGTATCCCGGTTGTGACCGGAAGAGTAGTAACCTCACCATTGCCCAGTTATCTTCTGTACGAGATGGAGGAAGCTGCAGCTTCAGGCGAAGAGCTTGCTTGGCCAGAATAGAATGGTCGAGTGGAAGTTTAGGACACGAGGAAAAGGATTTTACAGAAACTCTCCAGCAAGATATGATATGGAACTGAAGATGAAGGTATTATTATCGCTTAGCGCTTGTGCTAAGGAAGGGATAGAGTAGAGCTCAAAGGCAAAAGAATAACTACTAGTACAGCCGTGGGACTAGATTAACCTCGGGAAAGTCGAGGTATCTTCCTTTGGGGATCACCCCTCAATCGAAGACTAGCAAGGGAAAAGAGGTCTCTCGAGCCTTGCTTATCTATCTTGAGCCCTCTGTCAAGAACTAACAGCGGAAAGAGCATAAGCAGCAATGCATAGGATAATCAGTTGGAGCTGTTGATCTCTCCTAGGGTGAGGAATCAGAGAAGAAGTCCTGCAAAAAGAAGAGATTAGCTCCATAGGAGGAAAAGAGAGCTTCTTATCTAAACTTATTACAGGTTTTTATTCCCATAGCAGATGGCTTTCACTGGCCTTACTCAACGACCAGTTAGTTAAAGAAGTAAAGCTACATACTACAAGCAGGAGAAAGATTCATTCTATACTTCCTAGGGGGAGAACCCCAAAAGAGCCCCATTCGCTTAGCTACAGGAACAAACTACGGATAGCTATCAAAAGATAAACTACATCCTACTGTAAGGAAAGACATCTATCTTCTCCTTGCTTCCATCCCTTTTCCTTGCTTCAAAGAGGCACTTACTCAAGGAATGAAGGAATTATTAAACATCCTAAAGCCAAGAAAGAGATAGCTCGTTATAATGCCTTATAGATGAAATATTGAGCCATACAAACAGAGAAGGTAGAATAAAATCTCATGCAAGAGAAGAAAATCTCATGTCTGCAGCAACATTGTCTTCATTTGATATCAACAATAACAAGCGAAGCCTAGCTACTAGGAACAGCCTAGCTAGTCAGATACGAAGGAAAGAGCGGATAAAACAGCGGATAAGCAGAAGCGGAAACCTATTAGACTATATATGCATTGCAGCTCTTGGAGTCTAAGACTTCTAACTCTTTAGCCTCATTGGACTCAAGGACATATCAAAGATGAACTAACGAGAACAAGGTTTTATTACTGACCGTAAGAAGGTATTATTATCGCTTAGCGCTTGTGCTAAGGAATAAAAACAAAACTTGAGGAAGGAATTATTATAGCTTAGCGCTTGTGCTAAGGAAGAGAGGCAGGAAAATAAAATACCCTTTTCTATTTCTCACCCTTTTCTTTTCAAGTAAAGTCAGAACCTCTAGCAAAAGAGATTAACGCGCGGGTTACTATCACCTTGCTTACTCTAGCCTTTGAAAGCTTCTTCTTCCCATACTCTATCCAGGGGTTCTAGCTATGGCTTACTTGCTTGCATGGGAGATAGGGGTTGCTTACTGTCCCATTACTTACGATCATCCCTGGGAACTTTGAACTGAAACTGATGACTGACTCGAACGAGAGTATAGATAGAAAAAGGGGTACGATAGCAGGCTGACTGACTCACTGGTTAGAGCGTAGGGCTGACTTGATAGATGGTTTATCCCAATCCTATCCTTACTCTTAGGATCCCCTTCCTTACCATACTTGAGAGAGCGTTTTACTAACTACTGGAAAAGAGGGTAGGTAGGGAACGAGGCTAACTCCTACAACTCAAAGGCAGGGTTTGCTTGCCCATACAGCACGAGGGAATGACTACAACGCTGACTCTAGAACCTGACTTGACTTATGAATATGAAAGATCCTGGGGACTGAGCGCGCTTCCTCTTCCTTTGGTCGAGCCCGCTTAACGCTTCCTCTATTTATCTCGTGGCAAAAGAACCCTCCTTACTTCTACAAGGCATACTTACGCTTACTTTGCAACTTCTGGCACCTTCTCGCCTTACTTGATAGCACGTGGGAATGACTAGCTCTTGCTACAGAACTAGCACTTGGGAGTAATAAACTTATGTTAGCTCTATCCGCAGGGGGCACTGAGCTTATTCGTCAGCGCTGGGCTAGGTTTGAATCACCTTCCCTACTCCTCCAAGGCTCATAGGCTTACTTACTACTGGCTTAAAAGACAACCTTCCCCGTGGGAGAAAGAACCTGGCTTACTTTATTGAACTTCCCTGACCCTTTCTTAATATAGAATATCCCCTTGGACTGAATGAGTCACTAGCTTACTTGATTAGTTGCTTAGCTGGCTTTCTTCTCCTAGCACCAGGGGCACTCCTAAAAGGCATGGGCAAAGGGGAATGACTGACTATAGCGCCAGCACTTTCATTAGAATTTCCTTTACCCTTACTTCTATCCCAATCTCATAGTACTTTCTTCCCTACCTGACTTACCTGACTACTCGAATAAAGAGCATACAAGAGAAGAAAAAAACTATAATTAATGAGCCTCCTTCGGACCCTTCTTCCCTTGATTCAATTAGTTCTGTATTCAAGTAAAAAAAAAGTGCCTAGTATACTGTAAGAAGAGAAGGCGGATAGCTAGCCTTAGTCTTCCTCTTGCTAGGCGCAAGGGGAGGAATCTCTTTCTTTCTTACCCGTAGTCTTTAAAACTTCCTTCCATTATCTATTCTAGTGGTATAAGGACAAGTTAGCTTCAGATAGCTAGATGTAGCCACTGGACTTTCTGGATGTATAAGCCTGAGTCATGTAGCTCCTTGCCTTTAGGTTTAGAGCAATAAATACTGAATTAGAAGGAATGAGCTATTACTATGTTAGGGGTGGAACGAGGGATCTTGCTAAAGGAAACGGGACAGATAATAGATCTTTGGCCATCTCCTCATCTGAGGCTGCTGCTTCTTCTTAATATCCCATCGAGCAAGAGAAATGGGTGCATAGGAAAGCAAGACCCCGACTTCCATGGGTTGCAAAGAGAGGTTGCTACTGAGCGCTGCCCTGGGAACAGGATTGGGAAAGGAATTACGAGATTCCTGACTAAAAGCAGGTTGGAGAATGATTCTCGATCAGATCAGTAGAAGAAGAAAGAGGGGAGTTGGCGGATAACATTTCATTTCCTATTTTACAGGTTCAGTCATTTGCCTTAGCCAAACCTAGGAAAGAGATAGCCTCAGCTCGGCGACTAGAAGCAATATTCGAGTAGCTATCAGGTATTGGAGTCCAGAAACTACCGCATCTAGCTAGGAAACGGCGTCTTTTTATCCTAAAGACCTTTTCCAACCGGAGAGTTGCTTCAAAAATGATCATACTTGAGGGCGGCCTTGACGGGGTTGCTTAAAGAAGGGATTTTTTGCTTCAAAATACGCGATAGACGCAATACAAGCAGTTCGCTACTTGGTTTGCTAGAGATGTTTCGATTGAGTCCCTCCCGCTATGAACCTCCTCTTAAGATCTCGACTGTACCCCATTCGGGAAGGTCTTGATTCCTCGATCAGCTTGACTCGACGATCAAAGACTTGACCAAAGATAAAGATAGAGAACGGCGTCAACTAAGAGTTTCAGGGAAGACCGGGCACTTATCCAAATTAGGAAAGTCAAGCGCTACATGAATCCGGGTTGGCGGAAGAGATGCTTGCGTCTGCTCAGCCTGATTAGTGGGAATCTAAGATTGCAATCCTCAGCAACAACCTATTCGAGATATCGAGATTGGCATTCCATAGGTTCCCAGAATCAAACTACCCCCGATCTCAACAGACATCTAATCATAGGCGTCTCGGCCTCTTTGACTTCAGCATTCGTTGCCATTGACTTATTTGCTTCGGATAAAATAGTTTATTAAAGGGCGGGACATTAGGAGCTATAAATCCTTATGTGTCATCTGATCCTGCCTATTGAACCTATTGAAGTAAAGCCCATTGATCCCGACTGCTATAAAGGGCGGGTATGCAGGGGCAGGATCAACCTTAGTGGCTGGAGTAAAGAAATCAATGGAGGCGAATCCATCCCTAACACCAGTCATTGTCACTGCGAACGAAGATAGGGAAGTGGAAACATCTGGACCGAGAAAATATTCGATATCAAATGTGCCTGCTTCCTCCATAGTCTCTTCTCCAATAATGACCGCTTAAGCACCGGATTCAAAACTATCTATTTATTCTCCGTCGTACCCCCCTCTATCGGTAACACGAGAATGGGTCAGGACCTTACTCAACAACTTCAGGAAGGGCTGACTAGCTCACTTAAGATGGATCCCGGGATGATGACTACAGCGCGATAAATAATAGTTGGAATTAGCCGGTTGTTACTGCGGTAGAGTATGCAGTAATACCAAGAGCTAAACCAGTTACTTCTGAATCTGCCCGTGATCCGATACCCGAGCAATAAATGCATACTCAGATGTCGAAGCAAACCCACCTCTATGAATCGAGTAAAGCAAGTCAAGGTGATTGTATAGGGATCGACTAGCTAGATCGGAGCAAATAATAGTGACTCATCTTGGTGTGCCGGGGATAATCATAATTGGAATGGGAAGAAATATTTAAGCGAATGTGTACTAACAATAGAGGTAGGAAGTTGAG
>Ga0316212_1000046_pt1 | contig 12366 bp, 6 predicted proteins | sample NRE1metagenome_FD_207799 | JGI IMG/M metagenome (GOLD analysis project Ga0316212, IMG submission 207799) | Spruce roots microbial communities from Maridalen valley, Oslo, Norway - NRE1 | ecosystem: Host-associated > Plants > Roots > Unclassified | place: Norway: Oslo | collected 2017-09-14
ATGCGGATTCAAAGGAATAACCACTCACTAAACAGGAGGTGCGGTACCAAACACATAATAGAACGGATGAAATGGACTAAATGGTGGACCTTTTCTATATCACAAGTTCGAACGCAGAAAGAAAGAATTGGATCCGGCTAGGGGAGGGGCTGGATTCACCAATCAGTTCGAACTCATTCATATGATAGCTATAGGTCGCAGAAGGGACGGCAGGGCACTATTATAACTCGGAAATCTATCTATCCATCTACCTCTCTACCTTTTTTTCGGGAATCCGCCTTTGATCTACCCTTTTTGTTGAGAAAAGGGAATCGCATCGTTCGGGAATCTACCTTTTGCTCGGCTGCTCTACCCTCTTGTTCGGGTATCTGCTTAGAAGCATCTTGTGTGGTGAAGCAAGGTGGGTACTGACTGGTCTCAAAGAATTACTGGTCTCTGTTTCCGGTTCCAGACACTGACTGGTTTCAGAAACATCGGAAAAAGTAAATCAAGGTTGGGTTGGTTGTTACTAACCCATCCATCTGATGAGCCTATCCATCTTTCTATCTTCGGCTTCTCGATTGTGATATTCCTGGGGCTCCGTGATCGTGATCGCGATGTCGTGATCGTGTTGGGCTTCGCGATCATGATATTCCTTGGGTGGGCCCATCTATCTTCCGTGTAACTCACCTATCGATCTGAGCCTATCTATCTTCGGGTAAACTGCGCTTCGAGAGGAAAGGGAAAAGCAGGGCGAACGTAATGTTTAAGAGTACTTACTTTGAATGGGTTGGATAACCTTTTGAAACTGCTTGGCGAAACCCTATCGTTAATAGCGAATTCTGGGAGTACCCCGAACCTAGTGGGATTCTTGTTAAGCAAACCCTTCCCTCTCGAGTGAAAGTTGAAATGCCTACCCCCCATAACGATTGAGAAAGAAGGGCGGGTGGAAAATAAATAAAGTGTGGGTTTGATTTTAAAAGGTGGGGAAAGTATGAGGGGCCTGCTCTTCCTTCTACTTCTCTCTCCCGCAACTTTAAAATAAGCTATGGATTTCGGAAGAGCTATGGAAAGACAAACCCATAAGGTGCAGCACCTCGGGAGAAAGGGCGACTATTTACTGACTAGCTATAAAGAGATAGATTCGGGTGGAAGAACTAACCTAGTGTTCGGCCTCGATGGAATCAAAAGGCGAGGGCCAGGTCCTCAACTATATCTCTTATACTTCCACTCGGCTCCCACCCTACTATTTGAAAACAGATTTTCCTATAGTTCCACTCCAGCCCGGCCTATTCCACCTGACTATTGAGCAGCATATCGCTCTGGCCCCTTAACCATTGCTTTGATTCCCTGACTCCCTATCCGGAGAAAACCTAACCATTGCTTTATCTATTGAGAATCGGAAAACCCAACCATGGCTTTCAACTTCCTACCAGTTCATTACATTAGCCCCACTGGCTCTATATAGCAATTTGCGGACAATAACCTTAAAGCATAGGTGGTGGGAATCGAATAATTAGCCCCACGAAACGAAGCGGCTTCTACAAAGAAAGAAAGGTTAGGGAAGGGATGGTACCTGGTCTCATCCATCTATAGGGAATTGTTTAAATATTCCCGCTCCCATCTGGGAATTATTGAAATCAATGTTTTCGCCGCCCCCGGCACGACGTTTCTTAATATGCTATGCCCCCTGGATAACCAATGTGTGTAGGGGTATCATCAACTCAATGGACTGCCTTCCTTCTATATTCTGATTTCCGGGTGGTGGGCACTACCTCCTGCACTACGTTTGGGTTGGGATAGCTATCTATAGACTTACTATTGGCGCTACGCCCGCCCGGGTCCGGCAATGAGTAATGATTGAAAGCGTATTCCCCGTACTTGGGAGCTATAGTGATTCGGAGGGATAAGCTTACATAGAATATTGAACATGATATAAGAGTGTAGCCTCAACCGCATAAATATTGCCAATTATCTCCTTATAAGATAAGCCACTTATTAGCTAACGCCGAGGGGCTATACTTCAATTAGCTAAGGCTCAATCAGGCGGTTGAAACCTTTCGTCTACTCAGTCGATAGAGAGACAATCCTTTTCTTTCTAATATCACGTGAATTCTACTCAGTCGATAGACAGAAAAGTATTACTAACTAACTGAGCCCTTCTAAAAGAAAACAAAGTAGCCATTATTACATACATCAATGATCGGATACTAGGGATGGATATAATCAGGATAAAACACAACACCAAATAAAATATTACCGGTCGATCGAATAACGAAAACCCGACCAAGCTCTGCTGCCTATTCATCCATTTTGACGAACTCTTTCCTTTCATATGTTGCTTTCACATTCGGTGGAAACGGACACGCCGACCGGGCTCTTTATATTCTCTTCGATTCTATTACGATGCAACCCGACGATACGATCGAGAAAGTACCTGACTGAACTGAAAGGGTGCTTCGTGAACTAAGGAAGGAGATTGGACTCCCGGGAAGGAGTAGCACAGGAAGAGCCCATGGGTAACTAGAGAAAGATAGACCCAATTCTGCCGCTTAACAAGGAAGGGGTCAACCGGTAACTAGAGTGGGTGGGTAACTAGAGAGAGATAGACCCAAGCCCCTTAATGAACCTAGCCAAGCCCCCTCTAGCTAGCCCCCATAGATAAGGGAAGGACTGGAAAAGAAAGGAGGAAAGGAAAGGGAAAGAGAATTGAAAGCCAAATAAAGAGATATCCATAGATATAGATAAGGGAGGGCAGGACTAACCCAGAGATAAGGGAAGGATAGGATAAGGGAAGGAAGGTCTCAGCTTGGCCTTTGCACCAGCATTATAATCATCCTCGTTGACTTTGCACCTGCATTCTAATATTTTATTAAGCCACGGCATCATCTTCCTCCGGCGAATCCTCAGCATAATCCTCATCATTTCCAAAGCCATTATCCATTGGCGCATCAGCGTGATCGTATCCTCAGTCGGGTTCATCATCAGCCGTCGGTGGGCATCAGATTTATCGATCTGTGGCATCTGCTTTTGAGTGTGCTTCAGCGGCATCAAGTGGACCTGGCCTAACGCCTCGTTCTAGGAATACTTATAAGCCAATCTTTAAACTTGAAACTATACAGCACCTCTTGTAACTTGTTGGAACTAGACAGCCCCATTTCCGCATTGCATCAGCCTTATCATCAGCCTCAGGCCCAAGGGAAGCATTCGCCTCAGCCTCAGGCATCCGCATCGGCATCTGTATGGGCATCGGAATTCCATGCATTGGCATTGGCCTCCGCGTGACCTTCAGCTTTAGCACTGTGGCTGTACATGGAAATTGTTACCTCGTGGATATGAATAATCCAATTATATCTATCTATTCAAAAATCCTATTCAATAATAAGTTAGCGGCGCCGGCACTATATATCAGAAGTAAAAAGGAATATCAACACCGAAAAATATCACAAACAGGTGCCTAAAAAGGGGATCGAAGGCTTAAAGGGCAAAGCCTACTAGAGTTATAGGGCTTTCATTACCGGGTTGGGATAACCTCCATTTCTTTCCTCCATACAGATTGAACGCTCGACCAAAGGTACGAAGTCGCTCATCCATCCGATGGGTGAGGTACGTTAAGTGACTCGACCCAAAAAGGGCGAGGAACAAAGTCGCTCACCCATTCTTAGCTCCTTTATTCTCTTCCGTCTTAAGAACCTACCTTAACAGCGAATCTAGGTGCAGGGGAGTAAGCAGATCCCGTAGTAGATCCAATTCCAGTGTAAGTTCAAGACCGAGTTGGAGTTGAATCAGTGCCTAGAAATGGGGTTTCGTCATTGCCTGCTGCTCCTTCTGCGCATCTATATACATAGATTAAGCTTGTGCTTTGCCAAGCATTATATTCCATCCAAGTCCAATTGGACCCAGCCGAAGCACCAGTTGTTTACCCATCAGCTAAAGCAAAGGCATTAAAGGCAGGGGCACAGCCACCAGAGGCGAAGGCATCTGAGAAAGCACCATAGACAGGGGTTACAGTAGTAGCATAGCTAGGACCTTAGCTAGCAGCAGGGCCTGTTCCGTAGTAGGTTGCATTCCTTCCTTTTCGAGAGCCATACCCTGCAGCTTCCCTTCGCTCGGTTCCAGTCCTATACATAGCATCGTATATCTCAGCAACTTCATTATCTACTCAATCAACAGCTAGATCAACTGCTTAATCAATGGCTTACTAAACTTCATCACCTGGATAAACTGCTGGGTCAGAATCGACGGGATCTACTGTTGCTGGTGCTGGTAGTTCTGCTGGGTCTACTGCTACTGGAACCTATTAATCACTTGCTTCACCAACCGCATCGACTGCTTCATCAACGGCTGAACCATTTAAAGGGGCCTCCCCACAGTAAGAACATCATGGAGCTTGGGATCATAAATATTCAACAACTGATCAAGGTGGGGGACTGGTGCCTTCTATGCCTTCCTCCTAAACTCCTGCTACCGAACAACTTCTAAGTCGTCCAATGGTACCATGGTAAAACCAATTGTTCTACCCCAATCACCAAGCTGCCAGTTTACTTCTTGAACTAAGCCAACCACCCTACCGGCATTTGAGCTTACTGCCTTGAACATGAACTGCCCTGGTTCCAACTACAAACCAAGTCTACTAGCTGCTTCTTTCTTCATCTTGCCCAGACCTGCTATCAAGGCACCCAAAACCTCCAGTCTTGCCCACAAAGTCTGCTGCTCTTGGTCTTCGTCCAATGCTTGCAAGGGTCAATGCTTGCAAGGGTCTTTGTTGTACTGTTGCGACATCCTCCATACAACTGTAAGGTGTCCTCCTGGGTTGCGACTATGCCTCTGCCTGGTCTACAAAAGTCTGCAACTCGTGGGACAAGGAGTTTGCCTTCAAGCTGACTTCCTCCGAGACCCTCCGACGCTGTTGTACAGCATCCAAGGCTTCCCTGACCAACTGTCTAAAAGTCACAATCTGGCCTCCTTCTCCAATTCACTCTTCTTTTGCATATGTAATGACTTCTCCAGGTTGCAAGCCAACACATGGTTCGCAACTGTCAATGTGAGAGTCTATTGGTACTTTTGAAGAGCTCTTAGTAATTTCACAAGGCAAACCCTGCAACTCCAAGAATCGATCCTTCGCTGCTTCAATTTGTCAGACTGAGTCTCCGTCTCTAAGAATTATTCCTTCACCCAAAGTTCCCACTACAACTCTACCACTGTTGCACTTCGGCATGCTATCTTCTGGGACAACATCAAAGGAAGGTCTTCAACTAGAATCCACTCGGTCTATGCAAGCCTGAAACATAAAGGAGTTATTACCACCGTAAAGTATAAGTGGAATGATATGTTCCTTCTTTCACTACTGCACGGACTTAGTCACTTTTCAAGAGTGACTCTCCTTGCTGCTTCAGCCCTCTTGAACGTGTGGGCACTGGCCTTGGGCAGCGTGCGCTCATTCCACCTAAAACACAAGATGACTTACCTCAGTCTTTTGCACTTAACTCCAGCAAGACTTCAAAGCAAGGAACGTTCTGGACGTTCTGTAGTGCCCGACTCCTCCAAGGCACCGCGCTACTTCAACACCACTATTACACATGAACTGAAACCTTCTGTCTCCTCCAAGTCATGGTGAAGAGCAACTTACTGTCTTCAAGCCTTCAAACGTTGTCCAACATTCCACCTGAAAACAATAAATAAAGAACTTACCAAGTTCTGTGTGGACCGATCCGTCCCTGTTGCCTACTGCATCTAAGCACCAAATCTGCTTCTGTCCACTTCGTATTCAAGCCAACTCTTCGCGACCACTTGCTAGACTTGTCACCGAAACCTTCTCTTTCTCCCAAGTCGCGGTGAAGAGCGCTTGAATTAGCTCTGATACCACCTTTTCTTCAGAAAAGTGTGAAGAGTAGCTCTGATACCACTTGTCACGGCCTTAGGGATTTCTGCCCAATTTTTCGCTGAAACTTTGGGTTTTCCCAATACTAGGCACCATAAGGCATGCGGCATTGCCTTGCTTCAGACTCAGTGGCTTGACCAAACTTAGATTACTTGCAAGCAGACTACGCCTCCTCACTTAGAATCTGCCCATACCTTCGTTCTAAGCTACCAACATTAGCACTTGTACAAGTTTCTAACACAAAGGGCCCACGCCCGACTGTGGCCTTAAAACATCCCAAGCAATATAGCATACAACTAAACACTTAGCCAAATACTTCATCACTTAGCCATCCAACACTTTGCCAAATTACATATTGCAAGGAACAATAACATCCCAATAAAGAAACCACACAACACAGAGGTTAGGGCACAAGGCGGGTGCCTAAACTTTCTTAATGAAGAAGGTTACAACAACCGGAGTACAATACAGAGGAGTCTAGCTACTGCCCACGACTCATTTTACATAAGCACAAATAACCTAAGGCACACCTGCCTTATTGCCACTTACTTGCACTGCCAACCCCTGAAGCACCTGCGGGTCTGCCTCCTGCAGATCTCGTTCTTCACCAAAACACTTAGAAAAAGACTGCCATGCCTTAGACACTTCTTCGCCTTCTGCCCAGACTTCCCCAAGGTCTTCGTGCAAACTGCTCCAAGCACACTAAACTCAGGTCGCACGCCTAAGCTCAGGAAACCCCAAGATTTCATTCTTTCTTGAGCTCTGTCGAGTCCGAATGCCTTGATCACTCGATGATCTGCTTCAATCACCAAGATCAAATATGCCTAAGTGCCACACGACATCCACTTGAAATAGGAGTGGTGTACAACCGTTTTGCCCCTCACTGGTCTGTCACGCCAGAAGTCGCGGGTTCGAACCCCGTTTTCCCCGATCATGCCAAGTGGAATAAGTCAAAGTTGCGGTCCGTCCCTACCCCATCCCGCTCTTCATTGATCCCTCCCATAGCAGCGTATGATCCTCTAGGCTCATTGCGAAAAGCTTACCAGAGAAGGCCTCCTTTACAGTGACTCTGAATAGGGCCCGGGAGCTCTCCTTAAATTATACTCGAACAGCGAACCTATTCAATTAATAGAGTCTGGGATCTTGAGGGAGATCCAACTACTCAATCAATCAAATAGGCATCTATACCGACCAGAGTAGTGCTGCCTTCACTGGCCTTCAACTGTGTCAGCACAATCCTAATCTAAGCTGTTGCACAAGGCAAGGTATAACCTTCGCGAGCTCAGGAAAGTTCGCAAGCTCAGAACCTTAGCTCAGGTGCTTAGCTCAGGTAGAACACTCAGGCAGAACCTTACAGTCGGTAGAACCTTCTACTGAGATAGGCTGAGGCAGAGCCTTCACTTATCACGCCACAGTAAACCTTCACGCAGTTCACTTCGCTCACGCAGTTCACTTCGCTATGCTCGGGAAAGGTAGAATGGCTGCTGCTGCTATACCATTGCATTGTATGGGTCATTCAATTGGATAATCCAAGCAAGCCGGTTGCGAACCGAAGGATCAATTCAATAGGAAATGGCCCTTGCATATTCCTTTATTAGGATCAAGGATAGAATCGCCAGTGAACAGCTATTGATTAAGATCAAGCCGGTAACCGGAGAATTAATCAATATCAATATGGGGGGGATCCTATGAAAGGATCTTACCACTATCGAGTCTTGAGCTTATTCCTCTTTATTGCCTATGAATAGGATAGAATATTTTGCTATAATATCATATTTTAAAATAGCTAATCTAATAAGAAGAATCTAATAGTATATATATATATATATATACTAATCTTTTTGAGAGAATCAAATATTTTTTCCATATTTCATTTAGGAACACCCGCCCTATTAATGACTTCTCTATTCAAGGGGTTTAGGTTGGAGCGATATATATATATATATATATATATACAAATAGGTGGATGGGACTGAACGGAACGAATAAAATGACACTGAATAGAATGAGATATAGATAAACTTCTTCAAAGAGATTTGGGAGTAGCAAACTGACTGATGGCTAAATTGAGATTGAAGTTCGAATTCCTTATCGAGCCCTTCGCGAGCTCAGGAAAGGTATAACCTTCGCTGTGCTCATACGCTCATGAAAGGTACAACCGACTGTTTTACGCAGGTGGGTGAACCTCGCTGTGCTCAACTGTGCACAGCCCGAAAGGTATAATATAACCTTCACTCAGGTTAACCTGCATGCTACTTAAGCTCCGTATTAGGATGCCTGAAATATAGTATTCAACTTAAGATATATTGCCCCGTCATAGGGAATATGCCGGGCTGCTGCTGCTCACTGCTCCTAGAAGTCTAAGATCCGGGGATACACCGTGCTATACTACTAGGATCTACTATTGAACATAGGATCCAACCAATAGTGGCATAGATAGCAGCCTATCCCCTGACCTTCGACTCAGGAAAGGTAGAACCTGACCTTGTTTTTTCCTAGAAGATTGGGCCCACATCTATTTAGCAGTATCTGTCCCTATCTTAGAGCATTGGAGCGAGTCAGAGCATCTCTTTTGTCTAGTTATTTTTAACTAAAAGACTAGTGAATCTTGAAAGGATCCTATTTCTCTAGTTCTCTCTTTCCATATTTAGGAATTAGCTCCCCAAGATCGAATATCGACCGGGGGCACACCCGAACCAACCGACCCTATTGGGAGGGGAAAAGAAGCGGAGGAGCAGGCATTAGCCTTCTGACCCATGACCCGATGCAGAAAGCCGAATTGAGTATGAGTAGTAGAGAGAGTGCTTTGGTAAAATCTCCGACCCAACCTTATTCTCTGGCTCTACTACGCTAGATGGAGCTTGTACAGGGCTGCCCCCCCTATTTATACAAAAAGAAGGATTCGATCCACTTCTACAACAATAAGGCACCAACCACCTCAGTCGATTTATTCCTGGCCATCTTACCATTTATTTATTTATCCAATGTCCTATTCCTGTGTAAGTATTTAGGACAGGACTCCTAAAAAGTGTTGGCATCGGGCATCTTCCATTTACCCAAAAGAGATTCTCCAATTGTTGTGCCCATTTACAACAAAAAGTGTAACTCTTTCATTCTCAAAGCTCGGGTCTTACCTGACACTGAATGTAGGGAAGAGAATAGAGCCGGAGGGAGCGAATATCGACCCTGCCTGTGCCCTTCCAGCTCATAGAGGATCTGGTTAGCTCTATCAATGATAGAAACTTACTTTGGTGGGTAACTCCGGTTCGTTCCTCCCGTAGCGGCTTTGTGTTGTATATGCCCAAATCATTTTGTGTAAAGTTCTTGCTAACCCACACTCGTTCCTGGTCTATCGCTTGGATATAGGTCGTGAATTTCATTCCCGCGTTACTCCAGATCTTGGATTTACAACCATCAGGTTGTCAAGTTAGGTGGAAGATATGGGGTATACCCCAAACGATAGTTACAAAGATGAGACTGAATCCGTCCTTCGGGACAGGTAATTCCGATTCGGTCGAGTGATCGAATAGAATCCTGCCCCGCCTGTGTGATGTAAAGTAATGCATAATATATATTATATGGTCTAGTCTAGAGAGGGGGAAGATAGATTAGTAGCTAGATCATACGATCTCTATACGCTAGAGATAGATAGAGACGACAGAGATAGAGAGCCATATATAGACGCTCTATTGGTTGGTACACCTCATCACTAGAGAAGTTGGTTCACTTCAATACAAATGGGCTCATATAGAGCTACTTGGTTTGGTTGGTACACTTCTCTCGATAAATGTCCTCCCTTCACTTACCTGAACTACAACTGTGCTCAGGTGCCTCTCGATCAAAGGGAGAGGAAGAGTTCAGGTACAACCACTATTTTCACGCAGTTCAGGTGCGAAGCTCTCGACCAAAGGGAGAAGAACAGACAGTTGTTAAGGCACAATCTTCTCACGATATATCTGGGCACACCTCATGCACTCGATCGGTTGGTACACTTCCTTCTGGCACTCGATAAGTTGGGACACTTCCTTACCTTCGCTATGAAAGGGATAACCTCCAGGATGCACGAGATAGATCTTCATTCACGAGATAGATCTTCATTCTATACGTGATATGTTGCACCCAGATACAGATAGAAGGGTGCCATATATCTAACTATAAATGAAATGGCCTCATACTAGGTACCCAACAACCCGTTGAAAAAGAGAGAGATGGACTGAAGCCTTACTGACTACCAATCCTTCAAGAAGTTCTATATATAGATCCCACCCAATCCTTCCTACTAGATTGAAAAGTGAACGTACCAATCCTTCAATGAGGACTGAACATCAACCACTCATATCACGCATGTAATAGATGGAATCCATAGATAGGGCTGGGTGAGGCAAGGGTTACTCTAGCTGGGTGAGGCAACCTCGACTATAGAGAGAGGGCCATATAGACTATACTCGAGGGGTGAGTGAGGCCAGGGTGAGGGGAGGGGCATAGCTTAGTTGTCCATCTATGGGTCCATCAACATCTATGCCGTTGATGGTTGATGTTCAACATGAACATCAATACATTCTCGCAGTCATATCACGTATGTAATAGATGGAGCATTTGGGTCTTTAATTGGTGGTGTGGTAACGAAGTGATATCGTGTTTCTTAGTTTTGCCAGATTTCATTTCGTCAATCAGATTGAGATCGGTTTCCTTCGGTGAAATGTGTTATCGGATCTGCTTTTGAGGGGAAAAAATACAGATTCCTTGCTCTTGACCACGCTTTTCGGGTAACAAACAAATGCCTCAATTTGAAATTGGTATTTCGGTATTTGAGGGTACAAAAGACAGCACTTTGACGTACTAACCACGTTCACCTATAGTTTGGCCATATTTGAATGATTTCATTTCTTTCCTTGCAAAGAGAAAATGTGGAAACTAAGTACAATTAGGCGCGTAATTGTACGTCGTAGCTAATTATTATAAAACCCGTCAATTCAATGGCTTTAGCGGGATAAAATGTTGTTCGACCGTCCTACTGTTGCTGTTGTTCGCTGGGGCTTCTGAACTGCACTGGCTGGCTAGGAATGTTATTTCACTCTTGCCTTAGAGCAGGATGAAACATTTATTACTTCGTTAGGTGAATTCCTTTCAAATAATCTATAAGCTTTTGTAGACAACTTTCTCCATTCTTAGTTGGGGATAGCAAATGTTGCACGAACCTCAGGGACAAGGGGATGAAGCCCTGCCATATATGGTATATCTGTTGGATGCATCACTACTTCTACAAGAACACCTGTAGGTGGAGCCAATCCCTTTGCCAATGTCCCCCTTGGCGGCTTTAGCATCGCCATGAGGGCACCCATTCGTTGTGCTGGTTGAATACCCACCGTTTTTTTCATTCGAGGGCATGAGTGTCTTTGGAACTAGATTTCCTTTGGTAGGTAGTCACACCGCAACATATGGCATGTATATAGGAAGTGGGGGTAATCCCATTTATGGAATCCTGATTGGGGGCGCGTCAGCCCCTAATTTTGGGTTTCCTTATGGCGGAATGTACACTCATAGTTCTTATCAGCCTAGTTTAGGGCCCACCTTCAGTGGCAACAATGTCGTAGGAGGGAGTAATGCAATGGGAAGTTAGATCCAGGGAGGATCACAGGGGACAAATACCAATAGATCTAATTCTATGGCCTCATTGCCATTTCTGGCAACTTGAAATCTTCCTGATTTGTCTAGACTAACCAATGACTCGATATCGCACCACCCAGCTTGGCCAATGATTCTGGCTAAGCTACTTTTAGACATTACCAAGTTTGAAGGAAAAGTTGGGGAAGACCCCGTGAACCATGTTATGACCTTCCATCCGTGGTGTTCTTCAAACTCCCTCATGAATGACTCAATTTGCTTGTGTCTTTTCCAACAAACTCTGACAGGGGTAGCAGTGAAGTGGTACATTGAGTTGCCATGGGCATCCTTTAGTGATTTTTCATCATTGGAAATAGAATTTTTCACGCACTTTCAGTTGCCAGTCCGTTATGAGACCGGTACCAAGCTTTTCACATCGTTAAGGAAAAACGCCTCCACACACATCTCAGATCACATCCATTAATGGAGATGTAAACGACGGATGATTATAGCTTAAATTCCAGATAGACTTCTAGCTGACTAGTTTGTGAATTCATTATTGCCTTTGACTGCCAAAGATGTTTCCCTATCAGCGGTTGTGATAGAAGAAGAGGTCATCCTCAAAGCCCAACAATTAGACCTGGTGTATTCTCAGTCGTGTATTCTTTATGAAATCATATCAAACGCTCCGTGATTCGATACTAAGAAACCAGTGACAGGTCCTTCTACTGATGGCATTATAGGATCGACCAATCAAGCTACAGTTAAGTGGTGAGTCAAGTGGGCCAAATGGCCATTCACAATAACCCACCGGCATCTGCATCATATGCTCAACCAGCCCAACCCCCTAACCAGACCTCCAACGTTCATTCGGTGCAGACCGTTAACAACCAGCAAGCCGG
>Ga0316212_1000052_pt1 | contig 11780 bp, 7 predicted proteins | sample NRE1metagenome_FD_207799 | JGI IMG/M metagenome (GOLD analysis project Ga0316212, IMG submission 207799) | Spruce roots microbial communities from Maridalen valley, Oslo, Norway - NRE1 | ecosystem: Host-associated > Plants > Roots > Unclassified | place: Norway: Oslo | collected 2017-09-14
GCGGACCTGACCTTTCCAACTCCATAATATTAATCCTCCTTGCTCTCCTCACCCTTATGGGTGAGCAATAAATAACCTAACGTCAAGCAAGCGAGAAACCTTGGGTCAATATAACTACTGTCTGTGTTGGGAACCCTCCTTCTTTGTATTCGCCCTTCTCCCGGGTTAAGACGAATATGAGTTAGGCCTGGAAACATTTGTTATACATTCATATCCCTGAAGGTTCTGGATTTCATGACCAGACCCCTTCAGGGCCCTCGATCTTTCCCTGTTGCTTGGGTTAATCTGAGATATGAGGGCCCCAACACATTCTAAGTGAAAAGATTTTATTTCTTTCTTTTTATTCTATTGTCACGAGATAAATCAGTCAGTCAATATGAATATAGACAGGAGTGACTTCACGTCTTCGACTTCAGTTTCCCCAAGCTTGCCTCATCCGTGAGGGATGAGAGGTGCATAAAGCTTTTTAGCTTTTGCACTGGGGGAGATCAGTATTAACGATCAACTGTTAGATAGTAAACTGGGGGAGAATCAGGGGACCCACCCCTAATTAATTCTCCCGCTCGTTCTCGTTCTAGCGAACTGCGAACTACGCTGGTGTCCGGGTTATCTATTTATAAGTCTGCAGGAGGCCGACCCCTCCGGACAGCTGGCTGGCCCGGGCTGGCCGTTCTCAATGTTTTCACTTCCAATTCTATGGGCATTCTAGCATTCATTCCATAGACAAGTTGGAAGGGTGTGAATCCGGTGGCTAGTGGATAGTATCGGGTCGCTTCCGCTACACTTAAGTGGGGGAGTTGCGGTGCTACTATTTGTATATCCGTAGCATAAAGAGGATAAATAGACTTCACAAAGATATCGCTTTGCGTGCCCTTCCTCCGCAGTGGGACTTAGAAAGAGAAAGAGACTTTACATCGCTTTGCTTGTCCTTCCTCTGCAGTGGGACTTACAGGGCCTTTCTTTCGTACGTCCTCTCCTTTTCAAGAGAAAGAGAAAGAGACTTTACAAAGATATCGCGCTTGTCCGTCCTTCCACCGCAGTTAGGTCCTTCCCTTACAATTGCTGCTATTATATATGTAATATCTACCCTTGTATTGCTGCTATTATCTACGTATACTCTATCAGGCAGGCGCAGGCAGATCGATTATCCCGCGCGAGCTACTCCCAATCCCCTTTCCCGGCGGAGTTCCAGTAATGAAGCCAGCCAGCGCCTTCTAATAGCCTCTGATCCTCCAACCAGGTGTACACTTATTTCGTGGCATAAGGCATAGCATTGAGGGAAGAAAACAGGGCACGTTATAGCCAGCCTTGATTCCCCCAAATTTGATACAGTCAAGTGCATGTCAATAAAGTAAGAGGCATTTAAGGACCCCCGGTGTGGGCCTCTTCGTTAAGGCATGGCAAGGCCCTTACACATTACTTACATAAGGCATGGCAAGGCCAAGTGAATAGTTCTAGTCTTTCATATATGTCATTATTGATTGTCCCAAAGGCCAAGGAAATAGGTCCTGATACTCTCTACCTTTGATTGATTGTCCGGGAGGGGAAGGCATTCCCGAGCTTTAGGAAGGTCTTGATTCTGCCCCAAAGGGGAAGGCATTCTCGAGCTTTAGGAAGGTCTTGATTCTGTCCCGAAGGGGAAGGCTCACTGAACCTCTGGAGGGCTTACTGAGCTTAAGGCTTACGGGGCTTAAAGACTATCCCGCAGGGCCCGCAGGACCCGCAGGGAAAGGCATTAGTGCAACCCGAAGGGACTTAAGGAAGGAAGGTTTAGCTTACCGAAGGGACTTCTTTTCCTTTTAGAAGTTCCACCTTTATTAGTTATATAAGCTCCCGAAGCGCCTTAAGGACTCGAATCTACCTTTGATACAATTAACTTTAAACAATCTATAGACATTCTATAGTAATTATCGGAAGGCGCTTAACACCTTTTCTTGAGGGGGCGCGAACCCTTCCTTCCCGTACTGATAGTTTCTTACTTAGCCTAGTATACCCCTAATGCTTCTAATGCTTCGGGGGAGGGGATAGGCAGTTCGCATAAACCCCCTACTGCTCTTGTGTGGGGCTCGGCCTAGCTTGGTTGTTTGTTTGCCTCCTGAACCCTTCTTGGGGAGGAAGCATAAGTATACAGCTTCGGACCCGATTTGTTTGGTTGGATAAGGCTAATCAATCAAATTATTCTATATACGTTATTTCTCGAGTGTCTAAACGAAAATGGAAGGGAATGAGCAATCAGCTAGAGGGAAGGAAAGGAGGAGTTTTATATTTCGATTTATTCCCCATGATAGCAGCATTGACTGTTGATTTCTTTTTTGTGGCTGCTTGTTCCTTCAATGCTTTCAGCATCAACTTCCTTTGCCGCTCGATGCTGCATAGATCATGCAGATAAATGTTGGTTCTAATATTTTTCATATCCTCAACAATATTGTATTCCATTTAAGCAGTCGAGGAAGAACTAATTGAAGGTACTGAAGGGGTGGCAGTGGTTGTAGTTTTCTTGGTTGTTGTAGTAGAAGATGAATGACGAGTAGTTTAAGGGGGTGTTTGCTTACTTCTGAGTGCATAGTCACTTTTTGTTGTTTGGGCAGCATGGACTTATTTGACTACTTTTTCTTCAACATCAAAACGAGGTAACACATCCCATAGGACCATCGCAGATTCTTGTTCTTATTTTTAAGCCGCTTTCTCTCTCGGTCTGCTTGCCCTTGCTTGTGAAGTTCTTGCTTTCGCCCTCTTCCAATTCATCTATTTAGTATAACACATTCAAGACCTTCCTCGTATATTATGTAGTAGAGACGTCCTTGCCCTAGACGCGGCCTTGCCTCACACTCTTCTGCGGTCAAAATTCCCCGGCTATTTTGGTTTAAATTCCAGATGGGATAAATAGGTAAGAAGCTATTATCCCCCGGCTCTTTGAAACAAAATGGAAGGCTTCCATCCAACGATGAATAATTCTCAATCGGTCCAGGCTACTTATCCCCACCTTCCTTTTTATCCCCGGCTCTCTGAATAAATGAGCAACCCCGGCTCTGATTAATCAATGGAGGGTTGAGTTTATTATAAATTGGATATTCCTTGCCCCCCCTCATCAATAAGTAACTTGGACAAGCGACTACGTTCCTCTCCCCTATGGTCGAGCGTGAAAACCCTTTTATCTCCTATTTTGAGATGCACTGATCAAGGTCTCATAGGTTTCACAACGTTGTTGGCCTGGCCGGTCGGAAGTTATAACCCAACCTCGCCCTCGACAGGTTAGGTAAGCTGAGCTTGACTTGAATGAGGAGGCGGAGCTGGTCAATGACTCGGAAGGCTTTAGTCAAATGGTGTTAACTGGGTGTTAATGATACTTAGGAATGAGACAATAATTCGGGATTGAAGTAAGTAAGTAAGGGGGACGGTGAGTAATATTAGCTCAGATATCATTCGGTGGTTTTTGAGTCCGGTTTACCTGACCCTTCTAATGCTCAGCCAACCCGTACCGATTCGTGAGTTAGTTGGGTTGGTCCGGAGTTACCGAAATGATACAAGTCATTATCGTCAAATAAGAGACTATTTATTCTTTCTCTTCCTGTGTCCTAAGTTACTTATTTGGTGAGGGGCCTGACGCCGGTCGCATAAATGCTCTTTATTGTATCCTTGTAGCGCGAACACTAAGGCAGTCGTTAAGGAGATAGTTCTAAATAGGCTATTTGAGACGACGGCAAAGAAAAGCTAGGAAGGATTGCTAAATTATAGCTCGCGAATTTAGGAAGGATTGCTTGGTCCGCTGAGGGCAAGGTTAGTCCCTTCAGCCTTCAAAGGTAAGGTGATAGTGCTCACGTTATTCAGGATAGTCACGTCCCCTTTCCCTAAAGGAAAGTCAAATTTTCGACATTTCAATTACCAATTGGAAGTGAATTTATTGCTTGCTCTTCTGAGAGCAAGGAGAAATGCCATATCTATCACTCGACCAATCCCTAGATGCATTTCCCGGCTTGCTTCTCGACCAACTGTGGAAGGCTTGGGAAGGCTTGTTCCCTACCGAGGAAGGTACGTGGTTAGATTCATTGGTAGCACCGCGGTAGAGAGTGAGGAAGGATGGCTCACTTGACAACGGAGAGTTAGGAAGGCTGAATAAAGGTGGGTGGTGCGGTGCCTTCTCTTTTTAGCCCTATCCTGTTCCCTTCTCGCTAACCTGCTTGCTTCCGTTCTATCACTGCCTTGCTTCCGTGGCTTGCCTCATGAACTGCCATTCTGTTGGCAAGGTAATTAGACCTCCAGCTACCAATCACTTGGATACAAACGGAAGCTGTCCGACCCCAGTTACTATTAGAGAGCTAGTTAGAGATCGAGATGCAGTTCCACCAGTTGACTAAGTTGCAGTTCCCATATAAGATTCTGTTCCAAGAAGGTGTGTTCCGTCTTTCCCTGCTGTTCCCACTAATGGTGTTCCTACATCCCTTGGTGTTCCAATAAGTTTTCCGATGTTAGCTAGTGTTACTATAAGTTAATAGCTTTTGGACGTTGAAACATTTTCTAGTGTTCCAAGTGGTGTTCCAGCAAATCCTATTGTTCCAGCATCTGTACGCGTTCCTACTCATGATGCAGAGGCAGAGGCAGTTGATTCGGTTGAAGCAAGGGTAGCAGCAGATACATAGCCAGTTTACCGAGTTTAAGCAGTAAAGGCAAAAGCTCCTATAAGTGGTGTTCCGGCTGGATATCCCTGTTGTTCCTTAGATGCTCCGATATTTGCATGTGTTCCTAGGACCTTCCTAAGCTTTATAAGGCTGTGTACCATGGAAATATGCATAATTTTCTAAGTAAAAAGATTAGTAAAGTAGAAGCTCTCCTCTTTGGTGGCTTGGCTGTTTGGTGGCTTGAATGGCTACGACTCCCCAAACCAATAAGTTCCTAATGAGGGCAATAATAAAAAGTGCCTAACGAGGCAATAAAACAATGCCTATCCTATTCAGTCCCTAACGAGGCAATATAACTAAAAGGCAAATGGCTTGGGTTGAAGCATATGGGAGCGACAGGTACTGATAGGGGAGTTCTAAGTGTAGGTAAAGTGACTGTAACAGTGCCTATTGTACTGAGAATACAGTCTATCTCCTTGTAAGTAGTGAAAGTAGTAGGGTAAGAGTGTTCCTGTGTGTGATGTCTGGAATCATAAGTAATGAGAGAGCTATGAGTAAAGCTAATAGTAGAGGTAAGCCTTCCTTTGTCTCAGTGATTGGGTAAGTAAGGAGGTAAATAAGTGGTGTTCCTGTGAAGGGGTAAAGATCTCTATAGGATCTGGTGTAAAGTGGGTTAAAGAGAGGTAAGGTGCCTTTTTTTAAGTAACCGCCATTCTCCTTGCTCTAATTCTGGGCAGTTTGAAGGTGTTATGAGGGGGTATTTCACAGTCCAAAAAGATTATAGCCTCAACAGCACATACCAACCAGACTTGTGGGCAGCAACAAATCGAAACAGCAGTCATATACTTCAGGTCTTTGTAGGGCAGCCTTTCTTTTGATCCATGGCAGCCTTAAGATACTATAGCCAAGGTAAGTTGTTGTGTCTCCATAAGGTAATAGCTAGAAGGTGAGGTCAAAGGTAAGGTAAAGTCTACATCCACATAGAGAAAAGGTCTCTCTTTAGTCCAATGCCTTAAGCTGCAGTCCATGGCAATTAGTAGCCTTAAGGTAAGAAAGAGCCTTAGCTTAGCCTTAGTTCCGTGGGCAATCAATCAGTTTAACTAACCCGGTGCTACTCGCCATCGCTGACATTCGTTCACGGATAACTTGGCATGAAAACCTACCTACAGGGCACGGGCAGGGGATCATCTCCAACAGGCGGGTAGTCCAAATCTACACGCACAAGAGCGCTTCATTCATGCACCAACAACCCTAGTTTCATGCACTGAGTATAGGTTCAAAAGCAATGAGACTGTAAATGCCAAGCTGCACCTTACTTTCTAGCTCATACTGACAACTGGGGAAAACTAGCATCAACACCTGTATCGCCCGCCTCTTGGATCGAATAATCGAGCAGCACATGTATTCCCAGCAGGGGGTACCAACATGGAGTGTATAAATTATTTGCATTAACATCTGGCAGTGATCGAAACCTGGATGAGTACTGGGATAAACCTCCCGGGTATCAGCTACACCTGTAAATCCTAGAGAAAAGGTTTTAAAAGCGACATGTGTTATTAAGAAGAAAAAGAAGAAACCCCTAGTTTTTCATTTTCTTGTCCCGATATTATTAATAAAAAACATTGTGAGTATGTTTTCTAGAACCGGGAGTCAATCCAAGTAACAAAGCCAATCCAATTAGCGCAGCAGCCCTCCAAGTTGAGTAACCTGGTAACCAAGCCAAGCTAGTATCCCAGTCGGAATAGCGCAGATCCATCTCATTCGTTGACAATCTTATTTTGATTAGCCAAGCCACGGTGAGTAGTAAAGTTTATTAGCTGATCCAAGCAGCTGAGTATCTAAGCCAAGCAGCCGAGTAACCAAGCCAATTTGAGTAGCGCAGTTGAGTATCCCGGTACTATTTATTTATGGTATGAAGGAAGAATAAGCTCTATGAATAAGATAAGCTCTATATAGCATATGCTAAGCTATGTCTGTTTTGTATTGGAGTCTATGTTGACTACTTTAAATGAGGGTGTTACAGAGGAAAACCGCCAAATGAGCGAAGGTTTCGAAATCTGGCCCACTGTAACTACTCCTATCAAAGCTTGTATCATATTACAGATATAAAGCAGGTTGTATATTGGTATTAAGCTTATTACGTATATCCTTATCATATAAACATACGTGTATTCAATACTGATTACCTGTGTTTACCTTATCAATAGTGTGATTCCCATTCCCATATACAGATCTATAGCGAGTTGAACCAAGACCAGTTGCATCTTACCCAGAACCAATTGTGGTTGAACCTCTTGTTCACCACTGACAAATCGAGTTGGAGCAAGGGCAATGGACACGGAGATAGGGAAAGCATATCCTCCATTTTTAGAGAATGCCAGAGTAAGGAGTTTTAGGAGCTGTTTCGGTTTAAGCACCAAAGCATATTCACCCATCGATGAAGTAGATCAAGTGAAGTCCACTTACTTATTATGACCTAAAGACGCGGAGGTAGGCGCATAAGCTAGTGTTCCCTGGAGGGGAGCGCATACACTCCTTAATCTGGGTATGTGAGATGAGCTGGGACTGGTGGTTATGGATCTTGACCTAGAACCGAAACTGACCCTTACTATCGATCTGGTAGTGATGCTGCGGGCTTAAATGGAACCTTTTGAAACCATGCATCCATGTTGGTTCCATATGTTTCTCGGTGACAGATGTGATTGATGAAGCCATCCCTTTATCTGCTTTGGGTCTTGCTTGGTAGGAAAGGGGTATTCGTGGCTGCTCTGCTGCTTGGGCTCACTTCGTTTGGTTGGCTTGCAGGGCGTGAATGAAGGGTTGAATAACCAGCGCGGAAGGGAAACCTATAAAATAAAGGGTTGAGGGATTTGGAGCCAGAGATGGGACTTAGATTCTCCCGAGCTAAGACTTCATTCTCTGGATGAAAATAATAAGGGGTTATTATAAATACTCAAGCATGGAAAATAAGGAATAAATCCCAATACAAGGGAATCGCCCCCATCAGCTTGTAAAGATCAGCTGCTTCTCCCGTCCACCAAATTGCTAAAGTGACATATTCAAGGTAAAGGATTGGGAAAGGAAGCACAACTAATAGAAGGGACATGCAGATATCCCCGCCGAGGCTATGGATGCTCGCTAGCAGCAGAGCAAGGTCTGTGACATCATGGTGACTCCATTGGGGCTATGGACGCTAGTGGGCAGTGGAGCAACACCTGAGGGATACTATATTCAGGAATGGGGAAAATATTTAACCCCATATACAATAAGCCCTGTGATTATGATTTGAACCAGGATCATTGATTCATGCTCTAAAGAAAAGAAACCTCATCATTAGTTCGGGAAAGCCTATTTTCTTCGATGGCGGCCCGTTGGTCTTTAATCTAAAGATCCTAAAATTTGATATAGTGGGCTCACTTCAAAGTAACTTATCTGGTGGGGGGGCCTTGGCCAGCATTTGTAGATTAAGAGACGAGAGACGTTGGTTTCTATCAAGGTCAGGGGGAAAGGGCCGATGACCCGCCCCAACTACCTAGTCGCCTGACTTCTGTGCTTGTCTGCCAACCGCACAAGAGGGCCCTTACTGTAAGTCGCCTTGCCCTAGTGTAGCCCAGCAGACAGGGCCTTTCAATCAATGCTGGCTGGCGCTTGAAAAGCCTTACTGAAAGAAAGCCAACCTTTATCCTTCTGTATTCACCTTTAAAAGCTTTATTTAGATTCTCATGATTTCTCAGGAAGGGCTGTGAGAAGGGTTTATAAGGATCTTACTGGGTAAGCAGACCAGGACCTTACTTACCCAACGACCTTACTGCCCCTAAAAGAAGGAAGGGTCTAGAGAAACACTACTTTACTTTACTTTAGGCTTACCGATAATTCGAAGGTGATTTTACTGAAATGGGAACTGAAAGGGTAGTAATTCACGGAACGAACAAGAATAAGGACCAGAAGCCCAAACCCCAAGTGCCAAGATCCTTCCGCCCTCATCATATGAGAAGAGGGTCTTATTACCTACCTCTAGTGAATCTCGAAGTAATAATACCAATGAATCTGGTGCCTATTAAATGCCTACCACTGCTAGATGGCCTCGGGACAGATGCATGTTTCGGGATATCAATGCACAGAAAGACCCCTAACAATCCCTGACCCATAACATAAAGCCTTTATTTTAGAATAGCTATATGAGGACAATATGGGTGGGTAGAAGTGGGGGACTATAGCTTGGCCTTCAGAGAGTCCGGCTCGCTCACGTTCCTTGGTTTACCCATTCACTATTTCTGAGATAATATAACCATGAATGTTACCAATTCGAGATACATACTGTAAGTGAAGAAGGGGTGAAGAGAGTGCTTCATCGGCTCTCTATCTGGTCTTGTCCTTGAATACCGGGGAGTAGAAGAGTGGCACCAACATGACCAAGAGCTTTCATAAGTCGTAATGAATGGGTTCTGGCATGAGAAAGAAGGAGTCTATTCGATTATCGATATAACGGAAAGGCTATGCATAGAACTTAGTAAAGCACAGTCATGAATTAGCAGGTAATGGATAATGGGCAGTGCTTGAGAAGGCCAATGTTTACTTTGACGGAAAGGCTATATTGAGATTTGATTCCAAACTACTCTTATCCCTCCCAATCAAATTCTTTCTTTCATATCACCTAATCTCAACAGCTGAGCGCATCAATTACGGATATTTCTCTTATGGCACAGAAATGAATACAAGAGAAGTGGTGTTAAGAGCAGTGTCAGGGGTCACACTCTCTGAAATGGGTATTGATGATCCTCTGGTAAGATTACCTTACCCACCCCAACTGGGCTGTTTCTGCGTTTGAGCTTGAGGGCCCATACTCCAGTTTGCTTAACAAACTATTGTATCATTACTTTACTCACTCCACTCCGCAGAGATTTGAATCAAGTGAAAAAGGAGTTTTCAAGAAGTTTGGCATAGCGCGGCTGCTGCTATAATACTCCTGAAATTAGTGTTTCACCTTGACATTGTCTCAGTTGTCGAAGCCAATAGGCTCATGTTGCGGCTACAGGAATTGAGAAAGACAGGACGGAGAATGAGATCAGATCACCAAGCGTAATACCATGAAAAACCACGTTGGCAATTAGCGAGCGGCCATTGAAGTCAAGCGATCTGGGCTGGGATTTGGGATGGTTTATGTGTATGAGGCACGACGGCACGACAGAGTTTAGAAAGGGTTTGCGGAACAAAAAAAAGATCAGATACAGTCCTCGAACAGCATTCCTCTTCCCTCTTGTCCAGTTACTTCAAAGGAGAAAGAGCATGCGCCAAGAAAATGCGCACGAAAAAGAAAAAGAAAGTGAGAACAGCCAGCCCGGCCGGAAGGGATACGGGGTAGAACGCGGAAGAATGGAGAACCAAATCTTAAAAAAAGAAAGACGAATACCAGTCTTTCCCTAATATCTCCCTGCCCGACGTCTTTTAAGTCTCGTTACACGTCGGTAAGCAGAGATAGCATAAAGAAAGAGAAAACACCACTCCATCCCGGAAAGGCCAAGTCCGGGCTGTCCACTTATGAAAGAAAGAGAAAGATCTACCACAAATGATTCAGAGGCCATTAGAGGCCCCTGTATATCCTTTTTTGGGGGTCACTGGCAGCTCAATGACTCCAGACCCCCAAAACGACCTCTTTCACTTCACAACCCTTCATTGACTCGACTTAGCTTATGTACTTAGATACTTGGCTTTATGCACTTTACTCACTTATCTCCTTGGCCTTGGCCTGGCTAGTTACCGAAATGAAATATGTCAATACGGTAAAGTAGAGCAACACTTCGTTAATTGATCTATGGAGTTGAGTTATGGCTTGCTTATTTCCTTGGCTGGCTTTATTCGATTTCTAGTTACTGAAATGATACGAGTCATTAATGAAAAGAGAGTCTTTAGACTTCATTCAGTAGTTGGGCTAAAAAGATACGTAGACTTTGAGAGAATCGTAATTACATATATAATGAATGACCGGAAGAACAAAGAAGAACCGAGTTGACAAGGTCAATCCAGTCATTCATTATATATGTAATTATGCAATCTCCTAATTTCGATAAGAATTGATTTCATTGATAGGTAAGTGAACTATATTTCTTCCCCTCAAAGAGCTCTGCGAAGGTCAGGTAAGGTCCTGGTCAACCCTTCGTTATAGTTCGGGAATCTATTCGAGGCTCGATATTTCTTCCCCTCTCCCTCACCCATGATAAGTATTTATCCGTTAGAAGATGTATTGTTATGCCCTTCCCCGCTGCGGGAAAGCTACTTCGTTCCTAAAGAGTAACACTTTGAGATTAAGACTAAGTATTGATCCGTTAGAAGATGTATTGTTATGCCCTCACCCATGAATGGATGAGTGACTTCGTTCCAGTAAGGCCGGTCCAGCCTTCGATAATAAGGCCTAAGCCCTTATTTAATGAAAGAAAGAGTGACCCTTTTGAAACTAGACTCATATTTCTTCCCCTCTCCCTCACCCATATGATGAGTGAGCGTTAACACCCTTTGGTCGAGCGACTACGTACCTCAAAGAGCCCTTATCTTATATATAGGGTTCGGGAAGATATGAAAGGTCAACCCTGAGCTCTGCTCAGGTAAGGACTCGCGGTATCGGGCCCGATTCATGGCAAAGAAATGGATGGGCTAAATCCCAACCCAACCAATATGAAATCCTTATCCGTTCGGACCCTCTGAATGGATAAAACTTCCTTCTATCAGTCTTACTGATGATCTTATATACGATTGATTCAATGCGATCGAGTTACATCATATAATATATGATTCAATGCAATCCTTTTGTACTTCGATCTTATATAAGATGCAATGGTTAACGTGATACGTCAGGTGAGGTGGTTAACGTGAGACTTCGTTATATATGTTGCGATGGTTCACGTGATACAGAGATTCGTTATAAGAGAATCAGTCCTTTCAATCGCTTCACTTCGGTAACTCACCCCGGTAGGAAGGGGTTAAGCCTCGTCGTTAAGTGAGTGCCTGCGGGGCTGTCTCTCCGGTCGGTCAGTATAGTTGCTTTAGGGTTCGGGTATGTCGGTCGGTCGGCAAGACAGACAATTCATTCCCTCGATCTTGAATCAAGCGAGAGAATAGATCCGCCCTCATATCTGTTTTAGATAGATATGTCCCTTATGAATGATTTCG
>Ga0316212_1000057_pt1 | contig 11432 bp, 5 predicted proteins | sample NRE1metagenome_FD_207799 | JGI IMG/M metagenome (GOLD analysis project Ga0316212, IMG submission 207799) | Spruce roots microbial communities from Maridalen valley, Oslo, Norway - NRE1 | ecosystem: Host-associated > Plants > Roots > Unclassified | place: Norway: Oslo | collected 2017-09-14
TTAAGAAGTATTAATCATTGGTAGGTAAGTTATTAGCCAGAGAAGGGGGAGGGGCGGCATGGCCAGCTAGCCAGCAAGAATGCATTCCACCATGCCGGATTCCTTACTTATTCCAACCTCCACCATGACTTATGCACTCCGTGAGGGGGGGACTCATTCACTTTCACTTCCACTTGTTTTAGTTTGAGAATCAGTCTATCTCGGAAGGAGGAGAACCACCCAAACTAGAAGTCTTCCTCTAGAACGAAGTCCCCTAACGCGAAGAGAGAGTAAGTCAAGGCCTTACCTTACCTTACCAGACTTTCCTTCCCTTGCTTTACCTGAAGATCTGACCTTAAATGAAGACCTGACCTTACCTGAAGACCTGACCTTACCGGACTTGCCTTACCTTAATATTAATTGACTCATATATAAAGGTACTGAACCGAACCAGGCAGTTCATGAGGCGGGGAAATATACGAATGGAGGTGCGGCTTCGCCTTCTACCCATTGAAGAGTCTATCTATCACTACCTCTTCATATTGAGTTGAGGAAAAGAGCTCTAAAGAGACGCATTAGAGATCGAAATGCTCTCCTCTATAAGGTGCCGTAAGGCCGCTTGCCTGTTAAGGGAAGGAAGAACTCAATAAAAGAATCACCTTATGGGTTCGTACTTTAATGCCACTTTATGCTCAGGACCAGTCTTTAGATACTTTCCTTCACGCAGAGAAGGTAAGGGTCGACAGACACTTTCCTGAACTTGTGAAGGGAAGGAGAAATACGCATATCTGTTATTATACGAGGCAGTCTTCGCGCTTCGATCGTTCAATTGGGGGAGGTTCGTTCCTTCGTTCCTCACCCCTCATTCGAGTCTCGGAGAAATGCACTTTTCCTTATAGACGATGCACTATTGATAGCGGGGTGTAGATAAAATTGACACGACGAACTTGACGGGTTCTTTTCCATAATATGCATTTGCTCGTGTTTATCTTTATTGTCGATACCCATTCACCGCGCGCTTGACGAAATAGACTAATATAGGTGTTTTGACCCGCTGCTCTGTTCGCCTTGTGTCCCACTGCCTACTTGTTTCCTATTGCTTTGCCTTTCTAGTTTGCAAAGCCCTTCCCCTGCCCTGTGCCTGCCTCTTTACTGCCTTTTGCCCTGCCCTGTTAATGATAGCATGTTGTTTTTTTTATTTACGTCTATTATACGGGTTGAGGTTGGTAGATGGGCATCGAGCGGGATGTAATTAACTGAGCATGTTGATATGCTGCGCGAGGTGTTTGGATTTACTAAGTGAAGCATTGTGGTTGGATCTGCTTTGTGATTCATTTGCAAGGTTGGGGTCGGGATTGGGTGATTCGCTTCGTTCGGTTGATGCTTTATCGATGCGTGCTTCCCTGATTGATCTGTGCTCCCTTTACCAGGGGGTGCTCCGGGTTTAAGTCTCCAGCCCACGCATACATAATTTATTTCCACCTAGGGAAGTGTGTGCCCAGCTCTGTTTATAAAAAGTAAAGGTGCCACTATGTAAGCGATGTGCATGGCCATACCCAACCGTAACTGTTTACATTGTATCCTGGAGCCAGTGTGTACATCTCCTATGAGTGGTGCAATACCCGGTAGTACGTTTCTCCTCCTAGATTGGCCAGCTTGTATGTATATTGTCCAACCTACTCAACAACTTGCGTCCAAACCAGAAAGAATCAAACTTCTGTTTTCCTATACCTCCTTGAGCGCTATCCCAAAGCAGCACCAAATGCTCCAGCTTTAATTGTGTGCCTCTAGCCTTCCCTTCCCGGGCTTTTACTTTGCTTTGATACTACAGTTTCCGAACAAAATGGAATAAAAAAGAAATTAATAATTAATTAAATGAGATTGATGAAATCTTCAATGTTTCCTCAAGTTCTATCAATTGTAGCTTCCTTCTAGCTGGAAGATCATCAGGTTCCTCTGTGATTTCCTCTATGGTTCTCTAGGAAAATATAGAGAATTCTAATGGAATGCCGCTGATGGGACTCGGGCGAGGGTCGAACTACACTCTTTCATGAAGGAAGTAAGGCGAATCCTTTAGGCGCGCACAGAGAGAGGAGTGGGCAGCGCCCCTTGCTGGATAGAATATCGAGAAGCACATGGGATTGGGGTGCTCTCTAAGTGAGGAGCCATGGAACTCTAGCTTAGATAGAAAGGGTTTTTAGGCCGGACAAAGGTCTAGGTTAAGTCCGGTCCGGAGAGAGGGCTTGATGAACACCACCTCCTGGTTAGTGATTGGGCACACGCTTCCTTTACGGCGTAGAATCGGCTTCTTTTTTTGACGTATCAGAAAGGGCTTCTCTTCTACGCCCGAAGTTTATATTTATGCAAGTATCTTCACTTCAATACCCAAAGTGGCCCTATACATTTAATGATAACCGAACCCAAGCAAGGAGCTTCAATCTTGTCTATTTCCTTAAATGGTCGGGTTGGAAAGTCTTTCTTTTATGTGCCAACGCAGGCCTATCACCAAATCTCCACGGCGAAATCCTTTGTTGGAAGGCTTGCTGATTCATGATTTACACCTCTCTCCGCCGCTTCTTAACAGTTGACTGCGAGATTAGCACTTTCTTCCCCTCAAAGAGCTTTCAGGTAAGGTCCTTCCTTTTAAGAGATCTTTTTAAGCTTATATTAGTAGGGTATTAGGTTTGATTTCAATTAGGAAGGTTAGATTCTTTAGGGTTAGTAAGGTTAAGTAGGTAAAATCGAAAATCCCAAAGGTCAGCGTACATCCTATATGGGAAATGACCCTGATCATCCGGAGGTCTCTTTCTCTCTTGCACAAGGAATAGCCCCGAAACCCCCAAAAGGCTGGGAAAGTAGACCAAACCCCAAGATAAGTAATTTATTTTCATTACTTGAAGGTATTAGGAAGTAGGTATTGGAACTCTTAGACTGTTATAAAGGCATTGTAATAAATTTATAAGCCCTAAGGCCGGAAAAAATAGCTAAATTCCTGATGTACCCTTGCCCTCTTCGGGGCATAAACGGGGACCAAACCCGTTAGATTTCCCGTGGATAGATGATACCAAACAGGGCCTTATCTTTCTTTGTTATATTATCCAAACCCATCCGATAGAGCAAAGTCTTATCCAAATCCATCCGATAGAGCAAAGTCTTCCCTTGAACGAACAGAAGGGTGGTGAGGTAAGAAGCTAGTGTAAAGACAATGTTTGGTTCCATTCGTTCCGTGAGTGGGTAAGGAAGGTCAGGTCCAAACCTCTTCCTGAGACGAACTGTGACTGGGTTAGTGTACTTACTAAGCTTCCTGGCACGAACAGTCAGTGTGTACTGATGTTAAATAGGCAACTTAGTGTGGGTCAAGCCATGGTTCAAGAGCTAGGTTCGTTTAGCCGCCCCAGTGAGTAGCAGCGAGGTTCGGTTAGCCATGTTTCAGTGAGCGATTCCCAATGAAATGAGTAGTAGCACGAGGTGGTTAATAGCTATCACCTTCAAACTAATGGCTATCACCGTACAACAGCTATTCCGGTGTACGTACCTATCTTCCCAGCTCAGCTATTCAAGCTATTAACCACTACCTCCCTTTCCTTTGGTCGGTCAACAACTTATTCCCAGCTCAGTTCAGCTAGTCAATCAAGTGAAGCCGGCAACTATAGGCTGCTTTAGGAGAACTACTACTCGTACAGGTTCAGGTGATCCCAGCCTGAGGAGAACTACTAATAGTACACAACCCCCGGAGGAAACTCATGGACAAGAGTTCAAAGACTGACTGCAGTTAGGCTCAGGTCCAACCCAGGCAGGCCAAGCGCAAACAGGGTACCTAAGGAACATATAGAAACAACTCATTCGCTGCCAACAACTCATTCGTCACAACTCATTCGCCGGTATACCTCACACACCCCCATCATGACATTTACAGTGCATTTGAAGTGTAAACAATGACGACCTCCATCATGACATTCACGGTGCGATTGAAGAACCCCAAACACCCACCTCATCACATTCACGGTGCAAGTGAAGGGTTAACACCTTTAAAGTACGAGGTCCGGGTTCAATATTATAAGCCCAGAGAAGCAAGCGCTAGGGCATATCAGCCATAGAAGTACGATACGAGGCCCAAGAGAAGCAAGCGCTAGGGGATATAAGCCCAGCTTAGCGGGACGAGAGGCTATTGCGCTCTAGCTATCACCTTACTATACCGTATCTAGGTTTTGCCAGGAAAAGGGGCTACTATAAATAGGAATGCCTGCATGCAATTAGGTATACTTTAAATCTAAAGATATGACGAACGATATCTATTCTTTGGAGAGATTCTCGCTTTCCTTCCTTCCAGATAGATGGATTGACCTCTAGTAAGTATGGCAACAAGGTGGTTAATATCCTTCCTTCCATATAGATTTATTTACGGTAAGCCCTGGTTCAGCGAGCTCCTAGGGTTGGTTAGGTTTGGCTAACGGTTGTTGGCAGCGTATTCCCCACCAAAGAAACGAGGTAAGGGGTCCGCGAACTCCCAATCCCTCCACGAGAATATTTCCTATACAATTGAGAGGGTTTCGGAGAATCCATGTAGGCAAGGTTGGTAAAGGTAATGAACACCCAGTCTAGTCCAAGCGGAAGGTAAGGAACACCCAGTCTAGTCCAAGCGTAAGATAAAAAGGGTTCAGGGGGCGCAAAAGCAAGCTGGATCCCCAAACATAAAGGCGTGGGCTCCTCCCAAGCACCCATTCCCCACAGAAGTACGGGTCATTGCCAAGAGATAGACAATCAGTTGGTTGGCTCAGCCGGTCAGGAAGGTCAGTTACGAACCATCGTAAATGTGGATCGGACGGTTACATATATAAGAGTATATAGGGGATCATAGAGGGAATTAGAAGGAAAGAGGCGGAAAGAAATGGTAAAATGATGCCTTTTAGCGAGCGATGACCGAAAACTGTCCATTGTCTTCCTTCGGTCACGGAAAGATCTAAGTGGCAACAGAACCATTATAAACAGAAAAATCGAAGTAGAAACATCTAAGTAGAAATAGGAGGGAGAATGCTCCTAAATTAGATCCCTCTAACTATTCCGGTAGTTCATTTATGAATCTCAATATGAAAGGTAAGTTATTTGTCATAATCTCTCATGCTGCGTCGGGTCGGGCTGCAACGGGCTCCTCCTATAAGATCGTGCGCTGAGGTCGTGACGCCTCGGTAGGAACGGGGTGTAAGATGTATCCTTGGACCGGCGGCCGGCCGTGCCAACCGCTGGCCTGTTTTCTTGTGATATGACTCGACGAATCAAATTGGCGAAAGCCAAGGGGCCATCCCATAGGACTCATGTATTCATGGGCCCTCGTCCGGTCGTGCCAACCGCTGGCTTGGGACCTGTGCTATAAATCACAGTTCATGGGCGAACTAAATGTAAGCTAATTGGCCTTCCCCAAGTACTACCAAAGGATGAGTCCACCGACGCGCCGTTCAATAAGCGGTTTTCCTTTAATTAGCGTGTTCCATACCAAGTAAGTAAGTAGTCGCTTTTAAACAAAGGTCGGTCCCTGGCGCTGAACGGGGGAATGAAAATATAAACATGGTAGAATTCTAACCCTCCCGTTCCGTTCAAAACCGATAGCGAAGGGTGCCTGCCTTATCGGGACACGGCCCTCAACATAGTGGAGAGGCGCTCCCTATAAGTCAGCGACGAGACCCCTTCCTTGTAAATAGGCTTAGCCTGAGACTGATTACCTCCAGTTAAGCGCCCCGCCCCCTTTATATTATACTTTCATTTCCTTCCTATAGATTCTAGTATATTATTTCCTTCCAGTCCGTGGCTCGTGTGTCGTGTGTGCTTTCCCGTAACGTCCGTAGTTATCCTCTCAATTTTTTACTGCTATTTGTTATTGGATCTCTCATGCATGGGGCGGAGGAGGGGGTACTACCCAAAGTTTCCCCTCCAAACGCTTATACTCTCTGCAGCATTAGGAGTCTTCCGGGCGGGCACCCTAATGCCTAATATGGGTATGTCGGGGCACCATAGTGTTTGCAGCATACAGTAAGTAGTATGCCGGTAACTATAAAACATACCTACCCATCTATCTAATCATGAAGAATACTACGATAGATAGCTATGAGGTTGGAAGATCTATTGTCTATAGCATTCTGATAGCTATAGCGAGTGATAGTGGGCGTAGGTTCTGAGGTAGCAGTGACGGAGCTAGCTGTCGATAGGATGTGGAGTAGAGTAGCTATGGTGGGAAGTGTTAGTTGGGAAGGGCAGTGGAAGTGGTAGTTCAAGTTCAATAGTGATTATTCCATGGATAGCGATAGTGGTGAGTGATGGTTCTAGGGTGAGCGATAGCTGCTGGTTCTATCGATGATGTTCTTATTCCAGTGATAGGCCTGCAATCCAGTGATAGGCCTGCAACTTGATGTTCTTATTCCAGTGATGTTGTGCATTTCTTCCTGCCATTGCATTTCTTCCTGCCATTCATTCATTTCGGCTCATTCCCGATAGGCAGAGCCAGCGCTTTTCTTGCTGCGTGCTTTACTCGCACAATCCGTAGGTAAGTAATAGATAGTAGGTTATCCTATCTCCCATCCTTCTACTACTCCCGCTACTAATTTCATAGGTGCAGAGACCACTGATGAACCAGTTTTTCGCTACTAGCTCTGGTTTGTTCATCGACCCTTCATTCAAGTACGATCGATGATTCGAGCGGAGAGCCCATACATAATCGTTCAAGTACTTCTTATTTACCTAGCTTCTCAGCCTCGGTTGGTCGTGGAGGTGGTATACCGGTCCATCGCTTGCTTGTAAGGTCAGGGTATGGTTGTGCAGTGCTTCCGTCCCAGCCAAGCGGGGCATGCATGTTGATAAAGAAAGACGGAGCATTTGATGTCCACGCCCCCCTATTAATAACCTTGATCCCCGCTCTGCAATGGCAGAATTAGAAGAAGGATATATCTCGGCTCAATTGAATGATTATGAAGGATTAAAAAGGCGGCGGCTTTTTATTCGAATAAGAGAGATCCCAGTGTCATCATATGGATAGGTACTTTTACTATAGAAATAATGAAAATGGATTTGGAAGGTATGGCACCCCAATATAGTAGAATGGGCTCGAAATTGGAATCCCAATTCTAGTGGAAAGAGCAAATGGACTGGATTATGCTTTGATTCAAGGAGAAGATACGGTGTTGGCTGCGATGGCACATCGTTGTAAAGAACCGCCCCGCTCGTAAACGAGAAGAAATTAGACCTTTTAAAAATTCGAGCTTTTCCTTCTGAGAAAAAAGAGGAATTGGAAAAGAATCTCTCCTTAGTTATTTTGGGGTGGTCTTTGTCCGGCTTCTCAACTCGATCTAGAATTAAGACGCCAGTCCATCAAGCTCTACCCGCTCAAAGATATACTGATCTTCCATCACCCAGTGATGGCGAATTTCGATCTAATGTTTGATTGATCGATACGAAAATAGATTATAAGATAAAGGTTGGAGAATATGATTGTAAAGTAATCGATATAATATTCTACACATCTGAAGGAAGAAAGTAAACAAGGAAATGCTCTGGTAAGGAACTAGGTGGAAATAATTAACACACTATCTAAAGTCGGTTTCCCTACTTTCTTTATTATGGCAATGAATTAGATGGAAGGTCTTGAGCAATAAATCACCCAACTACCACTAGAAGGAGAGGTCTTTATATCCTCCTCCCTGGGTTCTCTCTATAAGATAGAAGGTGATCTCTTGAGCACTCAATACACATTTCCAGGTCTTGAGCAAGATCTAGAGGAAGCATAGAAGAAGGAAAGTCTTCGAATTGAGGAGTGAGAGAAGAGCACAACCAGGAGCAGATATGCTGCTAGCTAAGTAGTTTTTGTTTTTGTTGTTAGCTTGATACAAGGAATTCGATAGGACTTCGAAACCTATTTTTGGTATCCACACTCCGATATGAAACTGGGACTAAAGGGTGGGTGAAAAGAGATGGATTGATTGGTCCTTAAAATCAGGATACGTCGTCGTAGGATCGATGGTGAGATTGGTAAGTCATTATTCTTCTTATGTCTCCTTCGGTGAGATAAGAGGTTATTCCTTGGGGTTATGTCTTTCTCTTAGGAAGGAAGGACACACGACATTAGGCTTCGAACTAACTTTTAGGAAGGGAGGGAAGGGATGAGATTGGGAGCGCCATGAAGTAGATCAAACACACGAGTTGAAAGGGATAAGCTGCAAATAAATGGAGAGTGGACTTACCGGCTATTGCTGAGAGTAGAGCTGCTATTGAAGATGTACGGGGGAGAAAAGATGACGTTTTGCAAAAGAATTAGGTCTTAGGCTAACGCTGACGGCACGGATAAAAAGCCACCTTAAGTAGGCACTATCATTAAAGCTGGACGGATTTTTTTCGTGAACTAAATATGGTAGCAAAAGACCCTATTTATGCCCTAAAGGGTGCGGAAATGGAGGGAGGGCTTGCCTTAGAGTGAACGCCATGCACTTGCCTTAGAGTGAATGCCCGTTGTAGGGAGCGAACGAATTACCTTATCGTGAATATCGAATTTACTTTGAGTGAATGCCCGTTGTAGTGAACGAATTTACTTTGAGTTAATGCCCGTTAGAGAGAGATTGAGTTGCTCAGGCAGGACTTGCCTTCTCGGTTCTGCCTTCCTGCCTGCAATATGGATGGAACTTGCCCAGGGAGGCAGGCGATTTGAATGGAGGACCTTACAAAGAAAGGGATTGATAGTGCCCGGTCCCGTCGTTGCTAACTAGCCTTTGGAAAGAAGATTGGGAAACCAAGGTTTGTTTGTAGTGCTAGATAGAGTACACTAAGTGCCGCAATTTAGTATTTATGCAAAAACAGATACAGGTAGACAGATGAATCAACGATTGAGGATTTCTTAGTAGAGGACCAAAGATCAGATGTAACGCTCTAGTAGTACACTAAGGGGATGAATTTGTTAGATACGTGAAAACAGATATCGCGAAAACAGATATACAGGCTGGCAGATCAGGATTTATTAGTGGATGACCCTACTTAATGCATTATATATGCGCGAGAAGCAAGAGATAGAGGAATTGTTGTACCGGAGCTTAACTTTACCCCATACGGGCACATACAGCCTGAGGAATATTAATGGCGTACCGCAGCTTACCTTTAGACCATGAATACGGGCACATACAGCCAGAGGAATTAATGGCGGGCGTACCGGAGCTTACTTTATCCGTTATATACGCGCTTTCAGAGATTGAATTAGGAATAGATATTTGAAATGTTTACAGCCAAGTGAGCGGTAGACAGACCTCTATGAAATTTAGTTACTTAATGCCTTTATATGCGTGCATCCACCAAGTAGCAGATGAATTCTTACAGGCAGAGGGGTTTCAGTAGATGATTTTGCCACTGAGACGGTAGAATATGCAATGTCAATGGCTGCTGCTAGAGTCGCCCGTTGTGCTTCTATCGCTGCATGCCTCTGATGTAAGTCTGCGTAGGAATGCCCCAGGCGCGTATGATGATCATTCACCTCCGCCATGATCTGCATCATATAATGTTGGAGCTCCGGAGTGGGTACCAGAGCTAAGTTAATCTCATTATATGGGAGGGGTTGGGCCTCCACGGTTGTTATTGCAAGCGGGTAGACTTTTTTTATCGCCAATGGGTTGTGTCTAAGTACCCGACGCGGCACTATCTTTGTCTGTTATGCGCGCACTTCCTTACTGCCCCAGTGCGTGCGGTTTCTCCCTCACCCGCTAAGCGCAACCTGCCCTGCTTTCTATACACCGCCTAACTTGCTAAACACCCTTAAAGCTCTCTTACCTGCTGCCTAAACCTTTCACTGCCTTCCCTCCTTCCTTCTTTCTTTGAGCCGAGCTTTCATTGCATTTGATGCGGATAATACGACATGAGGACCTAAAATGATGCGGCAAATACGACATTGGGTTATAGCTCTAGACCTAATAAGTCTAATGCTGGCTAGAGAAAAGGTCAAGAGCTACTGGTCAAGAGCTGTGTAACTGGTCTGGGGCAAGAGTACGTTACTGTCACAGGGGCAAGGACTAGGGTCTTCCACTTAAACATTCAATCATTCTCCCAGTCATTCCCCAGGGGAAGGCACTCTCTCACCCTCACCATCAAGCTAGTGTCTCTCTAAATAAGTCATGGCTCCAAAGGAACGGTATGGTTTTTCTCTGGAGGAGGCTGGGCCCAGCATTCCCTCTGCCTCATACTATCTTAAACAGTGATTCTCCAGGAGAAGCACAGGGCAGGGGAAGGGTTGTAGCGCTCCCAAAGGTTCTATTTTACTGGTTCTCGGAGAAGTATCTCCAAACCTCTCTAATATCTCTTATAGCTAGCATGAGTTCTCGGAGAAGTATATCCAAACCTCTCTCCTTGTTAAACTAACCATCCATGTTACTAATGCTTATAAGGGGAAGCATAGCTAGACATTCCTTCAGAACTGATGGCTTGGCAAGGATCAGCACTATCTAAGGTTATCTTTTACTGGCATTATAAGCCCGAACCTACCGATAGGAATTGAGGGGAAGAAATAAGGACCTTTGATCTTCAAAGAGATCGTGTGATCGTTCTTTCCCTTTTCAAAATTGTATCATCCCCCTTGCCCCGCCAAATGATCCCAATTCGATACGTGACAAGCGATAGCAGAAGAAACGACGAGTATAGTTCATTTGGAACTATATTTTATATGATATTATATAATATATAGGCTTTATATATGTCATATTGATCTTACCATAAATGCGTAATTACATATATAACCGGATGACCAGCAGCCACTTATTTCCTCGGCGAAGGTCAATAAAGAAAAGCGTCATTAAACCCATCTATAATTACCAGCTTATGCTAACGAACTGTATTAAGTCGGTCGTTTGTTCATCCTCCACTTCGTTATATAGTAAGTAGTAAGTCATAGGAAAGCCCGGCATTCGTAAAGTAAGAGCCATTAAAAGACTAGACCTGGCTTTGTAAATACTTTCCTGGACCTTCCTGTACTTTCCCGGACCTGGGCACGGTGTATACTTCGTGACATAAGGCATAGCTTAGAAGGGTGAATCGGGATCATATCTTTCTGTTATATTATATAAGGGTTGGTTAGGATCATATCTGGAGGGTTGATTCGAGCTATGCTCACTCTTTGTATGAAAGATAGCCAAAACCACAACCAAACCATAGGAGGGGAGCGAACAACCAGACGGGAAGCTATACCAAAAGGAATTCGAAGATGAAACCAAAGTGAATGAATTAATGCCAAAGAAATCAATCAATCGAAAAGCAAAATAGTAAACGATGAATAAATGGTGATCGACAGCATCAACAACGGCGACTGCGAAGGGGACCATAACCACGTCGTCCAACGAATCAACGATGCCGGCAGCCAAGTCAACAGCGAACACGGCAGCAACGAAAAGCACGGCGGTGGCATCCATCTTTTACCCTTCCCGTAGAAGATAAGCCCATAA
>Ga0316212_1000060_pt1 | contig 11267 bp, 13 predicted proteins | sample NRE1metagenome_FD_207799 | JGI IMG/M metagenome (GOLD analysis project Ga0316212, IMG submission 207799) | Spruce roots microbial communities from Maridalen valley, Oslo, Norway - NRE1 | ecosystem: Host-associated > Plants > Roots > Unclassified | place: Norway: Oslo | collected 2017-09-14
CCTGGTCGGCCGGGACTGACAGACGCAAGTAGTTATAAACAAATGACACTCAATACGAGGTGTGGAATGCCGCTGGCACCCTATCCTCACGCGGCCAAAGACTGTTGGTCCCGGTGGGTGAGTGCGTCTAACTCATAATCAGGACCGTGCAGCTTCTGCTTCATCTGCTTAACCAGGTCTCCCTCATCTGGCGAACTGTTGTGTGGTAAGTATGGAAAGGTGTTGCAGTTCCATCCACTGTGATAGTCCTCAGGCGCTCAATCAGTGCCTACACACTTAAAAGATGAGGTGGCGGACCTGACCTTTACAACTCAATAATTGTAATCCTCCTTGCTCTCCTCACCCTCATTCTTCGGGTGAGTAATAAATAACCTAATGTAAAGCAAGCGATAAACCTTGGGTTAATATCTCAATTCTCAGGGAAAGTGATCAGAGAGGAAGGGAAGATAGCAGAGGGCTCAGAGAGAAGGAATAGACGAAAGCCAAAGTGTGTAAAGCTCAGAGTGGAAAAGATGGAATTGATTATGGGCCAAGATGTGGTTATGGAGCAAGTCTTTATGTATCAGGCTACGACTCTGGTAGGGAAGTTTCACGGGCATTTGATCTCAGATAAATCCATGAGCATATGGATCAAAAGGGTTTGGAGGCAACAACGAGGGTATGCCCCGATCTAGAATCTCCTGGCTCGGGGGTGGAGAACATTTGTGTTTAAATCTGCTAAGGATAAGGAAACAATTCTAAGGGGGAAGTGGTATTGGGATAGCTCAATTCTCTCGCTCAAGAATTGGACCTCGCTTTTTGACCCCATGATAAAAAGAGTGGGCATTCAACCGCTGTGGGTTAAATTTGGAGTTGTGGTCGGAAAGGGCTCTCACCATGATAGGTAATAAACTAGGGAGGATGATGGATATAGATGAGAAGACGAGGTCGCTGGATAGAACATCCATGGCAAACATATGTGTGGAAATGTATCTAGGTGACGGGCTGCCGGATGGAATTGATAAACAGATTGGGAATAGGTCATACAGACAATAAATCGACTATGTCAAAATTTCCTTCAGATGCTCCATCTACCACCTCTATGGGCATCTTAGGAGAACCTGAGAAGGAAACTCCAGATGAGGAGGATATCGCGGAAGCGGAAACGAAACAAGATGAAAGGGGGAGCTTGAGGCAGGATGACAAGCACCCAGAATGCAGGGAGTCTCTCCAAGGGAGTCTAGAGGTAAGTATTCAGACCCTGGTATAGAAGAACCTTCAACATCTATTGTAGATAAAACACTAGGGGATATAGCTAGGGCATCGAAGTATAACCCTAGCCCTAGGAAGAGACTAACCATTGATGTTGATCAAGAGGAAAGGATGATGTATGGTCACCGCGAAGCGGAGGAGGATGTTAGACCTAAGGCTAAGACCCTAACCTTTGTAGATGTAATTCAGAAGAGGGAGAATCCATTGAAAAATAGTAATAAGACCAAATATGTTCCTTTTTTTGTGGACCTAGAGGGTAAAAGTGGTCAAGAGGAGGCTTCTGTGGAGGGTTCTTTACAGGATGGCCATCAAACTGTCCCTAAGGGAGATCCAGTGGAGTGATTCACGATCGAAGTACGAAGAATCCAAAATAGATAAGGATTTGGCATACTTCCACCAGAGGACCTCGATTCTAGATTTTAAGTAGTTATAATCTTCACTTAACCCCAGTAGACTGACTGGCTGAACTTGACAGAGGTGTGCCATATCTCGCTCAACGCACACAGCTCATCAAGAGTGCTAATTCCCGTCACGGTAATAGTGAATAGGGTGATCCCGTAATCGACCCAGTTGTTGGAATGCATGGCCGGGTGAGAGGCGCGAGATTTCACTAAGCTGGTACGTGGGAAATGGGGGAACCACTGGAAAGCTTTTTTGGCGACGCAGAATGAAACTCGCAATAACCACAATAGATCTCGCGTCGCGACCTGATAGATACATTAAGTGGGCTATGACGAGCTTCTGGTCAGTGTTCCAAGAGCACGGAACGTGGTGGGCTTAATCTTGTGTAGAACCTGTGCGAGATAGGTGTTGAAACGTCTAACACAGGTTCGAATCATCTGACCCACCCCCTGGATGCACACGCTCTGCATGGACAGAGAGCCGCAGAGTAAGCTTTTTCCCTCCCCTATCAGGATTTGTAAGTCTCTAGATAAGGGGCCAGGTGCCGACTTCCCGTTACAGGGCAAACGGCGAACGGGTTGGGGCGAGACAAGCGCGCAGACAACGTAGCTGTGTCAGTCGACGCTTATTGAATGGGGACAAGCCTAAAACTCCCATTCATTTTCTTCGTTGCTAAAAAGCTCAGAAGCGCACTGGGCACCCAAAATCCCGGTTCTCCAATGGTTTTGATGCGTTGATCAATGAATATAGAAAGTAATAACTCGGATTCATGCTTGGTAAATCAGCACTATTAGTTGGCTTATCAAACAAGGAAAGACGGCACTACCTAGCCTAGTTTTTGTTCACGATGAATTGGGTCATGCTATACTATAGGCAAACACAACCATTTGGCATACCGGCAACCCATAAGTATGTAATTTAAGGATCCGTTCTCTAGACTGATTGGTGAAAAGCGGTATAAATATAAATATTGGGCAGAAACTATACTTACAGCACTTGCAGCCAGCTCATATTTCGGTCGCAGGCTCAATATGCGAGCAGGGATTGCTCGTATCCACCTGGGATGTGCCGTCGTGGGTGCTGCTGTTCCAGTTGTTGGTTCTGTTCGTTTTAATGATGGTGCCGTCGTTGCTGCTTCCAATGCCGGTGCTACCGTGGTTGCTGCTAATAGAGCTGTCAATGGTGGGTTAGCGGGGCAGTGATTGCGGGGTGGGGTGGTAGGCCCCTACTATTCTAATTCGGCTTGCATCGCATTTTTTTTTTGAATCGACCGAAGCTATTGATGCCGGCGTGAATGAGAGGGAAAGGTTATCCCGGCACTTTATTCCCCTTCCTTCTAAGTAAGGTAAGGTCTCGACTTGCGGACTATCCCGCTTGCCACTTTTAGTCTTCCAGCCTTTTGCCGTTAGTCCCCTCGGCAAGCCAATCTAGGGCAGTTAATACTTATTTGCCTTCCTAGGACTTCAAGCTTTCACTTAAAGCCTTTAGGTCTAACTATAACTTACGATGCTCTTGGTTTTCCCACCTCAATCCTAGAACCGCAAGTTTCTTAATGAAAAATGCGTTTTAAGCCCATTTCTGACCGATAGAGATGGGTAGATAGCTTCTCCTGCCACTAGCTCCTTTGAAATGATTCCTAGGATTTCAAACTTATTTCCCACACCCCGATCACCCTTATTCATCGGACCCCTACCTCTTCCCCTTCCCCTGCCACACCTGTTTACATGGTAAAACCCCCAGTTGGCTCATCTGTAGAGGGCATAATATTGTGTTCATGCGGAGCCAGGGTAGGTGAAGTTTAATGCTCTGCCTAGGATGAAACTTCTAGCTGAGCTTGCGGGAAATCCTGATCAAGATGTCTATGCTCATGGCTACATCTGAAGGGAACATGTTCGTAATCCAAGGATTTCTTAAAAATAGAGTCCCCCAACTATATATAAATATCCGCCAGGAGAGCCTGATTGAGATCCATCTCAACACATATTCATGCAGACAAAGAATTATGTCTTTCTAGAGTCAATCGGGAAGAGCCAACATATCACCTGAGAATACCTCCAACCTTTTTAAGGATGTCCTCCCTCCAAAGTACCAGTGATAGATTGAAAAGCCTGTTCCAAACTGGAAGACATGAAGAAAGTTCAACAGTCTGATCAAAATCGAGATGCTAGGGTTTCATAAACAAACCACTCTGCCTGCAAAAATAAGGGCATCCTTCAAAGGCCTTATCCCGATCTAATCTCCGTGTCAAATTTGCAAGGAAATATCCATTAGTACTTGGACAAAACTTGAGATCACCTTCCGGGTTCCATTCCAATTGTTTTTGCACCAAATCTCCAGAAACCTAAGACTAGTGAAAAATTCCCATCAATTTGCAGATTAACATATGATGCTGCAAATAGGCGAGATCCTCCGCTACATTCATGCTAGGTTAATCCCAAACTCTTAGGAGATTAGTTGGGCTATTAGGCTAGTCCCTTAATCCACACCACAAAATTAGGGAGGCCATGATGGGGAATAACTAAAAATAGTTTCCCTTCTAGTTTTTCCCTTTCTAGGTTTAGAACTACCCCCTTTTTAGTGTTGTGTTGGTGGTCCCATCTGTCTTGAAGACTGCTTAGTGTCGGAGCTTGTCAGTTGTGATGGGATTAGTTTCCCGGGTAGAACCTATGCCAATGGGGGTACATTCTATGGTACTTCTAGCAGGGGGAAAGGGGATTTCATGTAGCCATGGATAGCTTGCATCTGTTGCCATGCATCTGCTTGGATGGACATCCCACCCTTTTTCAATTTGAATGATTTGTCCAACTCAATCTCCTCTAAGTGGTTTACTAGAGGGAGGGAATGGTGGATCATGCAATTGATATTGTCCAGACTTTGACTCTAGGTTGAATCTATCATATGACGTCTGTTGTTAAGGGTATTTCACCTTTATCCTCCATGATGGAGGCCTTGGTTCTTTCCACCTGTAGCAATTCAACATATTATTTAGGGTGGTGCAATAACAACTTGTCATCCCAGGGAGCAGGAAAGTCATAGCTCATCATCTCCATGATATATCATCCACAAAGTCCTTGAGGGTGGTATGAGTAGTTTTGGCCTTTCTCCTCGGCATGTTTGGAAAATAAAATTTTTTAAAATAAACAACTAGGATTTAGGAAGATTCGTGATTTACCTCTAAAAGATTTAGATACTCAATTGGATGTACAAGTGAAATCATCGGTTGATGGCAGGAGTGAAGGTGTGCTTGAACCCCAGAAGGATGCTCAAAGTTTTTTCTTTCACCATATCTCTTTTATCATAGAATGAAATGGTAAAAATGAGCGGAGATTAATGATATAAAAGGGAAAGTAGTCGATTGTGTAGGGACTAAATGAATCTTTTTTATAATGAATGGAATATTCCATCATTTCATTAATTATTGAATTCCATGACCCCAACCAGCTAGCCACTGTAATGATGGCATGTGGAGATCTTGATTGGAAGGTGAATAATACCTAGCTAGAATCCTTGGTAGAATCTATTTATGAATCTTGGGAAGACCACATGGCAAAAGCAAGTTGGTGTGGGTGCATAATTTGCACAATGGGAAGGGAATAACTCATAAACCTGTAAAAATCTTGGCCTTTTATCTAATAGACAGAACAGAACAGAACATATACAAGTAGACAGAACAGAACAGAGAGGAGCAAGCCCTTAATATGCGGGAAAGAGAAGCATTAAGGTAGACAGAGATAAGCAAGTAGACAGATAGTCTTTAGGCGGATATACGGAGTTGCGGAGTTGCTATATTGGAGTTGAGGAGAGATACTTTTCATAATGATGGGTCAATAGAGATGGACAAGAGATGAATGGAGTAATTTATTGCTTTCCCGCATCGGGGAAGGTGCGGCTTAGCCTTCTATCCATTTTCCCACAGATAATAAATAGCACCATTGGCCCATTTATTGCCACTTTATTGCCTAAAGAGAAGGGAGACAGAAACCATTCCTTTAGCCCCGACCTTTAGCCCGATAGATCACTGCCTTGAGCCCTGTCCTTACCACTTATTTAATATCAATGAATCTCTTGACTGCTAGTCATTTTTCTATTTATATATAAATATAGTGTGGCTTGCTCTGCGATGGCTTGCTCTGGGTGGCTTGCTCTCGAACCTTCCTTCTCTCGAACTCTATCTTTCCACGATGGCCCAATTCTACGATGGCCCACAGCAAAAGAGAGGAAAATAATAGATATGAGGTCTCCCTTCGGTGGTATAAATATATTATAGATAGCTCCCTTCGGTCACATATTAATGTTGGTCTAACCCGGTTAGTAATGAAGGAAGTCCTTAGGCAAGGCATGAGAGTAGATGGAGGTCTCGGCTTCGCCTTCCTTCCATACCGTTCTATACGCCCGTTTACTTCTATACGTCCGTTTACTTCTCGCGGTTGGAGAGAGAAAGTAAAGAAGCGGTCTTTCTTTCCTGATCGATGCGGTAGGTCTTCCTTTCCTGATCGATGCGGTAGGTCTTCCTTTCCTGATCGATGCGGTAGATCGATGAATGATACGATAGATCGATGCGATGTCCATTGCCTGCGTGATCGCGATGTCCATTGCCTGTATCGATATCAATTATTTATCTATATCTATACGTGATCTATAGAGCGTTATAGGGCTACGACCCATGATACGATCCATGATACGACCCATGAATAGTAATTTTCCTTCTTGTGCTTGGGGAGGAGAGCAGAGCGGTCGCATCAAGCCTTCTCGATGGTGGCATAAAGTCGCATCACCGGAGCCAAGAGCCAGCCGATAACGCCTAACCAGCTCGCCTAACCATTGGAAGCACTTTTTTTATTAGTTCAACCCACCCTTTGCATGCGCCTTTGGCCTGATGCTTTGATAGCCCTTTCCTCTAGCATGAGAGCCCCTATCTAAAAAATTGCCTCTAGGCCCTTATCTATTAAGACTTATGCCTAAAGGTGCTTTAGCCGCCCGCATCGGGGAAGGTGCGTTTAGCTCTTCCCCAACAAAGGAAGGGAAGGAAGAAAGGAAAACTTAAACCAAGCATGGAACGTACCTCTCCCTTACTTACGGTTGAGCCAACAAACAAGTTGCCTCATCCTATATTTCTTCCTCTCAAAGAGCATAGCGAAGGGTTGGGATAACCTGCTTATATTTATTCCCCTCAATAGACCAATAATCACCTTAGAGGACTGACTGAAACTAAGGGCAGACTCATGATTTCAAAGTCCATTTCTTCAATAATTCTTGTTAAGGAGCACCTCATTTAGGCCCCAGGACCTGTAGACCATTCATTTGTATTACCTTTAGCCGCAAGGATTAATGAAGTTTACTGCTACCAACTCACCACCTGGCGGGCGTATTAACTAACCTTTAGAGACCTCAATTACCTGAACTTTGAGATTGAAAGGGAGGGAGGCAAAGAATTTGGTGGCCAGACCAATCGTATTACCTTTTGAAGCCTACCTTATTAATGAATGTTGGACAGGTTGGGTTGGATCGTCGGTAACTGCCTTCTTTTATTTATTCACTAAAGCTTTAACTCATGATATTGACCCACCTAGAGATAATAGATAGCCTGCCTTACTTAGACTTACAGTATTTGATTAGATGGAAGGAAGGGCTTCACATAGAGCATCGATCACGGGCGTTCAACTACAATTGTACACTTGCTTGAGGAATACTTAATGGGTAGGCACTATTACTATTGACCTTTCCTTGGCACTTCAATATCTATTTGTTTCGAGCGATCCTTGTCCCCTATATCAGAAACGGGATCCGAAGAAATCTAGCCCCGTTCAATAAAGCCGTGCTAAAATGCAGTTTTGTGCCAATCTAATTTTTAGTTAATGCATCTTATGGGTACACATCGCAGGAGCCGGTGAAGACTCAAGGAAAAACGAAGAAGGCCCGAACAACGACGAGGACCCGAAGCACGGCAACGAGGACGGGAACAACGACGAGTACAGGAGGGACAAAGGCGAATAGGATACAAGCCGCCCACCACCGAAGAACGAGGAGCGGAGCGGAAGCAAGTCGCCAATAAGGGAAGTTGAAGGACAGACAGAAGACTTAGGAAGAAACACACCCACGAGAAGATAAAGGACAGATGGAAGGTCATCCCAGAACAGAAAGATGGTCATCCCCAGAAAGAGACAGGAAGGAGAACAAGTCTGTGAAGCCAGGAAGCCCGGTTCAGTGCATACTTAATAAGGGAAGGATGCCTGGGAAAGTAAGTGCTACCTGAAGGGATGGATGCCTGGGAAAGTAAGTGCTACCTGAAGGGATGGATGCCTGGGAAAGTAAGTGCTACCTGAAGGGGTGGATGGATTGATGGTCGAGTAGCCAATAGGTTTTACCTTTCTAACCATTCTCATGTTGCTGGAGGATGGATGACATGGCACGACACGGACGGATTCTCATTCACCCCTTGACCCGGTTGGACAGCTCAGTTTTTGTATGGGATTGTCGGAATGGAACTGCCGGATTGGATTGGATTGAAGGGAAGGGCTTCAACATAGAAGAGCATTGGTCACGGGCTTCAATTACCACTCACTTGATGAAGAACATTTAGAGGTAGACCAGAATCTTAATGAGGTAGACAACAGGCACTCTTACTATGAACCCTTTATACCTAACCTTTACTGAATTTTTTTTCCTAACTACCCTACCCACCTGTTCGACCTAGACCACTTGAGGAATAAATGCACTTGGTGTAGTTATCGAGTCGGGACTGTCTGTAACCTCTTAGCAGGACCGGATTTCACAACCTCACCCTTATCTTACTGCCTTCACCCTAAAAAGGAAATGGAGTGCTGCCCAACCACACCTTATGCCAGGAATCAGATCTGGAGGGTACGACATTACCCCTTCCCTTTTTATCAACTCGCCCACCGGAATACCTATACTTGTTAGCTCTATAACGCCTTACTGAATGAACGCTTAGTGAGTACCACTATTTAGCTTTTCGAGACGGACGGGCCAACAAATACCTTACTTGTTAGGAATTCAGACTACATTGCTAGCAGGAACTTTAGATGCTTGCCTTAACTTCGAGAGTTCACGGGCTTGCTTGAGCTGCTGGCTCTGGCACTGAAACCTTGAGTATTCACTCCTTTACCTTATGAATTCTTCTTTGTACCACCACCATTCACTTCTGGTCCGGCCGAGCTTGATGGATTATCTTCATCAACTTGAATCCACTGACTAGGAAGAGTCATACTTAGACTTTTAGTGTCTGCTACCCACCTTACCACCGAAAGACCTAGACCTCTTCCTTCATGATGCGCTTAGTGAGTTGGTACTGCTACTTACCCCATATAAGCACTGGATGGATTGTTGATTAGCCGAGGCGAGGGAGGACTTGTCGGAGCTTCCCATGCTCCCCCGCGGGATATCGATTAGCCAATAGGTTTTACCTTTATCAGATATCGTGGAACTGCCCCGGATAGTTTTATTATAAACAGCCGGAACTGATGAGACATGGCTGGATGGGTGGATGGAGGGCTTATAGAAGAGATTCTCTTTGAATGTGAAGGTGAGCAGTGATCTCAGATCTTGGATTACGAAAAGCTTCCATTTAGATGTAATTACTGCATGATTCACGGTCATTTGATCCGGGAATGTCCGTCTAGGGCTAAGGTCAACCTAAAGAGGAAAAGCCCTAGTGCTGCTTCTCCTTCTACACTGGATCGACAAGTTGATGGTCCCTCTGGATCTGATTGCATGGATATGGATCCAAAGGTTAGTATGGGCAAGAATATTCCTGCAGCAGAATCACCAGATCTGGATCCAACCAAGGTAGGAGGTTAATAGTGCCTCCCATATGAAGGTGTTCCTGTAGCCTTATACCATGAATGCACTTAGTGAGTCGGGAATGCTATGATCCCTTATATTAGAAGCTCCGGATGGAATGGGTTTCTCCCTTACCTTAGACCTAGAACCGTCACCTATCACACCCCTCTTATCCACACAGTCTTTTTATTAGCTTCTATATACGTCATATTCTTCAAGTTTTATTTATGAAAGCATTGATCACTCCGTGCCTTCACTTGTCCCATTCCCATTATCTTAGATAGAGAAGAGATAGCCCCACCTCACTATCGGAGGAAACAAGAACATCCTTAGCTAAATGCCTACCCCACTCATTATCGTAGGTCTCCATGTTTGTGAAATACGAGCCAAGGTGCGAAAGCAAGCATAATTACATATATAATTAGATATATCTATGGATTTTCTGATTTTCATTTACAAAATGAGAATCAATTTCCCGAGCTTCAATTTGAATACTATGCGGAGATAAAGACATTAGAGGATGGTAGGGAGAAGGTAGAGCCGAAGGCCTGGGCGACAAATTATACAAGTCAGGGATTATGTCACTGCTAGATGTACCACATTTTGGACGCAGCACACCCATTAACTATTGTGTTCTCTTTTTGCTGAGTAGACTGCATGGAGGATACTTGTGGCTTGACCGCGTGTATCCAATAGACCCAGAGGTGTTACACAGATTTTTAGACTACCGCGACAGGGAGAGGATGCGGATGAGGTGATGATGGCTTGAAATATGACAACAGAAGACATTTCTCGGAAATCTGGCACCCACAGAGGCTTGCGTGGTGTGGTCATTTCAGCCATCCAGGATCCAGAAGTCAGATTTGCGTCCCAGTTGCTGGTGTGCAAGTTAGTGATAAAATGTAGAAAGGATAAATGCCCGGTGGTCCATGCAGCCGAAAGGTATGCGCATGGCATCAAGATGACCTAGGCATGGTATCTTCAAAATGAGTTTGTCCAAGACTGCCTAGATGTACAGGAGAAAGGTAAATAATGTCATGACAGCTGGGTTGTCTTGCTCTTGGCAATGATCTACTGGAAAGCACCAGAGGGGCAACCCTATGATACCGAAGCTACTAAGTATTTTCCAGTGCCCAATTTCAATGGTAGTTCACTAAAGAGAAGCAGCTGCAAGAAGATACAAATCTAGCATTCCAACATTGGTATACGAAGATTATACAAGAAACTGTTGAATCCTATCGGATTCTGCGGAGTCTTGTAAATAAATATGATGAATCCATTTCTTTTTAGATTGACATGCGTAATGTTTTTGTTAAGCCCACAGATCCACATGCACCTGCAGACATTTTATCGTTTTGTATTACAGAGGAGGACATTCAAAGTGCAGTTGCGCAGTGGCCTGACAATCGGACCGGGACGAAACAGCTAATTTATCCTTACCTTATGCAGTCTAACACATCCAAAGAATCTGAGGACATCAGGTGCTGGTACCTCATCACAATAAACTCTGGAGCATCCGTCGGGGGAAAAGGAATCAGCACACCAATCGTTTCAACTTCAGAACCCAGGAAGACAGTCCATACACACAGTCAGCCAAAACAACCTGTGAAAAGCAAATTGATATATACATATAACATTCCAGGCATTTAGTAGGAGATAGAGGAAGACCAAGAGTGACTTCAACAGTCACAGACACGTATAGTACAGACAGAGACCTTTGGTAAATCCCATTTTCCCAAGAAGGTACAAAATATCGTTGACCTTTGACATTCACATATAGAGGTTCAACAGATGTTACACAAGGACTCTTCTCA
>Ga0316212_1000061_pt1 | contig 11097 bp, 10 predicted proteins | sample NRE1metagenome_FD_207799 | JGI IMG/M metagenome (GOLD analysis project Ga0316212, IMG submission 207799) | Spruce roots microbial communities from Maridalen valley, Oslo, Norway - NRE1 | ecosystem: Host-associated > Plants > Roots > Unclassified | place: Norway: Oslo | collected 2017-09-14
CACCCAGCAGCATAGGCAAAAGGCATAAGCGGTATCATAGACAGGAGCAACAAAGGCATACCTAGGGGCAGGCATAGGCATCTAAGGCAGAGGTAGCAGCCCTACTAGTTCCAAAGCGAGTAGTTGATCCAGCAGTGGCACCACCAGCAGTTGTGGTTTAACCAGTCAATGTGCCAGCAAAGTTGTAGTAGCAATTACGGTTCCAGTTCCTATAGGTGTTCCGACAAGAGGAAAAGAGCTAGAGCTTCTAGGGGTTATATAGAGGAAAAGGCGTAGGTCGCTAGAGAGGCATCAGTGAAAGGATAGAAGCTAGTGGCATCCCTTCCTGTTTGATAGCTTGTGAAAGCGTCTGATCCAGCGCCGGTTGAACCAATTTCAGTTTACCCAGAAGCAAAGGTCGCAGGAGCAAAGGTGGGAAGGGCAAGAGCAGAAGCAATGGTTGATGTTTACCCAGTTGATGGACCGGTTTCAGATTCTCCGGTTGTAAAGTCAGTAGTTCGAGAGCAAGAAGCACCCGAGCTAGTTGGGGATCGAGCATAGGTTTTTTCATCAGTAGCAGGAGGCGGAGGTTCAGGCAGAAAAGGCGGGACCAGCTCCCCTGGAAGCATCCTAACTACCACCTTGCTTAGGCGCACTTTATAAAGATCGAAAGCTAAAAGCAGAGCCTTCAGTCCCAGTCATTGTTGACCCAATTGACCCCGAACCATCAAGACCCAACATCAGTAGCTTTGGTAGCAGATCCTCTAGTTGAATATCCATATACAGATGCATAACCTACAGAGGTAGAGGCACCACCTTACGGTAGAGATGATATAGCCTACAAGGCATAGGCAGGAGTTTGACCCATAAAGGAATAGGCAGTGGTTTCATCCATTGATCCGTAACCACCAGCATCATAAGGTGGGAGAAGCGGTAGCTAAGGCATGGGTGGGAGAAGCAAGGATGTATGGACAAAGTCACCACAAGGGTGGACATTACTACAGGTGTTGAGGTAGGCATTACAGCTCACGAAATAGGCATTACGGTTGAAATAAAACGTATATATTATACTTATTATCGTAGAGCGTTTATATTAGATAAAAACACTATATAGTACGGGTCATATGCTCTATGAAATTTAGCCTGCGTAAAACCCCGCTTCCGAAGGCCTCTACGTCGAACTCGTATATCAGCACATAAATGGCACTTTCAAAGCCCATTCCCAGCAGCATCTAAGCCAGTTCGAGAGCCATCAGTAGGGGAAAATACATAGGGAGAGACAGTTCACTAGATAAAAGCCTGTTCGATGGGCCATGATAGATGATCAGATAGACCCTCATTACACATTTGTATAAGGGCTATGAGTCATGCGATAAGGCACTTGAAAGGGCATTTGAAGCAGTGGGAAAGGCAGAAGGAAGGGGAAAAGGAAAGGCAGAAGAAAAGGGATAGGAGGAGGCAGGAGGAGAGGAAGAGAGGGAGGCAGAAAGAGAGGGAAAGGAGGAGGAAAAAGGGTAGAGAGGAAATGTAGATGTAAGATGTAGATGTTGTTGTTAGTTCCTCATTCATAGTTGTTAGATAGTTCATAAGCTTTGATAGCGAGTCAAGCTGTAGCCGGGTTCCAAGCAAGGTTTGAGCTCATTGGTGCTCGCCCGGATTGAAGTTCCATATTATTCAGTTATAGATCGATATCCAGAGTCCTTCTTAGGTGCATACCCGGTTGCCCTTTAATTTAACCAGTCCCAGCAATAGAAAAAGGGTAGTGGGAGCTAGGTAGTGGAAGCTAGTCGACCAACCGCTCTGCCCGAGGATCACTCACCCATACGGCCTATAAGTAGTGTTTTGTCCTTCCTTACTGTTCCTATGGGTGATGTGGGGGATCTTTACATTTTCCAAGAAGTGGTATCCCAACTGGGTCTTTACCGGGGGAACGAACTCAATCTCGAGCTGCTACCTCTATAGGTGGTGCGTGCATTATTGTGTATTTATTCCCATCCTATGTCCATAGGTAGCCTACTATACTGCTTTTACTTCCTTCACTTACTTACTTTACTCCTGCTCCCATCTATGCCTTTGCTTCAAAAGATGCTGGTGGCAGCCGTCGATCAAATTCTTAACTAAGCATATTATAAATATGCGGAGCATGGCTACGTATGGCTTGGCCTGGATGGCATCACACCCTGGAATCACTATATAAATACTGGGGCTACAATTGCAGATCGGGTAGGAAGGGAGACCGATAGACAAACAAGGATGATCGGGGATTATAGTGCTATAACTGAGCTACGGAGCGCCGGATTAAATCACTGAGGGTCGGGGTCGAGTCTAGTTCATATAGAGGTTGGTTACCGCGGTCTCTCTCTCGTCGGGGTTAGGGCCGAGTCGTCTAGGTGTGTTTCTCATATAGACATAGAGGTGAGTTACCGTTCATCGGTTCCAATTCCATGTGTCGGGCGGGGGTTACATTACACAACTCAGCTGTATTTTAAGCATCAAAAGAGGATCTAATTTATGTAGGGTGGGCAGGGAGCTTGGGTTTCAGTGATTCTTCCAGACAATCTATTTGGATCTCCCGGTCAAGTGGTAGTTGCTTACGTACCTAAGCACTTGTGTTCTGATAATTGGCTTAGTAGGGGAGTATTAATGCTCCAATAAGTCTAAGTAGCCTCTAAGGTAAGGGAACTCGCTGTCGTTTAGGGGTTCAACCTTACAAGTTGCGAGCGCTCCCCAACTCACTAAGCGTAAGCAGGGCTCCGGTCTCGCTAGTGCTCTCCTTACCCTGTACCTAAGAAGCAAGGCAGCTATTTGATTCGGGACGTGAATTGGTGGAACGAGCCTTCAGTATTGCAGAATTGATCAAATAGTAATAATAAATAAAGTAAATAATACGTTACGGTGATTTATTTTTCGAGGACTGAAGGCGGCTTACGTTCCCAGCTCAATCAAAGTGCAGAATAGATGGATCACCTCTTTTGCTTCGCTGCGATGAGACTTATTATTACATCTTGAATAGCTAACACTACCGTTACAATTATTCGGTATCACCCCAGCCCCTACTCCTCTGGTCCCGGTTTTGGCATTACGCTTCAGTGCATAAGTTAAGTAAGGTGTTCAGATCGTGATGTGTGCTGGGCGGGGCTATGTGTGGAGTCGGGTTAATCTTATTAATGTCCCCATTATCCATATAAGCCCACACTGTATTGCTAACACGGCACCTAGGTTTGCACTATTGGATGGACAAGGCCTAGCAGATTGAAAGCTAGGCGAAAAGAGGTTTTATGCCCATGACGTACCCAGCTTTTTTTAGTTACCCAGCGCTACCCAGAGAACGGGATTTACCCTTTTGAATCGGATGGCGGGATTTCAATCTCTTAAACACCCCAGTTGCCAATTGCCCAGTTTTAGACGGATTGCGGGCCTTACCAGACCAGTATCGGATTGCGCGATTGAGACAGTCTTACCCGGATAGCGGTATTGAACTTTCACGGATTTAGTTATATACGCTGCACCCTTATTACAAACACACTCAGCTCCATAATACCAGTGACAGGAAAAGACAAGGAAGCACAGTTATCGATTGGAAGGAGAGGACACCTTTGACGTGGGGGTCAAGGCAGAGGTGGGGGGCACAGCAACAGTCGGCACCCAAGCCCGCGGAATGAGTTGAATGCCAGGAGCGCTTCGCAAGGGATTTAATGCCAAGTACGGGACGAGTGGGCGATGAAGCTTTAGGTGCGGGTAGCGAAGTCAGGGGGATTCGATTCAATGCCCAGTACCGTGGTTGGAGATGAACGATTCAATGCCCAGTACGGATTGAGCTCAAGCTCGAGGGAAGGCACTTACAAGTGGGGTTGCGCTCCTGCCTCTATTAGGACAACTTACCTGCATTGGTTACTGCCTTCTTACTTACGATACCTTACCTTCCCTTGATTTAGGCATTGGGCTACTAGCCCGCTAACCTTGATGTTTATAGAACGTTACCTCGCATTGCAGCTAAGCCCTGATTCTAGTACTTACACACTATAGGAATCACACCCTCTTACAAAGGCCCTGATTCTAGTACTTACACCCTATAGGACTTACACCCTCTTACTTACAAAGCGCTGGGATGGGATAGGAGAGCCCGAGGTTGGCGCTTGGAGAGAGAGGGATGGGATGCGATTGGATGGGATTTGATTGCACGGGATGGGATTGCATGGGATTGCATGGGATTGCATGGGCTTTTGTTGCCTTGGCTGGGATTGACTTTTATTGACTGGGCTTTTGTTGCCTGGGCTTACTTTGCATTGCCTGGGATTTGGCGGGTTGGCTTTTACTATGGCGGGGAATCACAGATTTGAATGAGAACACAACTTTGCGGTGTCGGCTTGAGCACACGATTTTAGGCTTTCAGGATTAAACAAATACCCATATGCCAAAATCAATATGACTGGGTTAGGCTTGAGTGAAATATGCAATACTCCCAGATTACAAACTAAATAGTGCCGGGTTGGGCTTGAGGGAGAGAGGACCAACTAACTCTTTGCCGTTTGGGCTTTATTACACACTTTTAGGCCGGGAAGACAACGACCAGACTAACTACCTAGCACTAGCACTAAATAAATAGCAATATTAAGCACTCCAAATAGCCTCCTTAGGGCAGGGGATTGAAGGGCGGAGCGGGGATGATGCGGGAGACACTTGATAGCAGTGGAAGCGGGGGAATTATATACGAGTTACCCCCTCATTACAAACAAGGCCTACAAACGATATTACACACTCCAATAGCCATCTCACCTTTATGCCTTTTACCAAATGCCTTATGACACACCTTTTTTTCTACTGCCTTATGACACCACAGATCGGGGGAACGCGATTCAATGGCCATCGGAACCGGATTGAATCAACATGCCCACTGAGATTAGATCAGACTGTGGGGGCGGGGATGGCAAGGGATTAGAATCATGGGAAGGCATGGGAAGGCAATGGAATGGAAGGGACGAACGGGGGTTCACCGGGAGACACTCCAGAGCACTAGCTCGGAGATATTATATACGAGTTAACACCCCATTCTACAAGCCTACACACCTGATTGCACACTCCAATACCAAACACTCGAATATGCCTTTGACGCTAATGCCTTATGACACAGATCGGGGCAACGACCAAATTCACACTTTGGTTCCGCTTTTTCCTTTCCCTCGAAGTAACGAGAATCATCCATCTTCATTACTCCACTTCCCACTCGACTTATAACCCACCCCACCTCGGAGAAACTAACACATACTTAATGTACTGTACCAAAGCCAATCTGAAAAGCTATTATCCAAATATCCTAACCATTGGAATAAAGCGACCTCCCCCATCCATATGATGCGCTACATATCTAGAAGTAGCCCGGGCGGCGGCCACATAAGCTTCCAGGTAGGTCTTCTTTCACTATATCCATCCTTCCATCCCTAGGTTCAGATAAAATCCGATTGACACACGGCCTTCCATTATTCGAGAATGAAAAACGCTATCAACTCTGTTACCACAGCCTAGGTCAACTAGCAATAAAACACACGCAAAGGCCATTTCAATTGCTCCTTCCCGCCTATATTCAGCAGGCTCTTATACCTAAACACCAAGCTTGATCAAATGGATCTTAAATGGGCTATGACTCTCCAACGGGATCTGACTCCACTCAATTCACAGGTTCTGGGTCAGTAAGGTAAACTGCCTTGGCTACTACTGCAACTAGCTTCGCAATCGTTGGGACTTAAACTAATGCTTCTGGTTTTTGACCCGACTAAGATAAAAAGCTCTGTAATTGGCTCTTAATCTAGATGTGCTGCTACGTTAGGCTGTGGGCTCGGATGCTACTATCTCTGCTTCTCGTTAAGGGTGTTCAACGGTTGCAAGGATCCCCCTGGTCATGGGCATCGGCATGTTCATGAGGGATCAACATTGGGATTGGTGTCATAATTGGTGAGTGGACGCAGATTACAACTTGGATAGAAGAGATAGAGCAAGGGTGAGTCGTGGGTTGAGGGGACCTGCCCAGTGCTGTGATTGATAAATCTAAGGCATGCAGCTTATTCTCACAGAGGTTAGGGGTAATGGGGACACTTCCCCTGAGCCAGGAATAATAAGAAAAGAAAATCTCCACTTAGACCTCATAGCTTAGAGATCGAGTAGCACCATAAGTAGGATTAGTATAAATCAGTAGGAACAAAGAGGAGTAGCAGTGGTTCCTGTGTCTAAAAGAGGTGGTTGTTCCTTTCCTGCTGTTGATAGCTAGAATATGAGATGCAAGCTAGTATTAGTGATGGTCTCAAAATCTGGTATTATGATCTTGTGGTGCATGAAGAGGAAGCAAGAATAGAGTAGTTCCCATCGTGATTGTTGCTGCTCTCATGGCTATCTCTAAGCTATAACCAACCCCGCCTTTTGGTTCGTTGAGTTTCTGTTCCCATAAGACGCATGTGATCAAGCTGTGATATCGAAAAAGATGTAATTGTACCCGGATGGTTCTTCATTGCTAAGTGGTTGGGAGGCATCGATCCTTCGGATCTCCTACCTGTATCGATCATAGATAAAGATGCTACTAATGATAAGGGTAATAAATCTGGGTATAATGAATAGAAAAATAGAAGTTTGGGGTGTCGGTCTAAATGCTATAAATGCTCAAAGAACAGGTAAAGGGGGAGAAAGGTTCAATTTCACATTAGGAAGGGTTCAGTCATTGACGTTACCACCTTTGACACCCGTTCCTACATTTGATACGTTACCAATCATTGACTACCCACCTTTTACACTAGTAGGTGAACCAGCAAGAACAACGTCGGGAATTTGGACCCCCGGGCAATCATATCCACACATAATCTACACTACATGAATTCTCCACCAAGAATCTATACTAACTGCCAATCTCCACGACGCTACAAAATATCCACGGCTGGCAATTTCTCTCTCTTCGTTAGCTTATTTCAAAGTAGCGTAAAATCTAGTGTAATTCCAATCTAATTAGTCAGAATGGATCTTACATTAGGTGCTATCCTGGCCCTGGTAGGTATCTCACTACTTTATGCTCATTATCTAATATTAAACCCTTAGGTGCTTATTATGTCTTATAATATTTTGCTCATTGCTTGACTACCTTCTATTATATCTTTCTAAGTAATATCACATCCTTATAAAAGCATACCAATCCCATGCCCGGCCGGATATTTTAGCAATACGCCAACTTCCTATAACTTATGGGAGCATCCTCTGATAGCAGGGCATGTTGAAATATAAGATTCTTATTCTATCAACTTTATTACTTTAGATTATCTCCTTGTAGTTAAAGAGTAGATCCTATGCATACTTTCTATACCGGATCCTAGGAGTTTTTATTTGTATTTCTTTCTCGCACAAGGAGACCTTCATACCTATCTTAACTACTAGAAGCTCCTAACTATTATTTATTTAAGACCCTAAATAGCTGAATTAAGGAGAATACAAGGATCTCTATTAATTCCTTAAGACTCTAACCTATCTAATTGCTTTCTAAGATAACCTTACCTAATCCCTACTTACTAATACCTTACTTTAAGTAATAAGCTTAAGCACTTTCTGTAGCTCGCGTAGTCTCTACGATCCAAGCGTAATAGCTCACTGGTACAGCTCCGTATAAGCACCTACAAATAGTAATAAGCAATGGGTCACTAGCACGGGAGTATGGAAGTTCCGGAAACGCATAAAGGCACTCTCAATGATCAAACGTAACTTCACCTCCAGTTATTGGAACAACAACCAAACCTGACCCAACTCCTACTGAACACTCATATTGACGTCCAAGAGATAGCAACTGAGCGTGAAAGAAAGTTGCGCATCTCGTACCAAACCGTAGGGCACTTAGTCCCAGTAAAACAGCAATTCGCATAGACCAGCCCCATTTCATGCTACTACACACACAAGACCCATACTCATACTAGGATACTATAGCTACACTGCAACTGCTTACATACCGCCGAAGCTCAACCCTTAGTGAAAGCACAAGGTTGGACTCAGCGGGCGACGGGCAAGTGATTTCCGGCCAGCGTCACGTTGTTTATGGTCCGATAGGGAAGTATCGTGATTGATTCACGTGCGCTTATCTCCCTGATGTAACGCATAAATAGCTCTCATAAAGCCATAACTAGGCCCAATGGATGCTTTGCTCGATTAAGGAGGGGTGGTTGCCGCCTTGATCCATTAGGGTCGGGTCTTTGTCCAATGGCCGGCTTACTCTATTAGGGTACATCGATAAACTGCTGGAACTGATATGGGCAATTTATACAACATTAGCAATTGATAACACGGAAGAGAAACACCCAGGGAATCAGAACACATGAGCCCGAAAATACTACAATTTGGACGTGGGAAAAGGAATTTGACTACCGGTGGCACAGACGTACGCTTAACTATCACATAAATAAACAAACTAATCCATCAGTTACACAGTTATGAGATCCGGACATACGAACGGAACACAGAAACTTAACTTAATAAGCAATAAGCAAAGAGAGAAGGACGTCTCCATGGCGATATCCTATAGTAATTAGATTTGTACTCATAGTGTTGGAAAACTCTACGGACTTCAGCTCTAGAGGGAGATTAACTAAGATGCCATTTTATTGAAGAAGAAAAAACACTTTAGGATCCCTGATGATTGGAATTCCTCGGAACCATCATTTTGAATAAGGCAAAATGGCAAATGCATAGGTTTTTACAATCTGGATGTACGCCCTAATTATTGTTACCGTGTACCATCCCGTACCTGACTCACTCAATGTTGTTTGCTTAGGCCTCTATGCGACGGTAGATAATAATAGTGGAACTTTTCATCAGAATTGAATGATTAGGTGATAAGGAGGGGACATCACACCCACCCTATTGAATGATGGGTAACTTCGATGGATGAGGAATGATTCGTCGGATGAGGAATGATTCATCTGAACCTGCAAAATGATGTTTTGACTATGGAAAAAAGAAATGATATAAGTTTTTGGAAGAATATGGGTCTCGATCCGGTACGTGGTCCCCACCACAATAACGAACAACATGGATGGATGCTACTGATTCTTATTCCAATTCTGATGGATGCTACTGATTCTTATTCCAATTCTGATGGATGCTACTGATTCTTATTCCAATTCTACTTATTTTTATTAGGAAGTAAGAATATAATTTTCGACCCCCGGAGGATGGGTCATCGGATCCATTAGTCATAAATGTAGTAGGTATGTGGAATTACCTCTTATGGGCAAGTTTAGCTTCTCCATGCGAGCTCATATATCAATGATAAATAGATATATTTCTTAATGCTGACGTTGAGACGACATCAAATTCAGCCATGTAGGGGTAGATATGCAATATCGGCAGCTTATGGCAAGGGGACCCCTCCCCCCTATGACAATGTGGATTATACACTGGCTTTTGAACCGGCTGCTAGCGGAACCTCCTGGGCACTCCTAACTGACTTACCGATGCCTGGTGGTAATGTAAGAGATTAAATTAAGGACGTCTCGATGCGAGTCTCAATGGATCGATGAGCGGGCATAGCTCTCTTTATCTTAAGCTATGGGGACGGACTAAAAAGCTTACTTAGTCGGTACTGAGAACAGAAAGTAAATAGGTGGAGAAGAAGTTAGGGGAATGATAGGTGCTAATACAATATCAAATATGATGGAGACCATTGACTTACTTAGTTGGCAATGATTCATGCCAACCCACTGGGAAGGACCTGCCATGCTCGGCTATAATCCCCCTTGTTGATTCCCATTGGATCACGTGGATCACATGGATCACAGTGGAACCTGCCTTTCTAACAAGTGTCGCCAGAGTATCGCGTCCTGACAGCCTCTCACTATCATCTATCCGGCCTGATGATGAATCCTCACCTGCTCTGAAAAGACCGTCGTACCTGACAATACCTGACCTGCCGAAGTATTAATGTATTCCTATTCGTGGTGGTACTTTGGTAATAGTGCTAATAAGGAGAATATAAAAGCTCAACCTCATACCATGGGGGAATATGGCTCACTCACCTATTGGCCTAATGGGGGGACCTACCTCTCTTACTGCTGATAAGATGGTCTTCTGGTCTACATGTATGAACGTAGATATGCCAATATTGTCATATTTTAGATTGACTGTCTCTTTTGTTGATGATAATGCCCCCGGATCACAGGAATAACACATACTGGATTGGATTTGTCTCCATGGAATGATGATGACCTTACTGAACTTATATCACTACGAGAGAACTTGGGCACGTGGTATGATGGGAACCTGATGAATAGGCTACGGACTTCAAAGCTCAGGAAATCCACATTCTTATTAAATGGATCTCCATTAACGACGATGACGGGCTCTCACTATTGTAAATTGCCTCACCTTATGACAAAAGAATAATCTCCATTTGAGATTCCCGATGAAAATTATTGGGATTCTCATCTGACCCTGCAAAATGATGTTTTGAATAGATAAAAAAATGGCAATTGCCCCGAAAAATGAGGTTTTTAATGAATAAGGACAAACGCAAAATGAACGAAGGTTTCAATTCTGGCCCACCCACAAACCCAACCATGGAGATTCAAGCAAGTATCCATATATTCGAGTCTTATATATGGATTTTTTTACTGGACTGGACCACCTTACACATTCACTTCATTCATAACCTACTGGGGCATGTGGGAACCTACCTGAGCTCTTCTAGTTCCTTCTGTATGGTCTACTGGTCGGCCCCAATGGGTCCACATGTTCAACGTAGATATGCGGATATCATAATATATGATTTGATCTTTGTGTTCGGCCCCTATCTCATGGGGTTCCGTTGGTTGCGGAACCTCATCCATAAGCAGTATACTAATATCATTCATTATCAGTTGAACCTCATAAGCAAGTATTGCCTCCATCCTCCTTCCTCATCTAGTGTGTATCTAGTGTACGGTACCACACCATCTAGTACGGTAGTGGAACCTCACAGCAGCAGCATAAGGGGGGCATAAGTAGTGACGTCTATATGCTCGAGGATCATGCGGAGAATCACCGTCTAGACGCAAGGAATATGGGGCCTATGCAGACAGAGATCAATCTCATTGGAATTGTCCAACCACACTCTGGAAATTA
>Ga0316212_1000065_pt1 | contig 10706 bp, 15 predicted proteins | sample NRE1metagenome_FD_207799 | JGI IMG/M metagenome (GOLD analysis project Ga0316212, IMG submission 207799) | Spruce roots microbial communities from Maridalen valley, Oslo, Norway - NRE1 | ecosystem: Host-associated > Plants > Roots > Unclassified | place: Norway: Oslo | collected 2017-09-14
TTCGTAAATGTATCTATAGAGTTATGACTTACTTATTTCCTTGGCTGGCTCTCTAATTACCGAAATGACAAACTTTGTGACGTTAAAGAAACACTTCGTAAAGTATGGGCCATTAAAAGACTTCCCTGGGCTATTGAAAGACCTCCCTGGTCCATCCTGGTTGATATTAGATAAGGGTTTCTAAAATAAGGTTAACCCCTTTTAAGACCTTATATTCGAAGAATTCACCTTTCTGCTAGGACCTATAAAGACCTTATATTCGAAGGATTCACCTTAAAAGGCTAACTCTTCATTATATAAGGGTTCATGAGGATCATTATCTGTTAAATAAAGGTCAATCAGGATCAAATCCGGGTTTTAAGGCCCTTACCTTTTCGTTCGGATAAGGGTTTCTCTTTACTTTCAAGACCAACCCTTTAAAGACAAGGGATTTACCTTTCAGGACCAACCTTTCTCGATCGAAGGATTGACCTTTCCTCACTGGTTGAAACTAGCACCCCAATTCAATTCCAGACTGGTGGGTCCATGTAGTAGCCAGGGCCATCCTTCTCATCTCCAAGGTTTCATATCCAGTCCCAGAACCAACCGTATCACATAAGCTATTCGATTAAGCAAGTGAGTATGTTGTTTCAGTCGTTTCTATTGCCACAGCACTAGTAGCAGAAGTCGATACAGCACCAACAGTTTCTCCAGCACCTATTCCAGCAGCAGAGTAAGCATATCCAGTCGCAGGTGATTCTGTTGATCTAGCCATGGAAGAGCTAGAAGCACCCTGTCCAGGTGGTCGGGATCGAGACCCAAAAGCAGCAATAGCAAAGACAGGAGCAGGAGCATAGGCTAGGGCAAAGGCAAAGCCTGTTTCTTACCGGGCATCAGCCTACAAGGCAGCATCCGGGCCAGTTCCAGCTTCTCCACCACCTTGTCCAATTCCAGTTGTTGACTTCGAATAAGTTTATATGGTTTTTTAAGTTCCAGTCGTTGACCCAGAACCATCAACTATACCTTACCCAGCAGCAGTAGCACCAGCAACAAATAGGGAAGCCGGCCGGGAGGAACGAGGACTGGGAAGCCCTAGCGTCTACTCTACTTTCCCTGTAACTACTTCTTACTTTTACTCGCACCCAGTATTTCCACCCAGTCGACTACACTTATATCCGTAAACAGGTAACCTGCGCCTGCCTTACCTACTACTGATGAAGCTTCGGGGTCTACTACGGGCCTATTCTACTCAAATGCACATGAATTGCCCAACTATATTAATAACAAAGAGCTTACTACACTCTTGACTAGGAACATTATGCCTATATGTAATAACACTGACAAGGACGCTGGAACAATCCTTCGAACTAGAAGGGATGCCGCTGAAACAGGTGCTCGTGGTTCGGGATCAACTAGATCAAATGCTACTGGTGCATCTAGATCTACTGAATAAAGGTCATCTAGAACCGGCTCTGTATTGGCTTGCTCTGCTCCAACACGTGCCTCTGTCTTGGCCTCGGGGTGTCCTGCTACGCCCGGAACCGTAAAGCGAAAGTCAAGGGGGGGAAGGGGAAAGTATTCCGATGGCGTAGGAGGGGAAATATAGAGTGACGTAGACAGAAACTTCCGGTACTGGGTAAAGTTACTTAATTGATGGAGCGGGACCGGGACCGGGACAAGGAACCAAATTCAATGACTATTGATTGATATCAGCCAGCTTAGTAACCACCAACCCTTATATACACAATTGTATGCTATGACCGAATTATTGATCTGAATACCTTGAATCGTAGCTTGTTACAACCCAACGCGTATCAATTATAGCATTTCCAATAGCCGGCGGAGTTTGTTTTCCATCCTGCTAAAGGAGAAGTTGTCCTCTATCGGCACGTTATAGGCAATTACCCTTGAGAACGCGTATTCTATTTCATCGATTGAGGGGGCCTTACTCTGCTGCGGGATCAGAACTATAGTTGATCAATCGGAAATAAAAGGCGAAGTTGCATTGACCGGCCCTAACAACTGATACTTATCGATTTTAGGAAGATCCGGAGAAAGTAGTTTAAAAACCTTGACCAGCAGAACTATAGTTGGGTTTACTTAGAATTGAGGAGGCAAGTCCTGATTCAGAAGCGAGATTACCAAGAGCAGCATGAGAATGGTTAGAAAGGTAAAACCCTATTGGCTACTCGATCACCATCCAGCCGTGTCTCATCAGTTCAGTAGTTAATTCATAGGGCAATTCGGACGATCCATTCAACGAAGGGTAGCTTTTTGAACTTCCAGTTCAAAAGTAGGCATATAAGGGTAAAGACAAATGGTCATGTGGTCGTGCCAATCCGAGCAAGCCCGTCCAATCAATCTCAGGGGGGTATAGCTGTATAGACTAAATAAAACAGGGCAGTTACCACGTATGATCCCACACCACAAGCTGTCCAACAGGAATAAATGCAAATAGTAGGCTGCTGATCAAGAAAAGTGATGCTTACTTTTTGCTTAGCCAATTCATTTCTTGCATTTGACCGAGCAAAAGCGGAAGAATAGGCAGTTCGAAAGCAAGATCGTACCTCGTACCAATGAATGAGCCAAAGGTGGGAGCTAGAGCATAGGTGGTATTATAGACAGAGACAAAGATTGAAGTTTCACTCACCATTGAAGACCTAGAAGCTCAGATAGCAGCAGTAAAGGCAACAGGGGGCTAACGGTATTGTCCACCGGTCTTTACGCCCGCTACTCTCTAAGCGACTCGGTAAGGAGCTCCTATCTATATACGCTAAGGGGTTTAGCCGCTCTATGAAGGAAGTGGAGCAAGGACCGGTCTTATACCATACTATTATGTCCTTCAATACAAAGACCCTGTTGGAGTCCTTGCATCCGTCCCTTCGAGGAGTAGTAGCAGAGCCCACTTCATTTCGAGAACCACCAACGGCAATGCTAGCTGCATCTGAGTCAGTTCGAGCAGATCGAGTGGGAGAACCCGTGAATGTGCCGGTTGATGATGCTAATGACCCAGTTTTCCCAGAAGCAATTGAAGTAGCACCCGTTGAAACGCCCATTGAAGTTTACCTAACAGTTGCATCCGTTGAACCGGTTGTTGGCCCAGAATCCGTTGATCCAGTTGCTTAGTCACCAGTCCCAGTTCGAGTGAGAGAGCCAGTCCCAGTAGTTGGAGATATAGATCCCGTGCCAATATACTGAATTAAAGTTGATCCCGCAAAGGCAGGTGCAGAGAAAGCAAGGGCATGGCCCGTTCCAGATTCTTTCCTAGCATCCGAGCTCGCAGAAGCAAAGATAGCTGGAGGAGAGAAGGAAGCACCTTAGACAGTCCCGCCATCATCAGTTGAAGCACCAATTTACGCAGCAGTTCCTGTTGATCGAGACCGAGATGCTGTTCCAAGTCCAGTACCAGAGTCGGTATATAGGTAGGTCCTTAAAACAGCAGGTGATTTCGGAACAAAGCTCCTTGGAACAAAAGCATACGCCTCCAAGGGTAGGTTTGCCGGGAAAGAAACTGGTACCAGTAAGGATGCTGCTGAGTAAACGACTGGATTTACCACTCGATCTCCAACGGACTATGGCTATAGAAATGGAAGCGATGCTTTCTTTCGAACAAGCTTTTAAGGAAGGAATGCTTGGGCCTCTCGAATAGGCAAGGATGCTGCCCCTCTAGTTGCTGGGTATCGATATCGATCGTTAACCGGGTGGCATGCTAGGAAAGAAGCTTAGACAAAAAGAAGGGATGTTGGGCGAGATGACGCTGGATCAATTGGTTCTAGTCCAATTGGCTCTCGAACTGGCTTTCGAACTGCTGCTTTCACTCGGTTTGAAACTGGATTTGCTGGGGCATAAACTAATGGTTTACGCGTTGCAGATTCTTCGGTTCCATGTCCAATCCCATATTCAATTTACTAAAAACCAGTCAATGATGCTGTAGATGCAAGGGCGTAAGGAACATAGGTAGATTTAGATCCAATGCCAGTAGTCGCATATCGAGATGCAGTGCTTATTCCGGATCCATATGCAGTTGGTTGAGTGAAAGCACCACCAATAGCACCAGGAACATGAGAGACAGAGACAAAGACAGGAGATTCTGTAGCAGATTCTGCAGTAGCAATAGGGGATCTTCGCCGGGTATTTTTCCCATTGTTTCTCCAGCAGCCGTAGCTCGAGATTAAGTTCCATTCGAAGAATTTGTTCCATCTCCAGTTGCTTATCCGGTCCCAGAGCCATTTCGAGATCGAGATACAGTGTCCATTATTGGAGAGCCATAACCCCCATTAGTTCCATACCCAGGTGACCCATAAGCATCAAAGCAAACAGCATAAGTAAGTAAGGGTTACAGCGGCTAATGATTCAGTTGATCTACCAGTTTCTCCTGAACCAGTGAATGTTCCTGCTTTCCTGCCATCACTTTGCCTAGCACCCCTTCCGGTTCGAGAAGCAAATCCAAATCCATAACTTGAGCATAAGTACCCATTGAAGTTTCTCCTTTTGACCACCCTTTGTATCGGAACTACCTACAGAAGCAAGGGGGGTAGCAGCACTCGCGGTTTCATCTATTGAACCATTGCTAGTGGCATCCCTTTCTGTCCCAGCTTCCTAGCCACCACCTCGTCCATTCCTTCCATTTCGAGAGTAAGCATCCCAGTTGGAGATAGAGCAGATCTAAATGCAGATCGAGATGCAGTTGAAGTTGCCCTCGTGCCTCTCGCCTCCTATAGGGACGTCCGGAGCCCTACTAATGTTATCCTCGCTATGGATAAGTAAGATAAATATTCCATGCCGGGTGCAGATATCGTCAATGTCCACATGGAAGGGATGAGGTCAATTGAATCTGGGACTGGCAAAGATGCTACTAGCACTGGATATGGATCTGAACGAAGGGAAGCTGGATATGAATCTGCAATTGGTGGTGCCTCTAGAACTGCTCTTCTGACTCTGCCTTTGGTTTTGCTTTCGGTTTTGTTCCCATCGCTACCTATGTCCCTGCTACCTCCTCTCCTCCTACTACTTATAAAGAAACCTCATACCTCCGCTGCAGGTGGTTCCGGATCAATGGATTCAACCAGGTCAAATGCACCCGCCTTTGTAACCTCATACCTCCGCTACTAGGTAGTAAACGGGTTCTGGTTAAACCTTGTTGGCTATGCGCCAGTCGGGGAAGAGGGCACAGCCTGCGTGGAGGGAGAGGTGGGGGAGTTTAAGCGTGACAAAACCATTGGATCAAAGGAGAACCCGTACCATTTTATAGTACCGAATATTGAGTAGACAAGCAACCTAGATATGTTTCTTGTTCTCGAATCTACAGACCGACCTATATATGCAAATCGGGGAACCCACCGAACTCACTACCAAGGGGGAGGAACTAGGCAAAGGGGTGGGATCTACCTATACTAACCGGGTGGATGGAAGGAGTAGTTCGAGAGGAAACAAAATAGGGTGGGAATGAAATAAGGCGGGCCGTTCCACTCACTATGAAAAAGCTTTGTTTTTGTGTACTCATCCAGACGCGCGCAACACCCACACTTTTCCTATTCCGCATCCGGCCGCATACTCGAGGAGACATCTAGGGATTACTTTACGAACCGGGCCACTCACTTGATTGATGAGCCAGCGAATGGAGAGGGAGTGGGCGGAAAGTCAGGCCAGCTCGGGGTTATTGGGAACGGTGAACGACCTAATAATAGTGAATTAGAATAGTTTCTCTAATGGAAAAGGTGGAGAGTAAACTACAAGCTTCACTCGGCTATAGCTATCGATCGACGAGGTCCGAACATTTATTTCTATAGAAAGGCTTCCGAAACTGGTCTCTCTCTAGTTCTAACTAAAGAAATATGCGTTCAATCGCGAGCGGCTCCCCTCTCTCTATCTTCCACCCGGCCGGGAAGAGGAGAGGAGGGGAAGAGGCGCCTCAGCAACTAATGAAACGACAGGGCAGGTGAATGGAATAGACAAAGCAACTGGGCTCATGCAGAGCAGGCATGTATTCCTGGAATAACGGGTCGGTGGAAGGAGTAGCTCCTGAGGAAGAAGATCCGGGTGAGTAGGAGCTATGTGACACGTTAGCAGACATATCCCTCTCCCTTCGGGACCTTCCCCTCTACTTCCAACCTGGAGACCCTCATAATCAACTTTGGATCATCCTCTCCACATTGATAACTCTACTTAGTCTCTTCGGCTTGTGGTATAAATAGGGAGAGCTTCTAGTTGACTGCAGAAGAGATATCCTTTTATCTTTATCCCACCATGGATGGTTTATTACCTAGTTCCCAACAGAAATGACACAGACAAGAAGAAGCGGCCTATTTTCGATCCCCACCCACCATCTAACATATTGATTCCCACCCTCCCCCGTAGCCAAGGGCAAGAGGAAGTGACTCCCTCCTTCTTCGTGGATCAAACCCTTGGACTCAAAGACAAAAAATTGATAATATTTTATAACCGGAATCGAGCGCTTCACCGACTACCCCAATTCTTATCGCGGCCGACTACCCCTACTACCCCATATACGGGTATACGCACAGGTCCTACCATTCAGACTGTTCTCACAGGGATACCGGAAGGCAGGAGCCCTATTGCTAGCATGTAGACCATTGGGACCCACGGGGACTACACTTAGGCAGGGCCTAGCTGCGGCCTAGCATTTGGGAACGATCACTGCTATTCCCAGCATTCGGACCAGAGCGATACCCGAACTAGACCCTGGAACTAGAACGATACGCGCACGCAGGGAGGGAAGGGACCGGCGGAACTACATCTCCTATCGATACGGCCGGGGAAGCACCGGCGACGCACAGGGGCAGCATCGCAACAAGGGAGAGACAAAAGGGGGAAGGACCAGCGTCACAGATATTGGTTAGAACTACGCGCATCTCCCTTCCATAACTGCATCTGCTGGCATTGAGGCCCATCAATCACAGTCATTGAGACCCATCACTACATCAAGATCCAGAACTCCATCTCCTATCATTCCAGGCACTGCATTTCCTATCATTCAGACCGCACTATTTCTGCCCCTGCATCTTTTCTCATTGCTGCAGACACTGCACCTCCTATCAATGCATATGATAAATGCACATGAGACCATGAGCGGGGAGGGACCATCCTACCGCCATCTGCTATCTATTATACGAATATACCTAGACATATATACTTACCTTGAACTGCTTCCTATCCTCTATCACTTAGACCGATATCCACACCACTGCATGCATACACTTCGGATGCTCCCACTCAGATAGCATTAGACAGATAGACACACCTATTATTGGACGGATAAGCTATGCACGAGCTATCGCTACATCGAGCACTATTATAAACTATACGGATATGCACTGTACATCCACTCTTTCTATCTCCTACACCCCAGCACCTACCACTTTCTCCTCCTACCATGAGGCCCATCCCATTGCCCAGGGGGCTCTTCCTAGCATTCATTTGGACCATACCCACTGGGGCCAGCCTCACTCCTATAACTATTAGATAGACCCCGCCATGCACCCCACGAATAAACCCGCCATGCACCCCACGGAACTATTGACATCACCTCCCCTGCGGCCTAGTTCTATATTCAAGGTGGGGCCCGGCCCTCCTATTCCTGGCATTTCGACAGACCCAGTCGTGCTATTCCTATCATTCATTTATACCTGCATAGCTCTCCTTCATGTCTCGCTTCTTCAATCTGCCCTACCTATTTAGCACAGAGAATATACCGCCTATGTATTTTGTGCATAGAGACAATTATTATTATTATTGCGTGCGTTTCAAGCGCTTTTATCTCTCCGGTCCGTTTACACCGATTACGGGAGCTGTTTCGATGCATGTCCGAGCGAGCTATGTCTCCGGAATCGAATCAAACTTCTCTCAAGCACAAGCAGCATCCGGCTCATAACAAAGCGGCTCGTTCGAGAGGGAAATGACAATGGAATGGATGGAGACTATAATAGAATGATCCATCCGGCAGGCCAGAAGCGTGATCCATGGATCTCCGATCGGGCTTACTTCCTTTTCTGATCTGATCTTATAATTGAACAACAATTTGGAAAGCTATTCATGAGAATATCCCCAGCCCCGACGCATTGTCAGAAGGAACAATAGTTGACGGCAACGGTCTCTGATCCTTCTGTTTGCTTCCCACGCTACCCCACCTGATAAGCATGTAGATAGTCCCTATTTAGGTCAGAGGGAAGAGGGAAAGAGGGAGCTAGCTAATTGAGAGGCTTGTATTTTTGTTCGTTCAATTCGAAGGACAGGCGGATACATGAAGTGAGGGAATTCTGTTCGAATTGGAGAGAAGCAGGCTTATGGAATTCACTTCCCATCATTCATTTCCTCCTTGTGGTCTGCAAGGTGAGTGAATTCGGTTGGTATTTACATCAATCAACGCTGTTTTCTGGTCCTTACCCTCTTACTTTACGAAGGCCCACGGAAGTCCAGGAAAGGACTTAAATGCCTCTTACTTGACGAATGCCTTTATCAAATGGAAGAAAAGAGGCTGAAATGCCAGTCTTTGCCTCTGACTTTACGAAGTCTCACTTTCACTCAGAATATGCTTATAAATAATGACACGGCACTGGGTTAGAGATAGAATAAAGAGAAAACACAACACCATGACGAATGCCGGGCTTGAACTGTATCAAATACGCCTTTTCGAACTATTAACGACTTAATTTAATTTCATTTCATTAAGTGGGCTAAAATATACGTGAGATAGAGAACATCAGTAGCTTGTGCTTTTTAGCGCTAACGTGGGCTAACATAGAGAAATTGGCAATAAGTGTTTCTTTTACGTGCATTAAGTATATTATTTCGGTCACTAGCCAGGGCCAAGGAAATAAGTGGTGCGCTGCTGGTCATTATTTATATATGTAAGGACGGAGGGCTTACCTTACATAAGGGAGAGGAGAGCGTAATTACATATATAAGTGAAAACTCACTCACCCATATGATGAGTGAGCGTTAACACCCTGTGTCCCTCAGTCTCAGTAAAAAGGTGTCCCTCAGTTTCAGTATCAGTAAAGGGGGGTTTGCCGCGTCCCTGGGAACACCACCCATTGTGTACCCTATATACCTGTACCGATACATTCCTCTTACCGATACATTCCTCTGGTGTCCCCTCACACTCCGAGGGGCCCCTTTATACTTTATAAGTGATTGTATACGTTATTGTATACGTTATAATGTAATTAGGCTTTCTCCCTCACCCATGATAAGTATTTATCCGTGAGAAGATGTATTGTTATGCCCTCACCCATGAATGGATGAGTGACTTCGTTCCTCGCCCCTTTTGGTCGAGTCACTTAACGTACCTAAAGAGTAACACTTTGAGATTAAGACTTTCTTTTTAGTCCTTCTTTAATGAAAGGGAAACTGAAAAGGAAAGCTAAGGCATAGCAGTAAGCGAAAGCAGAGGGGCCCCTTTATACTTTATAAGTGATTGTATACGTTATAATGTAATTAGGCTTTCTCCCTCACCCATGAATGGATGAGTGACTTCGTTCCTCGCCCCTTTTGGTCGAGTCACTTAACGTACCTAAAGAGTAACACTTTGAGATTAAGACTTTCTTTCGGGTGCTTCCCCTTCTTCCTTTGGCCCAACCCATCATAGTAATATGCATCGCACCTTAATGCGGGGTCCATACAAGGTGTAATTGCTTCAGAATTAGGGGTATCCTAAGTAACTTTCATGGGGTCCCGCGTCATTTACCGTGAGTGATCTTACCGTCACGCCTGTTTCACGTTGTCTCATAGCGATCTCGATTTAATGCTGGGTTAAAAACTGCCTTTGCTTTGGGTGGATCTGGATCCCAATCTACGCCTGTGGGCATTGAATCTGGATCAAGGCGGGGTGATGGCTATATCACGGGTTCTTCCATCCTTGCTTACTTCGCTGCCTTTACTCCTACTAGCTTTGACTTTGTCTATGCTACTAGCTTTGATGCTGGGGGTTAATAAACTGATGGTTCAACTGTTTTCACCCGGGCAAATTCCTAATATCCTTTTTCTCTAGTTTACCAAGATTAAGAAGCAAAACCTTTCACGGATCCATATCCAAATTAAGTGCCCGCGGCATCCCTTGCATTTGAGCCTGCAACATTCCTTCTAATTTGATAGGCAGTAGCAGTCCTTCCGGATCGAGATCTAGTTTACTGAGCCTAAGCACCAGTCTCACCCGCAGCAAAGGCAGAGGCAATAGCGAAAGCACAGGCAGTTCACCTAGCAGCATCTAAGCGAGCAGCAAAGCAATCAATGGAAGCAGCACCTGTTGATCCGAGACCAAGAGCAAAGGCGGGAGTTTCTTCCCCACCACCATCTCGCTAATCCCTTTCAGGTTTCAAGTTAGCAGCAGGAGGTCTAAGTGAATATTTAAAATATTCACCAAAGGCAGCAGAGACATAATAATGCTTGAGCGTTTAGATAGTGCCTAAAGCCATATGAAACCGGAAGAAAGATGGGTTCGTAGATATCCTCTAGGACGGTCGATATGGACCTGCAAACTATTTTATCTATAGGGGACGGGATAGTTAAAGGTCGTTTGTCACTGGACCGCGGCTGCCGGCACGAAGATTTGTCTCATTGGAGAGAAGCGAAATGAGCCGTCAAGTATGGAGGCAGAAATGGTCATTAACCGATCGAGAGATATCCCTGAAATCGTTTCGTGATCCAAAGCAGGCGTTAACAGCCCAGACGAAGACCTAATCTGCTCATATCCTTTTCAGATTCAGAGC
>Ga0316212_1000066_pt1 | contig 10650 bp, 4 predicted proteins | sample NRE1metagenome_FD_207799 | JGI IMG/M metagenome (GOLD analysis project Ga0316212, IMG submission 207799) | Spruce roots microbial communities from Maridalen valley, Oslo, Norway - NRE1 | ecosystem: Host-associated > Plants > Roots > Unclassified | place: Norway: Oslo | collected 2017-09-14
GCCAGCCATGTTAGCTTCACATGAGAGCCTTTAGAAAAAGGCTAAAAAGGCACTCATCAGTCAGCTCGGCCCCTTTCCTATTCAGCTTTGCCGCCTATTAAGAGAATAGGTCCCGTTCAAGCGGCCCGCCTTTATTCATCTATACTAGCTGCCGCGCACGACCCAATAGGAACGATTTCAGCGCCCCTCTCTAGATAAGAAGCAGAACGCGCCATCACCTACAGCCCTTTCCTCTGCCGGGGACTTCCACGAAATGAAAACGGGCGGCATCGTCGTATGCTCGACGACATCTGTTGCCCTGGTTTATATCCCGGAGTAGTCCTATGGCCGATCTGTCACCCAACCTACTTAAACAACCTAAAGGCTTGGCCCCGCCCCGTTTGGAGAATGAGTCTTATGGCACGGCTTAGTAAGTTATTCTCGCAGTTCAGATAAGATTCGGACCGCCACTTCTCTGAAAGCATGGTTCCTGCCTCCCCCTCTCCTCCCTCCTTGGAGCTCGTCCATTCGTTGGGTGATCCCTTGCTCTCACGTTCGAGTGTTTGCTCGTCGTTTAGGCCGGTGAGTTATATTTCTGCTCATTGCAGTCACCTCCGGGGTTCTTCGCACCTGGATAGTACCAGGACCCTTGTGCCCCGGCCCTTGATCAGATAAAGCTGCCCGCCCGAAGCCCGCCCTATGACCCACAACTAAAAATGAGCCTTGCGACGAGACGCGGACATTCCCCATGCTGCGGTTCCCTCCGGTCCGTTCCCGGGTTGGGTTAGGGGAACATCCGAGCGATTGCCTTCGCGGATCCAAACGCGCTCACAAGGCGCACAATAAGAATAAGACCAATAGAGACTTCATAAGAGACCATTTGAGCTGCAGATCGTAATGCTCCTAGAAAGGCATATTTCGAATATAGAGGAGTGAAAGTTCCCAAAATCAACGAGTTGATCATACCCTTCTTTGAACCGTACGAGCACGTCCTCTGTCACCCCCCACCGCGCTTACGGCTCTATACCCCAACCCAACTTGCTCTGGCCCCCGGTCTTCCCTTTCTATTCCTCGGTAAGCGGACTGTGGGAGCATGGGGGGGAGCGGTATCTGCTTTTGACTGATAGAAAGCATCTCTTTTGTCCCTCCTGACCGAACCCGCCAAAAAATCACAATAGAAAAAGTTGTTCTTGCCGGGAGAGTAGCGTCGGAGACATCTTTATCTGAGGAGGAGGCTTCGTCGTCCGGCTCCTCATAAATGATGTTAGGATCGTCCGGCTCATCCTCGGAATCCGAAAATAAAACAGAGACAGAACGGATTGTTTCAGTGACATATCTAATCAGACTGAATAGGATTTGAAGAGCTGTCACGATCATTCACATCAATTTCAGCGGGCAGGAAGGGCGCGGAAGCTACCGTTTCTAGAATGCAAGCAAGGTAGCTTGCTTACTCTCCTAGTAGCGTACGTTGGCGGCAAGGAAGGAGGCATTGGAAAGACTAGACCATACTAAAGTAAAGAGGCATTCGGGAAGCTACTAGTCGCTTCTGGCGAAGCTTCTAGAAGGCCGACCACTACATAAAGGATCCATATACCAGTCATGGGCGATAGCGAAGCCTAGAGAGGCGGAAGCAGTAGCTTCTAGGACGAAGCCGAGCCAGCCGATACGATAGGCGGGCGAAGGGAGCGAGACCAAGCCGAGCCACTAGTGGAGTGGCGAAGGAGGCCTACTATACGTATACTGGATTAGTATACGGTGAAATACCAAAAAAAACTACACAAAATTTCAGTGAACTATTGAAGCTATCAGTGTGATTGATCAGACAAGTACCAAGGGCTTTCGGTAGACTTCTTTCATTTCCTAATTTGCTTGCGACAAGTCCTAGCATTAGTATGAGTTCGTTGACCGCGTAAGGGCGATCCATCTTGATGACGAATTCCACGATAACAAGAAATAGAAATTTCTCGTTCGATGTCTGCTCGTTCTCCCCTCTTCAATTCCCAATGAACAACATGATCTTGACCTATCATTTGTTCAATTTGGTCGATCTGATACTTAGTTAACTCTTTTATCTTTATGTTCCCACTGATACCTAATCGATAACGAACCTGAATAGCTTTTTTAGGTCCAATTCCATCAATAGTTTTTAAGCTCCCCGAAAACAACGTTCGACTTGCATGTGTTAAGCATATAGCTAGCGTTCCTTAGCACAAGCGCTAAGCGATAATAATATTCCTTTTTTTTTAATATCCAATCCCCGGGAAGTCCAAGGCGTCCTAGCACGAGCACTCTCTATCCTTTCTTTCCATGAAAAACGTACACAAGGTTGGTCGCCGGTTAGTAGGCTAAAAACTTGGAACATGTATTTATTGAACTCTTTTGTTTTCTGATCACGCTCAAAGAAGAGGTGATACTAAGGGGAACAGCACAAGGGACACTTCGGTTATACCGAAAAGAAAGAGATTTTTTTTTCTTTTCTAGCGAAGATCGATCTATCTCACTAGTTGAGTTTAGCGAAAGCGACATTCGCCAAATCATCGCTCTGTTCTTATTACGAGAGCGAATTCAGTCATTCATCATATACGATCAAAGATCAACCTCAACATGTTGACGAACAATTAAGCTTCGCATCTATTATCAACCATTAGAAAGCGGTTCACTTTCACGCTCGTATAGCGAGTGAGAATTTGAATCACTTTCTCACTCGCTATCAACCATCTTCGATTGAGTGAGGCGCCTCTTTCTCGCGTAATGAGTAATAATCCCGCAAAGCGATATCTTGAAGACAGGCCCCGAGCAAAGGCCGTCTCAGTGGTTCTCTTATCAGTTTAAGCATTCTCGCAGAAACAATAGGTAGCTAGAAAAGTCACGAGCATTGCGTTATTGAAGCGAATGATCCTCGCGGTTCGTCCGGGTCTCCTCATCGGAGGCCTTCGGATCCGAGACATGAAAGATCATGTAGGATGAGGGAGCAGCGCGTTTTTCATGCCGAGTCGAGTGCCTCTAACCTTTCCATAATTATGCCGGCGGGTGCCTTGAAGTGAGGATTCCCTTCCGCATTGATGGATACATCGATCCTGAGTGACGGGGTTTCCAACCTCCAGTTTAAGGTGGAGATCGTTCATGAGGTTTTCCACCTCGGGAACAATATCCCTTACGGCTTTTTCATGTCCCGGCAGGAGAGCAATCAACAAGTCATCAGCGTATCTATTATAACGAAGGTGAGGAACCTCCAGGTTAACCTCCATCATTAAAGAAAGATCGAATTGGTGTAAATATATGTTCATCAGGACAGGCGACATGGGGCTTCCTTGCGGAATACCAATGTGTGTATTGGTATCGTTCCGCCCGTCTCTGTCAAATATGTCCACGATCAGGAAATTCCGAATAAGAATAATAAGTTGAGTATCATCGACGTATCTAAGCAACGTGTTCAAAAGTCCCCTAACCCGAAGGGGGATTCTGTCAAAGCAACTGACGATATCCGCCGGGACTACCTCATAAACCTTTCCCCAACTTTCTACTTGCGCGAAGAAAGATTGAGTCCCGCGCCCTTTCCTGAACCCGTGAGAGCACTCTAGAAAGATGTCAGCGAACATTTCATTCCATATTGGAGATATTGCATCCGTAACAATTCTTTCTTGGCAGGCATTGGGCCTGAGCTTCCCCGGCTTGTTCGGCTTAAGGATGAATAATCAATGCATGGGGGAGAAGCGAAAGGATTTTTTGTAAAGTGACTGCGGTCTTTGATTCCGCGATTAACTCGTCACGGACCCTGCTCTTTCATAGCGATTCAATCTTGGCTATGACACGAGGGTATGAACCATGATCTCAAAGGAACGATTCATTTGCGAACACCGAATTTACTTAGTTCCTGGGGGCTGTTCCGGTTAAGACACGACCTCGGCGAATGAATCCAAAGCCAGCAAAGTCCAGGAAGAAAGAAAGAGCTGGGGGTCTTTTCGAAGTAAATAACAGCAGTGACTGGCCCAATCGTGATCGCACAAAAGCCTGGAGGAAAGATCACCACTTGAATGATTGGCACGCACCAGGAAGTCATCCACCGAATTCTTATTCCATCGTCGCAATGAAAGCAATACAGGTGCTCGTCCCTCTCCTTTCCTCTTTACGGATAGATAGATAGAAATCCAAGAAATCGTTCCCTCCCGGCCCTACCTCTTCTGGTTAACGCCTTTCTTCAGATCTCTTTGGTGTGGGCAAAGAGGGTGAAGCCACTTTTGCAGCTTTTTTTTTAGAAAAAGTGGAACTCGAATGCCCGCTCCCCTAAGTAAAAGGGGGAGAACCTCATGGAGTTGTCCAGCGTTGTCGGATAGATTTCCGGGAGTTCAAGACCGACCCTACCCTATAAATAAGGGGAAAGATGGGTGGATGGCTCTCATCAGCTATATCGGATAGAATGTTGGCAGTTTCAGGATCCGCTTCCCTGGCCCTATTGGATGGGGGATCATGGCTAGCATTTCCCGCATGTGGAAATAAAAGTGCTTTTCCGCCTAGCTCCCGAACACGACGGTTCCGTGGCAGATGGAAGAGAAGAGAATACGGTTTCGGAACTGCTTCCAACGCATTCAATTCCCCCGGTTGCTTATATTCGATAGAATCCGCCAAAGAAAGGTTATTTATAACGACAGAACGAATTGATTTACTTTTCTCTGCCGATTCAGTTTAACCGATTTGATCCAGCAGTCTTGGCACCATAATACCAATCATTCCTACCCGGGCTAACTTCATAAACTTCTCTAGTCATCGCATCCTCAGCTTCCCTGCCTGCCCCTTCTCTCAAATATCATTCTAGGCCCAGTTCTTTGATTCAGGATTGAAAGGTTGCAGGTTAGCGGGTTTTTTTAGTTCAGCTTTGCTTTCATTCAATGGATCGGAACCAATCATTGAAGAAGCAGCAGCCGAGAATACCAGTAATTGACCCGGGGGGCCTAGAAATGCAAATGATTCATGAAGTCTGCTCGATGCTCATATGCTATTCTTCCCCACTCACCGCCCCGCTTGTCGCGTTAAGCTTGCTGCTTTGCTGTAAAGGGTAGCGGATCCATTCTTCGGAGGGAGCCCAAAGGTAGGCGATCCATTTCCAGATCCATACACAGATTTTCCAGTCGCAGATATACTTCTATTGTATTGTCGGGAGCATACCTCCGGATTATGGGGCCTTGGGATCACCATTAGCATTAGCGCGGGGGCCGGTCGCAGGAGCAAAGCAATAAAAGGTATAGACGGCGGTCAAAGCATCTGAGGAAGAAGTGGCAGGACCGGGACTAGCACCACCAGGCTGCTGACCACTTCAAACGGGGACTCTGGCCTGAGACTTGCTCATATGACTCTAAAGTCTACAGGAAAAAAAAGGCTACTACTCCGACTTTGATCCCATCTTTCAATATTCCGTGTAAACAAAACAACCGTGACTGCCCTTTCCGGTCTCCGAGCCTGAGTCAGGTACTCGCTTGGACTTGATTGAGACATTTGATCTCCCAGCTTGCTGTCAAAGAAGGAATACATGAGTCCTTAACATCAATCTGGTGGCTTTCTATGAGTCATGGACCATACAAAACAAGATCGGAATTGGACTGTCCTTCGTGGACGAGATCTTCTTTTCGACCTTCCAGTTGACCTTCTCAATGACGGTTGCCTGAGAGTTGTCTTGGATCGAACTACTACCTACTGGGCTTCTGAAAACCACTGAGGAATTGGTCCCAAGAAGAGAATTAAAGATGGTAGTCCCGGCTTGTTGAGTCGATCAAAAAGACAAAATTTTTAACTGTGCGAGTCAGAAAGAGCGAACCGAGATCCAGGATCCTGCCATGTGAATGAGACTGCCCTTCGCTCGCCTACGTGATCCAGTTCTTCTCTTCCTTCCGGGAAAGCAAAAAATCAATGCATCTTATCTCAAGTTGAAGAGTCAGAGAGCGAGGGGAAGAAGGTAGATGAACGAATCTCAATTAGGCTTATTCGACTTAGACTTCGCTCTCACTCTACATACTTTTTTGCGACTGAACCAGACTGTACGTACACCTTCTTCAAGATCACAGGGAGAAAAAGTCACCGTCTACTCGTAAAGGAAAGCCTATGCCTATGTCTTCTTCTTTGGTTGGCCTTACTGATTGATCAGCCCAAAACGTCTTTAGTGCAACATGGCAAATTTAATTGAGAGGAATCAGCAAAGAAAAGAAAACGGGTCAACATCTTAATGTGTATTTGAGAGATTGTCCTCGGGCTGAGGAGTGTCCAAGCAGTGGGGAGCTGGCTTTTGGTGCCCAATCTTGGACAATGGGCGAAAGCCCGATCCATTGATCAATATCGCGTGAGTGTTCTATCTATCGCTGTAGCTGCGAGCGCTTCATCTATCTGGTCTTTCATCCTTGATTAGTCTTTCGGTGATCTTATATCTACAACAATTCCGTCGCCGTCTACCAAAACGAGTAGGAGCTACATCCTTCTTCTTACTGACAGCTACGTGCTGGCTTTTTCATTCTTCCCTACCATCCCGGCAAGCGCTGGAACTTTTTCCATCCTCGTGTACTCTTCTTGCTCGCCCGCTTAGCTACATGGCCCGGCTGAACCTCCTTCTCTAGGCCTCCGTTGACCTGCTTCTTCCTTAACTAAAAGTGACCGATGTGAAGAAGTGACGATGACGATGCCAAGCAAATTCCTAGCAGGGCTGCCGACACGCGAATTACGACCAAGCACTCCACCCCATAAAAATCCTTCAGTTCGATCTCTGACCGTGCTTTTCACATTGCCCTTGGAAGGGTAGGACACTCTCTGAGGCGCATCTTTGTGTGTTAGATTTTTCAAGCCTTTACTTGACTATTCCTATGAGTGGCTTACCACGCCACCACCTCCCAAAGTTAAGCCGTCTTCAATCGAAAGGAAAGATACGCGGCTACCAAGGTCTTCTCTCTCTTCAGCAGTCTTCCTAGCTACAATCCTTTAAGAAACATTATGTACAAGAGTTAAGTTAAAAATGTCTTTTATATTATTATATATATTACAAGTCGGATCATGCAGCTTATTGATTTCATTTGGGCGAGAGAGAGTCTGGTTAGTCTGATTAGTATGAATCTCAGATTGCAATCAATCACCTCGCTAGGAAAGAAAGTCTAGCCATATCGAGAAGCCCCATCGGAGGATAGAACTAGAGTACAGATCGGGATAGCCGGGCCTGAGGCATAAGTCAATCTACGGGAGTTCTCATTACAGGGGAGGTGATACCTAGATAGAGAAGAGGAAGAGGACTCACTCCATTTATCTTTATGTCTGGCCCCAGCTTTAAGAATGATTTGGGATCATTCACGGGGGAGTTGTTAATAGAGAGTTCCTTTGGTTCGTGGTTTGATTGACCCTTGAGCACGAACTCGGTTCAGAGGAAGACAAGCAAAGACGAGACAGAGGCAGCTAAGGCAGCGCCCGATTCGCTACCCGACCCATCATATCGTAATTGCGTTAAAGTTCGCCCATATCTATGGTACAACTGAAGCTATTGCCGGTGACAAGGTTTGGAGAAAGGTCAATTAAGATTTCCCCGTTAGTTCTATGCGTAGACTGGAGTTCCGGTGAAAGGGTTTGTCTTTTCCACTCTTAGAGAGTAAAGGTGCCCGAAGGCCCTTCCTTCCATTTCTAGATAGAATAGACCCTTTAAGTTCAATTACCACCCCCCCGAACTACCCGGCCAGCAAGAGAGACCCTTTCAGTTCGAGGCCCACGCTCACCTCCGTAATTTATCCCAGCTCAAGTCCCTTGCATTTCGTGCACCCATTAGCTACTGAGACGGAGCTACGCATACCTAGCTACTACTGAGCTACGCATAGCATAGGGCAGACCACGCCACCTGCTTTACTACCGCATAGCCCTTCTATTTCTTCCCCTCAAAAGCTACGAGGTACGCATAGCAAAGGAACAACGACGTAAGGCCAACACCTCTCCCACAACCTCCATGAACTTTATGGCGACTCATGCTTGGGCACAGTAAAGGAAGCCAAGGCCAATAAAATAATAAAGGATAAAGAGGCCAAAGGATAGTGCTCCATTGATTGAGATCCAATCCTCCAGCCCACCTTCACCTGCTATGCAGCCATGTCAACCGTATTGATTGATGCCGACAGGTCATTCCATATAAGGTTTGTTGGTTGAGTCACGCTTCCTCCCGTTCGCCCGAGGATCAAACCCCACTAGCACTATGGTGGAGGGATGGGCGGCAAGCAAGTCAAAGGTAAGGTGATCCATCCGGTCCTGCTGATAAGATAAAAAGGGTTGTGACTAGCTGTGAAGCGATTCCAGAAAGTCTAGGGCTAATCGGTCTAGTTCTTGCAGGTGGGAAGGCCTATGTCCTTGCAGTAGGTTTTCATTTCTGAATCGGTATTGGCTCCTCAGCGGTACCAAGAAGGTAATACGTCGTGGTAGCAAGAAGAATTAATAAGGCAAGGCAGAGTAAAGGTAGAGTAAGGTGGGTTGTTAGTGGTAACAGTGAAGGCAAGTAGCAGAGTCTAAATAGCAATAGTGCAGTAGCTACTAAGCATTCATGAAGTTCGTGATATAAGCTAAAAGGTCTAGTTCTTAAGGTGGGTGGGAAACTAGTAGAAGGTGGAGGCATTAAAGGTAAGTCTATTCCTAGCCAGTGGGTTCAAATTGATGAATCAGTATTGGCAAGGCTCGGCCGGACAAATAGGCATGGTACCCAGAAGGTAATACATCCCAGAAGATCCTCCTAGTGAGACAAAGAAGAATTCATAATATAAGATAAAGGGTTCAATAGCATGCCGTACCCTCCTCTCCTATTCCTGGCTGAAGCTCTAGGTGAATAAGTTCTTCGGTTGGGTGTATCTAGGTGGGTAACTATCAGGTTAGCAGGCACTGAGTAGGTCTATTCCTATAATGCAGTGGGTTCTAATGACTGAATCGGCCGGACCAGAAGGTAATATGTGGTACCTAGAATCATAAGGTAGGGTAAATAGAGTCAATATTCTAGTGCTGTACCCCTTTCCCGGCTAAAGCAATAGGTTCCTAAGTGAGGTCTATTGGGTAAAGGTGTGTTTGTAAACACTTCAGTAAAGGTTGTTGTTTCATGCCATCCCGGTTCTATAGCTGCTGTACTTCCTAAGCGATTAAATCATCAAGTGGTTAGGGCTACCAGGTCTAGGTCTGAAGGTGGGTAGGTAGTTTGGAACAAGGGCTGTGAAATGCCGTCCTGAGAAGAGGTCTATAGCAGTCCCCCCTACTAAGCATTCATTCAGCAAGTGGTCTAGAGAAGAAGTTAATAGCTGTACCTCCTAAGATTCATGAATCATCAAGTAGGGCATCCAAAGGTGGGTAGGGTAATAAGTGAGGGGGTAAAGTAGGTTGATCCATCCGGTGGTGATAAGAGAAGGGTCTAAGCAGTGGCTCCTAAGCGATTCATGAATAAGTGGTATAGGAGTTAGGAAACACAGAAGTTAAGAGGTAAGGGTAAGGTTGTGTCATGCCATCCAATCCCGCCCGTATATATAAGTGTTGTAGTCTGGTTGGGTAACAGGGACTAACAAGAATAGTGCATATGTGGTACCTAGAAGGTTCATACGTGGTGCCCAGAATAATTCATAAGGTTCGGTATTAGGGTAAAGTCTTAATAGAAGAACTCGTGCTGTACCCCCGACTCCTGGCTTCACAAATGGGTTGGTAAGGGATAAAGAAATTCCTCCATCAACAACTGTAAGGTATCCAGGATAGCCCGGGCTGTTAGTAAAACACTAAACTAAAAGAAGATATAAGAATATGACGTATTATGACGTGTTATTATTACGTATATAGAAGGTAACAAAGCTAATGTGTAGGGGTGTGCAGTGGATATAAGGTGTTAGGCAAGGGATAACTAACGTAAGGGGGTAAGGTATTTATTAGTTCGTTCCTGATAAGAGAAGGTCATGGGTTGGGCAGCACTCTATCTCCTAGGGTGAAGGCAGTAGCAAGTGAAAGGTCTGGTAGAACAGGTGGCTAAGGGTAAGGTAAAGGGTTAATAGCACATGCCGTACCCTACTGATCTGATTTCTGGCTTCATCAAGTAGTTAGTAAGGGCAGGCAGCACTTCGTTGGGTGAAGGCAGTAAGGGAAGGGTAAGGTTGTGTCATGCCGTCCGTCCCGATAAGGTATAGTGCAGTAGCACCTAAGCATTCATGGTCTAGGGCTACCAGGTCTAGGTAATAAGGTGGATGGGTTCCCGGTATGGTAACACCTAATCAAGGGTAAGGGTAGGGGGTGAAAGGGTTAATAATAGCATACCTCCCCTACTGAGATTATTCCTAGCAGAAGCTCTAGGTGGGTGGGACCAGCACTCCATAAATAGTAGGGTGAAGGCAGTATAATCAAGTCAAGATAAGGTTGGTTGATCCCGTCCGGAAAGGTATAAGTACCCACGGACTAAGCGATGAATGAAGCAAGTGTGATTGATTCTTGTGAATGCTTGGAAAGCGAAAGCTCTATGGGAAGTCGGTGAAGCCGTTTGGGGCTAACAAAGTTGGATAATTCGAGCTTTAAGGTCTTTATTAAGGAGGGCAATAAGCATTCTTCCTTATATAATATAGGATGCACCCCCAACTCGATCAACTAGGTCAAGGAAAACATGAGAAACAACTGGATCGACTGCCGTACATTGGACTATTACCAGTCTAGCTG
>Ga0316212_1000068_pt1 | contig 10460 bp, 10 predicted proteins | sample NRE1metagenome_FD_207799 | JGI IMG/M metagenome (GOLD analysis project Ga0316212, IMG submission 207799) | Spruce roots microbial communities from Maridalen valley, Oslo, Norway - NRE1 | ecosystem: Host-associated > Plants > Roots > Unclassified | place: Norway: Oslo | collected 2017-09-14
CAGTATCCTTTCTCCCTAAGAGAGTTGGATTGGTAGAAGCCTTCCCTAAACTGCTTGTTGGTTTATGAGTGAGGGGCTTTAAGATAACCATTCTACTTTGCATCAACGTGTCGTCATTCATTGTAAGGGCCCATCCCCATCGTTCAAGTAGCACAGTTAAGGTGGGGTTCCTTTCCTTGTGACTGGCTCTTGTCTCCTCTTTCCTAACTCTCTTTGACTAACTGAAAGTATAGGCGAGTGAAGCGGTAGCCGTGGGGAACCCGTCTATCTAAGGCTCTCTAAAGGGGGATCACACATTGGTTTGTTAAAAAGCATTAAGTTTTATTATGTATATAATAATTATTATTTAATAATTAAGTACTTATTCCTCTCCCGTTGGTCGAGCTTGCTTGCGCATCCTCTCAAAATATGAAATCGCTTAGTCATTCGGCTTGTTAAGGCATAAAGCCATAAAATTACATATATAACGTGTAAACACCGAGATATACCCAAGAAACCTTCCTTTCTTTAGTTAGTGCTGATGTGGATGCGAAATACATATAAAACGTGAGAAAGCTGATTGATCATAATACAGCAAGTTGAAGAAGTGAAGCGCCATAATATCGTAAATAAGAAGAATGTCATGTGAAGACTGTGTGAGATAACCAATCGAAACATCACACATAGTGTGACCAACCGAACACATAATGTGACCAAATGCTAGTTGAATGTGATCAAGCATAATATAATATATAATAGTGGACCATGTTAGATCTCCTTCAACCGATGACTTGCCGCCGATCGATGACTTGACTCGATGACTTGCCGCCGATGACTGACTCTCCTGACCGATAAAGGAATTACCAGTTATTATCCATCGACGAACCCTTCTATGACCCATTGTCTTGGTTGGCCAGGAAATAAATGCATAATTACATATATAAATAATGACTGGAATCAATCCATTTTTTCTCGATACAATCTCCCATGCTTTCCGTTTAACGAGAATCATCCATCATCACGGTTCACCTCTCACTCGACCTACCACCCGCCCCACTTCGGAGAAACTAACATGTCATCAAAGTACTGTACCAAAACCAATCAAATGCGACTATCCTAAACACAAATAATAACCATTGGAATAAAGCGATGATCTCCCCATCCATATGAGGCTACATATCTCGAAGTAGCCCGGACGTCGGCCACATAAGCTTCACTGAATAAGACTTGGGGCCACGTGTCAAAAGTGAGATTTACATTAGGTAGAACTCCCTTGACTCCATATAAAAGGTGAAAAGGAGTCAAACTAGTGGCAGTCTTAGCCAATGTTCTATAGGCCCACAAAGCAGAGAAGAGCTTATGATGCCAATTGATTTTGTGCTTTTTAACCATCTACTGTAACATGGTTTTAAGTATTTTATTGACAGCCTCAACTTGGCCATTTCCTTGCAGATAGTAAGGAGACGAATATTGGTGCTCAAAATCCAATGCGAAGCTAGGTGACGCCAGACTTCATCTTTGAAATGCGACCCATGGTATGTTTAGGGACATCGAAACGAGTAATGATGTGGTTGAAAAAGAAGCGAGCTGTAGTAGCCACCGTATTATTAAACGTCGACATGGCTTCAACCCACTTAGTTAAGTAATCAATGACCACAATAATGTATTTATGGCCACTGACAGAGGCGGGTTTACACTCCATCAAATTCATGCCCCATTTGCAAAAGGGGCCAGTAGTTATTACGAGGTGTAAAGGAATAGGAGGAGTTCTTGCCTTAGGGGTGTAAAGTTGGCAATTAGCGCAATGCTTAACTACTTTCATGCAATCGGTGAAGAGGGAGGGCCAAAAGTAACTAGCACGGATGATCTTTTGGGCAGTTACCATCCCTGAAAGATGGCCACCATAAGTGCCACTATGACAGTCATTTCAAACCCGTTCAGTGGCTTCATGGGAAAGACAACGACACAAAATGCTATCCACCCCTCCGTCTATACAGAACATATCCGAGGAGGAGATAGAAAGGGGTCTAATGACGAATACACCGTCGATCATTGTGAGAGAGATGAGGTCCAAATTATTGAGTGCATAAATAGAATAAGATTTCCCCTTACTAGGGATCTTCGGATGATATGACAAATAGATGTTCATTAGGAAGATCATTATTCAAGGGAGGGTCTGAGGCTGGGGAGGTTGGAAAGAAATTCGGCGAGGACCAAAGCTTTATTACTCTTGGGAGTAGCAAACTCAAGATCGAACTCTTGGAGAATGACGATCCAATGGGTGAACTTACCATTGATAATCCACCGACTCAAGAGGTAGAGCATAGGGGTTGAATTCGTGACCACCTTGGTTTTACGCGTGAGAATATATTGGGATAGCTTTTGTACGGAAAAGATTACAACCAAGGTAAGTTTCTCGTCATAATTGTATGACAGCGAGGGTCCGGCAAGGTTATGACTAATGCAGTATATTATGTGTTCACAACCATTCTCGGCCTCCTGAACTAACATGCCAGCAACCGCAAAGGGAGAAGCTGAAACATAAAGGATCAAATCCTTATTGTAATCCAGGGGGAAAATGAAAGGGGCTGACATGAGGGTATTCTTCAATGCATCGAATGACTGGTGAGCTTGATCATCCCAGAAAAAGGGTATGTAAGTACGTAAAAGGCATAAAAAACCATGTGCAGTAGTAGCGTAGTCAGGAACAAACCGACAAAGGAAATTGGATTTGGATTGTAGACTTTGTAATGGCACAAAGTATTTGGTGGGGGGGGGGAGTTCAGCGATGGCCTGAACCTTAAGAGGATCAATAGTGATACCCGATTGGGAAACGATGAATCCCAACAAGCAACCAGCCGTCACGTATAAGACACACTTGAGGGGGTTCAAGCAAATATGTATTTCCAACATCGAAGGAAGATAGTACGAAGGTCTTCGAGGTGATCAACCCATTTCTTTGAGCGAGCAGTGAGATCATCAAGGTAGGCAAAGATGATCCTGACCAAGTCATGAAAGCAATATTACATGGCATGATGGAAAGTGGCTCCAGCATTCTTCAAACCAAAGAAAATGGGTATGCAAATGTCCCCCAAGGGGTGGTAAAGGTGGTCTTATACTGGTCCTCTGGACGAATATGAATTTTATTATAGCTCGAGAAACCATCCATAAAGGATAGAAACTCATGGCCAGCACAAGCATCGATAATCTGGTCGATGAAAGGTGTCAAGTAGTTTTCTTTGGGACAGGCCCAATTTAGATCACGAAAATCAGTACAGACACAGATGGTGTCTTATTTCTTGTTAACAGGGATGGGATTAGAGACCCAGGTGGTATAGGAAATTGGGTAAATGAACTCAGCTTGGCAAATCTTGTCAATTTTAACCTTAATGTCTAGGGCTTTTGTAGGATGGATAGGCCGTTGTTTCTACTGGACAGGAGTTACGTCAGGCCAAGTATCGATATGGTGTTCGACAATGGTAGGATCGAGTCTAGGAATTTATGAATATGACCACGCAAAGACGTCGTGAAACTCCTAGAAAAGAGATTGATACGCGGCCACCTCTTCAAGGGAACAAGAAGCACCAAGAAGTATGTTCTTGGCTACGCCGGGGGTGACGAAAATATCTACCTTAATGGTGGGTTAAATATTTTCCATATGATCTTCTTCAAAGGTATCAGGTGTGGAAATAGGGTTATTGAACCAATCGACATGTCCTGGGGGTAGAAAATCCTTGGTTTCGATGGAAAACTGGTTGGAGGGATTCTGAGGAGAAAATGCATCATGAGGTGAAAAGTAGGAACGGTGATGCATATCGTCCCATGGGTAGTCAGGAGCGTTGAGGGCTTCTAGAATCTCTTCATCATAATGAAAAACTAAAGAACTAGAGCCCATGGAACTGGTAGTGACCGTGGAGAAAGGTGAAGAGGAAACAATAGACAGGCTAGTCCCTCAATCAATGCCAGAGGTGTACGAAGTGTGACTCACATAGGAAACACCCACTGACGTGGAACAGGTAGAGGAGGGTTCCACCCATGAATGGGACATGGGCATAGGAGTACCAGAGGGTACATATGAACACCTGAGGACAATGAAGAGTCATCAGCAGACAAGGAACCCCCCAAGGTAGAGATAAAACACACATCGATACAGAATCTTACGCAACTTGGGGAGGAGGAAGGACTTATTCGATGACATGGATAGTGTCCTGCAGACTACCTAAATACTTCCCCTACTCGATGTGAGCAGATCTACCATAAAAAAGAGCATGGTTGGTGTCAGCAACAACAACGGCTATAGGAGACTTAGGTGCGGTGTTGACACGCGCTTTGTCAGCAGCTTGGAAGAACTGATCATGACGAGAAAGCACTGTAACCTCGATCTCCTGACTCAGAGGAGGTTCCAATGCAGAAGAAATAGCTAACTGGCGGAGAGCTTGCAAGGCATCCTGGAACCAAGGGAGATTTAGACAGTGATGAGAATAATGGCCATAAACATTGCATAAGGCATAAGGGTGATTTGTACGCAATGCCTTATTTTTGTTTTTTGCCGCATCAGGAAGGGTTACTTTGTTCGTAGGGGGAAGAGTGTTGAGCAAGTATTCCCTATCGAGAGCATAAAGTTATTTAATCTCTGGGAGAAAAGGGAAATTATTGGTGGCATGGTTAGTGAGGTCGCACAGAGCACACGGAGGTATGACTCGAGTAGGTGCAGTGTTCGGGGTGGTCGAAATGAACAAAATCGATCTCTCAAAATTGCATAATTACATATATAATTCATAACTGGAACGAGCCGCTCTAAAGACCAGAGGGAGGGCTTAGTTTCTTTGGTATCGGAGTGCGCCCCTTAACGAGGGTTATGGAAGTGTAACGGAATGCACCGGACTACTCCTCATATGGTTGGTTCGCGAAGCATCTGGCTTACCGAATGATGGAGTCTACCCATTCTCCGACGTCGAGAGACTCGAGGGACCGTAGCATGCCAGAAACGGGGAGTTGGGTTAGACCTATACCCCTATTGGAATCAACGCTCCCCCAGCCAAGGAGCCTATGGTTCCATCCTTGTTGTTGGAGGTACACATCCCTCTATTCGGTGTGGGTGGGTGAAACTATTCCTCAAGCGAGGCAGCCGATAAGTCACCGAAAGATTCGTGTGAATAATGAAATGGGTAACATAACTCGTTCTAAAGTGTCCCGCGGTGGACCTGGAATTGTCACAACAGATTCAAAGGCATGGAAGATCCGCAGGAGCATCTGGTGTACTGCGAGCAAAGGTGGATAATGAAAAATGTCCCACGGAGTCAATGGGCTCACAGGTTCATACACACCCTGGATGTTGTACAATGCAGTTGGTATGTGCAACAGGAGCTAAGGAAGCAAACGATAACCTGGGAGATGATAAGCACGCAGTTCACTGCAACCTTTCATTTTAGCGCAGATGATCCTGACCTGGAAAGAATTCTTCACAGGATGAAGCACTTGATTTTCGTGCACAAGCCAATAAGTCCCGCACAGAGACCTGTGTGCGCATACCACAATAACTTGGCGCAGCTCAACCAGCCTGTCTACCGCTGGAAGGTTGACAGCACAGAAACTGAGGAAGACGGAGAACCGCGCAAGTTGCATATCAGAGAAACCACGGGAGACCACGCGGTGTAGGACGAGCCCTCTAAGAATGCTGCGCCACAATTCTTGGAGCCGCTGACAACAAAGAAATAGAATATAGGGACAGAAGCTGAGCCGAAGATGGCTATCATAGGTGATTACTGGGATCAGGAAACGATTACTCAGGTAGTTTATCTGCTCAAAGAATATGAGGACATGTTTCCACGCAGCTTCCAAGATATGAATGGAATAGCAGGATCACTGGGAGAAATGAAAATTGAGCTCAAGGAAGGGGCTAAGCCAGTCAGGAAAAGACCCTATAGACTGAATCCAAAATATAAGGAGAAAGTGCGGAAGGAACTGGACCGGATGCTAGACGTGGGGATCATCTTCCCGGTAGAGGAATCCGAATGGATCAGTCCTATGGTGGTTCAGGATAAGAACTCTGGAGAAATCTGGATCTGTGTGGATTTTAAAAAATGAAATGCAGCTTGTGTGCATGATCCCTTTCCCACTCCTTTCTTTCACGGATGAGGTATTGGATAATGTGGGAGGGAGAGAAGCATACTCCTTTACCGACGGTTTCTCAGGATATCATCAGGTACGTATCGCTGAGGAGGACCGTAAGAAAAAAACCTTTGCGACCGAATGGGGGTCTTTTGCATATACTGTTATTCCATTCGGGTTGAAGAACGCACCCGCGGTGTTTTCCAGAATTGTCGTCGCAGCATTTAAGGAATTCATGCACAAGTTTTGAGAGGTCTACTTAGATGACTGGACGGTGTTCAGTTTGTTGAAGAATCATTTGCAAGTTTTCAGATTTATGTTGGACAGATGCAGGCAACTGCAAATTGAATTGAATCTGAATAAATGCTTGTTCTGTACACCATTTGGAATTCTGTTGGGACACATTGTATGCAAGGAAGGACTTCTCGTTTATCCCGCAAAGATAGCAGTGATCGTTAATTTACCGGCCCCAACATCAGTTAAGGAGTTGCGCGCCCGACCCTTGCTGGCTCTTTATTTAATCAATAGATGTGGATACAATCACGTAGAATAAGAGGATTGGCTCCGCTCTACTGTGGGTGGTGGGCTTGTTGCTACTAGAGACTATTTGGTTGAGGGTTCCGCCTCTCGCGTCAACCCGGAAACCAACGTAATGGCAACTAAGGGTGCGGACAGCCCTATGGACGACGCGGTCGGACCCGATAAGTAACCACTGTTGATAGCCTCGAATGGACTGCCTTGATCAAACCGGTAGTCTGTCTATGGAACAGGAACCTAAAGAAATTAGCCTAACTTCTTTCTTTGCCTTGCTGCTAGGGAAGGAACAACCCGCCCCCCTTGACTGACGGATGAAGTACCTATGTTATCTTTCTTTCTCCACTCCAGCCGCCCGCAGCTACATGGAAATCTGACTTCCCGCTAGCTAATAAGCTTACCTGCACTAATGATCAGGCTGCGAAAGGAAATAAATGGGTAGAACTTGTTGGCCTTTCCTTGCCCGGGGTTTATAAGGAGATGGTTCTATGGAGTTATGACTAGAAAAATATATATCTAAGTCCTGAAAAAGCCCCCCATAAGATAAGCGAGCGAGAGTCTCTTGACAAAGCAATATATATTGTCTTGAGCCAGGAAGTCAGTAAAGGCCAAAGCATATAAGGCGTAGCTATTTGATACGGGCCAGGGCCAGCCAGGGTAATAAGTAAGTGAAGTGGATTCGGCAGACGAATGCCAGACCCAGAATATATATCGTAACCCCCCGTGCTTCGGCATGTATTTATTTAAAGCTCTGTCTATATACTATATTCTGGTACGATTTGGTCTCTTTCTTGCTTGACTTTGACTACTCTCTTTCTTTTCCTTCCGAAAGGCAGCATTTCACTCCCTAGACCCGGGTTCTCTCCTGAGTGAGAGAGAGAGAAAGAGCTCAAGTAGGTAATTCTAAGGGAGAAAGGAAGCGGAAAGTGGTGCTATGGACATCAACGTATATAGTGTGCCAACATGGAAGGATAGAAAAGGGGTTCAATTGAAATCAACGCTTCCCAGGAGGTGTAGAGCCTACTCTACTAGGATGAATACTTCCTGCTAGCCGTCTTGGCTTCGCTTTCGCTTCGCTCGTTAAGCAAGGGTTTTCCTTTCGCCGCGAAACAAACAATCAAACTGACGGTGCGCAGCCTTCCATTATATTAGAGACTCGGACAAGACCTAAGGTGCGAAGCCGCAAGGCTTCGTTTCCGAAGCGAAGGATCAGAAGCTAATGAAAACAAGCAAGCGAAGGGATAAGACTGGTGGAAGCAAGCTCATTAATAAGCTATCCCCACTGAGTTGACGAGGTTAAAGAGCGAAGCAAGAAGGGCAACTTGATTGCGAGTAGTGATTATAAACTATGCTATATTATAAATAATGTCCTCTAGCCTATGGGGGCTCGTTCCGCGAGGCTACATGAGCCTGGAAGACAAGCTTTAAGGCAGAATAGTACTTTCTTTATGAACTACCTTCCTTCGCTTAGTTAGGAGCTAGTCTTTATCCCGAAAGCAAGACATAAATGCCCTAACCGGATTCAACCGCAACAAGTTGCCCTAACCTGAGATATTCTATTCTAAAGAGATAGGAAGACAAGAAAGAAAGCACTTCTCGCTCTTTAATCAGCTAGCTCTAACTTCTCGCTTATTCATGCTAGTTGTTATGATAAAGGAAGCTATTTCATGCGTCTAGTAAGGTAAGGTAGGCGCAGGGAAATTGATTTGCGCTCATTCATTAAGTCAGGTAAGTCAGCCAGGGATACTACTGGAAGCGATCAATGCAAGAAGACTGAATGCGTCTGGTTATTATAAAATAAAAGCTAATGTAAGCTAGTGATTTTATCCGGTACCAAAGCAAAGCAATAGAATAAGTAAGGTCAGGCAGGGAATAAAAGCAAGAAGCAAGGCAAGCAAGTGCAATAAATTGCCCGAAAGGGCAAGCAATAGATTGAGAATACCTACCTTCAGAATCCAATATCGTCGTAAGCAAGGGTAATTTATTGCAGCAAGCCAGAATGAGAACCAGAAAGAGCTTAAAGCAAGAAGTCTCAGAAGATCAATCGTATAAGATAGATAATAAGAGTGGAAGCAATCCATAAGGAGCACCTTAATTCGAGTCTGAATTAAAGCAAGCAACGCAACTTCTTACCCTTAGCAACTCGACAAGCTGGCAAGTATAATAAAACATTAGAGTTGTTCTTAGAAAGTATGCAAGCTAAGCTCGAGCATCGGAGCAAGGAAGACAAGCGAGGCAGTCCTTATAGTTCAGTTCATTAACAAGAGTATGAATAAGCGAAGCAAAGCAAAGCTCTATCCCAGGCAAGCTATAAGACTGAAAGCTCCTTAAGAAGCTCTTTCATGCAAGAAAGCAAGAAGACGGATAGCGAGTACTGATGATAAAGGAAGCCTACTAAGCTAATGAATAGCTAGATAAAGGAAGCTCTTTCATTAGAGTGATTCTGATGCGAAAGAATGCTAGTTCTTCAATTCAAGCAGTATTCCATCCATCAAGATAGGAAGGGAGTTCTGATTCTGAATTCAGTATGCAAGTATATACACACAAAGCAAGCCTTAAAGAAAGAAGGGAGGGAAACTTTGTTGCGGCAGAAGGAGAAAAGAGAGTGCAATAAATTACCCTTTCGAGTGGAGTTTAGAAACTATTAATTATTAATGCTTGTAGTCTTGATTAAGTAATCATTATTAGAAAGACAACGTCTGCTTAAAGCTAATCAAAGCAAGGAGAGAAAACCTGATTAAAGCAAGAAGGCTAGTTGATAGTAGTCCAGGATTCAATAAAGAAGAAAGGGAGGGAGCGATAGCTACTAAGCTAATTCATTCTAGTTGTCAGGTAAGAAGCAAGGGAGCCTACTCTTATGAGCGACTGTAAGCGAGCAAGCTCTCCTCAAGTATTCCAGAAAGAATCAATTCTAATCGTACCGCTGCCCTTCTATGGCCCCGCGCTCGTAACGCCCACACTAAAGGGGCTTGGACTAGGCCTTCGCTTTATCAAGCAAGAGAAACCACGCCACAAAGAGAGAACTTCAGGTTTGGGTTTATTATTATCTTTATGCAAGACTAGCTTTCCTGGCATTTGTCAAGTCAGATAAACGTCTTGAGCCAGTTGGCCTTGACTTCACCATGCTAGCAGCGAACTAATCAACCCGAAGAACCGGAGGAGGTCTTGGTTCTTCTCCAACGTGGCGTGGCTCGTCTTTCTTCCTTTGGCCGAACAAAGTGACATCCGAGGCATTCTTTCCGATACTACTTTAGCCCCGCAAAGAAACGTGGAAAATAAAGAAAGTCGGCAAATCTACACCCTTCGGAGGAAGCGCGAGCGGAAGCGAGATCGTTATTACATATGTTGCCACCTGGCCCTTTTTTAGGATTTCCTTGGACGAGCCCGGCCTTTCCTTCGTAAAATAAGAGGCGACAGCCTTGTATTTCTTCCCCTCAAAGGGCCATTGGCCTTAGATACTTGGCTTTCCTGGGGCTTTCTAAGTCCTTACGATTTAGATGTCCTGTATAAAGGTATTTTTCGAAATAAGCTTCTTAGCGGACACTATATAAGGTCGATTATCGCCGACGCCGAAGGGAATGACCTTAGAGACTTACCCGAAGAACCTTGATAGCTGTTCAGGAAGCATCCTTACCTAACCCTTGATAGCTGGAAGGCTTAAGAGAGATACTTTCAGAGTCGAACTGAAGCAAAGCGAGCCTGTTCTCCGTCTCTGGGGGGTCTGTCGTCCTTACTTATTATAGGAAATAGATAAGACTCCCTGGTTGTGACCGAGAGCTTGTAGGGATCCAGCAGGAGAGTTATCACCCAACCACTTTAAGATAAAGGGACTTAGC
>Ga0316212_1000069_pt1 | contig 10443 bp, 6 predicted proteins | sample NRE1metagenome_FD_207799 | JGI IMG/M metagenome (GOLD analysis project Ga0316212, IMG submission 207799) | Spruce roots microbial communities from Maridalen valley, Oslo, Norway - NRE1 | ecosystem: Host-associated > Plants > Roots > Unclassified | place: Norway: Oslo | collected 2017-09-14
GTACTTGTAAGCTTATTTGTCAAAATAGTTAAAATTGGCCCGTAAAGTTTCTCTATGAGCACGCGAGGGAACAGCTTCGAAACCATCACCAGGCAGCTTTTTATTAGCAAATTATTAATAGCTGTAAGATCTGCGTTTGGAATATTAAAGTCCCTTCTTGTGCTCCTACAAACATAGTGGTTCGTGAGGCTGGCCCATAGGCGAGTGTAGCTCTGAACGACTTCGGATATTGAATACCCGAAGCGCTTGAGCGTACTCAATCGATCTAGTTTACTCCTCGTAGATATCCACCCCTGCGATTCGAGTAGTGTCCACAGCTGTGGTAAATCAACCCGAAGCTAAATCCTTTCTGGTTAATTCACATGCAACTGTAGGCCGAAGAAAGGAGGTAACATTGCTCGATAAAGATAGGCTGCTCTTAATATTTTGTACTTCCAAAGTGAAGAACACGTCGGTTAGGAATGAACTGTACCTTTGTTCGGGTAATAATATAAAGTATGGACCGAGCCTTAAGTAATGAAATGGGGAAGAAGTACTAATAGGGCCTATATCTTTTGCGCGCATCTCGCCTTTCAATGCGATCTCCTTGTCGAGCCAGTAGAAGTACACATGCAGGGCAAGGGCGGATAGGGGAATCCCAGGCAGTAGTTATTCCCTGCTGAAGAGAGGTAAATCTATTTTATGAATAAGATCGTACGTTAGTATTATGGAATCGTAGAAGAAAGATAGCACCAGTTGAATGAACAGGGGTCTGCAATGAAATGCTATAAGGTATGGGAGAGGAGATTACGTTTCACCGTTGGATTGATTCGAACCGAGCATGCCGTCGGATAGATGCCTTTGGAATGACTCCGTTGCAAGTATGTAATATGGTGAAGGTCTTGGAAGATGTAATTAGCATCCCTATAAAGGCGTGCTTCCCATAGCAGATTATATTATATATAGCGACGCCGTCTGTCCCCATTCTTTTCCGGTGCCGGCTTCTTTTGCCTCCGTATCTCCTTTAGATGCCTTTTCTTCTTCCTATTCTTTGACAGAAGAAGACCTAGGAGCATATCCAGCATGAGCACTTGTAACAATCGCAGAGGTCAAAGCAGCAAGAGCTAGAGCAGTCGCTGGCCTGCTTATTCGCTCGCCTGGACCAAGTGGAACACCACCTCAATTCATTGATACACGTCGTTTAACCTTACAAAAAAGGTCACCGCGTTAAGATAAACTGGTCCCAATCGTTTGCTAAGTTCAATGGTCAATGACGCCACGTTTGCTTCCTGACATTCCCACTTTAAGGTCCGATAGGTCTTGCCCTTCATAGGCCACCTTGAACTAGCAAATTGACCACCTGGGTAGGTAGGTAGGTCCGAGAGGTATTGCCTTTCATAGAGCAAGGGCTGTGAGCAGAGGATAATACATATTGATACGCTACCTTTAAGTATTTCATTTCCCCTTCGACCTTTGGACCTCTCTGAGATGGGAAATTGGCTTAATAAAAGGTGGATGCGAGGGTACGAGCAGGCTCTCTTGTCCCCTTATAGATTCTATGGACTTCCGGTACTAGCTCTTTAGTGCGATAATGACTATCTATATAGAACTCCGTAGTTCAGTTCAATCCTCTGTCCAACTAGTTGTTGCATAAGCCTTGGCCTTAGCTGAGCTAAGCATGGCTGCTCTCTCTTTATTAGTTCAGAATGAATAGTAAACTCCTCTTTAGCTTACGCTAAGCTTAGATATCTAGTGGCATTCCGACTGGTTTAGAGAAGCTGACTTATGCAGGTTGAACCGAACCAATATCAGTTAGTAAGAGCATTTATTTCCACTTGTGTCCCCTGAGCGAAAGCGAAGAAGCTAGAGTCTCCATTATTTGAAAGAGAGAGTTCAAGCCAGTGAAAGCCTTACGACGGTTGTTTGTAGAGTAAGTTCCATGGAGTAAGGTACTACTAGCCTTACGGTTGTCTATAGCCTGAGTACTAGCCTTACAGACACTTGCTTTAGTACTTGCCTGAAAGAAAGATCTTCAGAGGCCTTAGTTAGCTTCACGTTAGCGAATCATCTTCTGGTTGTCCCCATTTCTTTTCAAAAGAAAGATACCTTTAATTAAGGTTGTACCTATTTCATAGTTGAATACAATGTAATCATAGTGTCAGTACTATATTAGCTTCCTAACTACTAATATAGCCATATATAACTAGCTTCCGTCTTTGCAATAGGTACTACTAGCACTTTAGACTATTAGCCAGAGTCTTAGCCTTTTTCCCAACCAACAAGTGAAAATAACTCTACCGCCCGAATAGCAAATACGAAGAAGTACCTCCGACAGAAGACACAAACAAGTGCGCATATTCCTAACAAAAGAAGTAATAATCATGTTATTGCATTATATACGTAATTATACAACAATTAGCTTAGCTCAGCAACTTCCAAAACGGGTGCATTGTAGGTAACGCATTATAAATCAAATTGAGTAACTTGAGTTCCATTAAAGTGATTTCGAGAGTCGAAGTAGAGTTTGAGTCCTAGTAAGACTTCGAGTAATAGCTTCGAGTAAGAGTAATAGGTTCAAGATTCGAGGTAGAGATCTTCGAAGTATAGTAAGAGGTTGAGGATATAGAGTTTCGAGAGGTTCGAGTAGCTAGAGGGTTTGGAGTTGAGGGCTCTGTTTCCTTCGTAGAGTTCGAGGTCGAGGAAGAGGTCCTAGGTCTAGGTCGAGGGCTATGATTTCATTTAGAGAGATATTCTTTTTTCTTTGTCGGGCGGGTTCTTTTTCTCATCTGACAACGAGGCTATGTGAGGTTCTCTTAAGTAACCCTGTGTTGCGCATACGTAAGTGAGGTCGAGGTAAAGTGTCTAGGTCGAGGTAGAGGTTGGAGGGCCTTTCTTGAGATGTCATCTATTGGGACGTGAGATGTAAACTCTATCGGTTAGAAAAATTAAAGTATAAAGAAAGCTAAGCATTGCAGCATCAACACAAGTCATCGAGTGCATTACCTACCTGGCATCGACACTTGGATCGCCTCTTGAATCAACTAGTGGCAGCATGGATTAGCAGCATCAAGTAGCAGCATCATATAGTACCGGCATGAACAGCATGGAGTACATTGAGTACCACCAGCCAGCATATAGTAGTACCGACTTCGAATAGAAGCAGCATTGAGTGCATAACCACCTGTATCAACTAGCGGCTATTGACAATTATTTTAGATCTCTCGGCTGACCGGCTTGCAAGACCTCCTGGCTATAGCCTTCTTCACAACGATTGGGGCTATATCGCGAAGAAAATAACCCTTTCTATGATCGGCTATATGCAAGGTGGAGAGGTAAGGTAAAAGGGGTATAGGGGTAGAGATCCCCATGTAGGGTGGAATAGGCCGAGTTCTCTAAAGAAAGCTAATTTTTATTGGTATTGATGGGACGTGAGCAGTTCCTTCCCTCTTGGGTCTGGGTATGAGTGTCTATGTGGGGTATAGGTTTAATGTATATCTTTTTGGTGGAGGTGTATAGCGGAAGTAGCCGGGGTGAGTAGCCTGGGTAGATTGAGTAACTGGGACAGCTAGAGTGAGGTGTCTGGGAAAGTATAGGAGCGGCGCGGCGTCTCTTGATAGAGTGTGAGTAAGTGTGAGTAAGTGTGAGTAACTGGGGTGCCTGGATAGATTGAGTATATAGCCTGGAAGGAATATGAATTGCGTAGAAAAGGATAGATTTCTATTAACTGGGATAGCCTGGGTAGCTGGGGTGAGTAGCTTGGGTAGATAGCCTGAGTAGCCTGAGTATATAAAGTATACTTAGCGGAAGTTGTGCGGAAGTACTAATGTATCTCTCATCTCCACACCTGAACCCAAACCAACCCGACCCGACACGCTATGGTTGCTTCTCTGAATCTACACTATGTTACCCGCTTGGTATAGCACGCGAAGCCCTACCCACCAGATATATATGTTCCCTTATTAGCTTATCTCTTATTGGCTTATCTCCACTGGTTAAACAACTACTCTCCTGCTCCCCTGCTCCTCAATAAGTATCTGTCCAGCTGTCTGTCTTCCCCATCTCGCCTATCTAGCTCCCAATCTATCTAGCTCCAAACCTTCCTAGCTTTATTCTCTATCTATCTCGCTCCCTATTGATCTTCCCCTTCCAAGCTGTCTTCCCTATCTATGCGGATAATGCGGAAGTGCTAATCCCTTATTATAATATGTTACATGCCTTCTCCTTGTGTTCGTAATGACCCGCAATAAAAGAATCGTATAAAAGAATAGATCTAAACCTTCCAAGCTGTCTTCCCCATCTATCTCGCCTATATAACCTTCTTCCCTAGCACAAGGTTCTAATACGTTACATGCCTCTGGCTTATCTCTTATTGGCTTATCTTTTCTCTCTTCTGGACCTAGCACTCGCACTGGACCCGGCACTCGCTTTCGAGAAAGCCACGCTCCCAAAGGTAGTTAGCACGCGAAGCCGCCCCACACAACAGATAATACGGGGCAGCAAGAGGCCATTCTCCTTGCCCTCCTACTGTCAAGCAAGGGGAACCTTGATGGATTTTCTTTCTGGGGCTTGGTAAAGGCTTAGCCCAGCCCGGATGGTAGAAACCCTGCCCAGCCCGGAACTGCCCGGACCATAACGGAACGGATAGGTAAGGAACTGTAAAGAACTGCCCGGCCGGTAAGGAGAGGTTTACTGCCCTGCCCAGCCAACAACGCACGCAAGGAAAGCTGCCCTACACTGTTATGCACTAGTTATGCACTGGCCTCCCCACGCGATGCCAGCCTAAGTCAATCTGTCCTCTGGTTTGGAGATATTGATTGGGAAGGAAATCCGGGCCCGAGGTAGCCATTCTCCCCTTACTCTCTTTCTGAAATGATAGAGGTACGTTAAGTGACTCGACCATAAGGGTGTTAACGCTCACTCATCATATGGGTGAGGGAGAGGAACAAGCTCTTCCGACGCAGGAGGGAGAGGAACGTAGTCGCTCGATTCCTTATTTTGGGAGAGGGGAATAAATAGAGGTGATGACCTTTTCCCAGCCCAAGCTAATCAAACCAATCAATCTATCCAGTCAAGCGGAGCTTTCCTCGGGCCCGGTATCCTTTCTTTATCCAAGAAAGAAAATACATCAAGGAGAAGCGATCACTTATGGCAAGCCCCATCAATAATGCACTGAAGTGTGACCATCGATTGGTTGCCCTTCCCGAATATATATTGCCTTTACCCTTCAACTAGTGCCAATCAACCAGTGACCATCAATTGTTCCTTCGACTCATCAACGGTCTTCCATATCATATTGAAATCGGTCGGCATTTTATATATTATTTATAATATAAAACCCGCTCCTCACCCTCATCCTTCAGGTGAGCGCTTTTCGCTCCACGGCATTAATAAGGTGGTCCCTGACCTTCACTTGCATGCGCAACAACATCCGGGAGCCTATCGTACACCGCTCATGGAACTAAATAAGACTAATCGAGACCCTCAGCCTGGATATGTGCTTAGCCTCGAATCTGTTATTAGTGGGGCGCGTTAACCAGAAGAATAAGCGCGGCAAGAGCAATAACATGAAAAGAAGCACGTCGGGTAAGCGTATCAAGAGATACCGTGGGAAGGTTGCCCTTTACACCAGTCATTAAGGATCTGTTCCAACGTCGGCTAGGACCAAAGGCAAATGCCCTATGAGTTACTTTCTTCCCGGCCGCTAATGCGCCAATGTGATTTTCATGTTCGAATTATCTGCCGTTGTTTGATTAGCCTCACGAAACTGTAAAACATTCTTTCTCAATTATGTGGTGCTCCTAGGGGATATTTTTGAAAAGACGGGAAGTGCTATTGGACTTGTACCCTTGCCAGTTAATAGTGGAGCCTTACTCGATTCCAAAAGGGATTGATTCCCGGGAAGGCAAATGCTACCTTGACAGAAGACTTTACTAAACTTCCATAACCTTGAATGAAAAAATAGATATTTCGATATATCATTAAGGGAAGAACTCTACCTTTACTGATTGGAATTATATTATTGAAATGATATTCCTTTTATTACTTGCACCTACCAGAAGGAGGAGTAGGAGGACTGCTCTTTGACTTTAGCTTTCTTTATTAAGCTATGAGAAAAGAACGAACCCTAGGATACATTCTCGAGAAGCTAATCCTGCTGTTAGGGAACTACCCCTTGGGGTTGGGCACCTCTTTCAGTACAAGAAAGGGCGATCTATTTATATCCTAACAACCCTACCCCCCGCCTTTTTCAAGAGCGGCAGGAGAAATAAGCTGGAGGAGGGAGGCTCCGGATCTGCACTGATCTATTAAACCTAGCTCATGAGAAAGAAACCACAGGGAAAGCTTCTCTTTCTATTAAATTGGTTATTCAGGTTGCTTGCAGTCTACTCTTGTAGTTATGTAGTTCGTTCATAGAACCTATTATCTACCTTATATAGAACTTATATAGAACCTATTTTGTGTCTATTACTTTGGATGAAGAAGTTATTTAATCTGAAGATGTCGGAAGGCACTCCGGTAGCGCAGCATCTGAATGAGTTCAATACAATCACAAATCAATTGTCCTCTGTAGAGATTTATTTTGATGATGAGATCCGTGCGCTGATCGTTTTGGCCTCTTTGCCAAACAGTTGGGAGGCCATGAGAATGGCGGTGAGCAATTCTGCCGGGAAGAGTAAACTCAAATATGAAGATATCCGAGATCTGATTCTAAGCGAGGAGGTCCGCAGAAGAGACGCAGGTGAAACCTCAAGTTCTGGTTCTGCCTTAAACCTGGAGACAAGGGGTAGAGGAAAAGACAGAAACTTTAGTCGAGGCAGATCAAAATCCAGAAAAGGTAGAAGCAAATCCAAATCTGGAAGACAACCGGAATGTTGGAACTGTGGCAAGACTGGGCACTACAAGAGGAATTGCAGGGAACTGAAGAAGAAGAATGAGAACGACTCTGCAAACGTGGTAGCAGAAGAAGTGCAGGATGCTCTACTTCTCTCAGTTGACAGTCCTGTTGATTCTTGGGCTCTGGATTCAGGAGCTTCCTTTCATACGACAGCGATTCGAGAAATCTTTGAGAACTATGTTGCTGGAGATTTCGGGAAGGTGTATTTGGCTGACGGGTCGCCGTTGGATATTGTGGGCATGGGAGATGTTCGCATTAGATCACACAGTGACTCAGTGTGGAAGTTGAAGAAAGTTCGACATGTTCCAAAGCTGACAAGAAATCTGATTTCAGTGGGGCAACTTGACGATGAAGGGCATGCCATTAATTTCCACGGTGGTAAGTGGAAAATCAGCATAGGAGCCAGGATTGTGGCTCGCGGATGCAAGACTGACACTCTCTACATGACCACGAATACAAGGGATACAGTTGCAATCGCAGACGCAAGCGTTGACTCAAATTTGTGGCACCTAAGGCTTGGGCATATGAGCGAGAAGGGGATGAAAGTGTTGTTGTCCAATGGGAAACTACCTGAATTAAAATCAGTTGAATCTGCTATGTGTGAAGGCTGCATTCTCGGGAAACAGAAAAGGGTCAGTTTCGTGAAACTGGGCAGAGCACCGAAGCCTGGAAAACTGGAGCTGGTACACACGGACTTGTGGGGGCCTTCCCCAGTTGCATCTCTTGGAGGTTCGTGGTACTACATTACTTTCATTGATGACTCAAGCAGAAAGGTATGGGTTTATTTCTTGAAAAGTAAATCTGAAGTGTTTGAGGTCAGACAATGGAGGGGAATACACAGATGGAGGGTTTAAAGAATTCTGTGCTGCTAATGGGATTAGGATGGAGAAGACCATTCCTGGGACACCACAGCAGAATGGTGTTGCTGAGCGCATGAACAGGACCCTCAATGAGCGAGCTAGAAGTATGAGATTGCATGCTGGGTTGCCAAAAACTTTCTGGGCTGATGCAGTGAGCACCGCAGCTTACTTGATTAACCGAGGACCATCAGTTCCCTTGAATTGCAGATTACCTGAAGAGGTCTGGAGCGGAAAGGTAATGAAATTATCTTATTAAAAAGTTTTTTGGTTGTTTATCTTATGTTCACATTGATTCTAATGCTCGTAGTAAACTAGATGCTAAGTCCCGAAAATGTTTCTTTATTGGCTATGGAGATGAGGCTTTTGGTTATCGGTTTTGGGATGATCAAAACCGGAAAATCATTAGAAGTAGAAATGTTATTTTTAATGAGCAGGCTGTGTACAAAGATAGGTCAAGTGCAGAACCTGATGTTACAGAGCCGGAACCTAAGAAGTCTGAGTTCGTCAACTTAGATGAGTTGTCTGAAAGCACAGTGCAGAACAGGGATTCAGAGGATAAAGAGAATGCAGATCCACAGGTTGAACATGGTACACCTACAACTGCTGTCCGAAGATCATCCAGGAACATTAGACCTCCACATCGTTTTTCACCCTCCTTGTTCTATATCCTGTTGACTGATGGTGGTGAGCCAGAGACTTATGATGAAGCCTTGCGGGTTGAAAATTCAACCAAGTGGGAGTCAGCTATGAAAGATGAGATGGATTCATTGATGACAAACCAGACATGGGAATTGACTGAACTGCCAGCAGGAAAGAAGGCTTTACATAATAAATGGGTGTACAGGATAAAAGGTGAGCATGATGGTAGCAAGCGCTACAAGGCCAGATTAGTTGTGAAGGGCTTTCAGCAGAAGGAAGGTGTTGATTACACAGATATATTCTCTCCAGTTGTGAAGATGACAACAATCAGACTGGTACTGGGGATTGTGGCGGCAGAGAACCTACATCTTGAGCAGTTAGATGTGAAGACGGCATTCCTTCATGGTGATTTGGAGGAAGATATTTATATGCATCAGCCACAGGGATTCGCAGTGCAGGGAAAGGAGAGTCTAGTGTGCAAACTGAGAAAGAGCTTGTATGGTCTGAAACAAGCTCCAAGACAATGGTACAATAAGTTCGACAGCTTCATGTGTAGTACTGGGTTCACGAGGTGCCATGCAGATCACTGTTGTTATGTTAAGAGTTTTGAGAACTCTTATATCATCCACATACAACAGTAGGATGATATGCTCGTTGCAGGGTCCAGTATTGAGGAGATTAACAATCTGAAGAAACAGTTGTCAGAACAGTTTGCAATGAAGGATTTGGGAGCTGCAAAACAAATCCTGGGTATGAGAATCATCAGAGACAGGGCCAACGGTACACTGAAGCTTTCACAGACAGAGTATGTGAAGAAGGTTCTCAGCAGATTCAGCATGGATGAAGCTAAATCAGTGAGCACACCCTTACCCTTGGTAGTCATTTTAGACTAACTAAGGGTCAGTCACCGAAGACAGAGCAGGAGAAGACCTACATGAGCAAGGTACCCTACGCCTCAGCTATCGGTAGTCTTATGTATGCTATGGTTTGTACAAGACCGGACATTGCACATGCAGTGGGAGTTGTGAGCAGGTACATGAGTAATCCGGGAAAGCAGCATTGGGAAACAGTCAAGTGGATTCTGAGGTATTTGAAAGGCACGTCAGATACATCCCTTTGCTTCACAGGAGCAGGTTTAAAGCTGCAGGGTTATGTGGATGCCGATCTAGCAGGTGATGTTGATAGCAGGAAAAGTACTACTGGGTTTGTAGGAAAGGTAAGGGGACGAGCCCGGCCTCCTCCGTAAACCTCATGGCTTGGATGACCACTTTAGTTTAGTAGGAATGGCTTGTATGAATGAGGACGGACGAATGATTCGCTGAACAAGTCAAAGTATAGGAGCCCGGCCTCCTCCGTAAACATAAAGGCTTCAAAAATCTCCATTAAGAAAAGATTAGTTAAAGGATGGGTACTAAAGGAAGAACTACTTCTGACAAACCCCAAATAGGGTTCCCCACCCTAGCCAACTATAACGCGAACTATCCGGCCATTGGTAAGTAAGTATGGAAAAATATCTGTAGTTCCAGGCAGTTCCTGTAAAAGTATATATCTGAACTCTAACTGTACTGGGAAGTGTAGTAGTAGCTATTGGTAATAGTGTGAACGGTAACCAAAATAGATGCTAATATGAGAGTCCCGTTGTAATAAAATATAGAAATAGCGTAGAAAAGCTCTGAACACCATACCTTAGGAGCCTTACGATAGAAAAGGTGAACTAAGTAAACCTAAACTAGATAGAGGAGCCCGGCCTGCGGAGTAAACAAGCATGTCGTGAAATGCCTAACCCGAAACCTCCGGAGTCAACTCCCTTCCCCTTGCGCGTCCTGTTCCCCTTTCCCGTACTCTTGGCTTTGCCCGTTCAGAAGTCTTAATGAAGTAAGTAATGTCAAAATCTAAGTAAGTAAGATAAGGTAAAGGATGGGTAAAAGCTTCCTCTGCGCGGGCTCAGGCTGGGCTGACTTGTGCTACTGGTGCTAATGTAGGCATCAAAATGTGCCCATTTCTTCCAAGAGTACTAAGAAGAAGTTAGTAAGCTTCTAACAAACTTGCTTGTGGGGACAGCTCCGAAGT
>Ga0316212_1000071_pt1 | contig 10380 bp, 5 predicted proteins | sample NRE1metagenome_FD_207799 | JGI IMG/M metagenome (GOLD analysis project Ga0316212, IMG submission 207799) | Spruce roots microbial communities from Maridalen valley, Oslo, Norway - NRE1 | ecosystem: Host-associated > Plants > Roots > Unclassified | place: Norway: Oslo | collected 2017-09-14
TGAGCAACAAGATCCCATGTTATCACTTATCAAGGGATGGAGCTAAGCCAGTTTATGGTTTACCAACATAAGACAGTCAGCAAATAGACAAGGAATATTTTGTAAAATCTAATACACCCGTAGTAAAATTGAGAAAACTCACTTTCAAGATGAGTTACACCAAAATGATAGTTTGGACTGATCTGAGTGAAGCACGAACTAATCTTAGTAATGAAATGAGTTGAATGGTGTTCTGATCAACTTGAGTAGACCGATTAGAATGTTACACGGATCGACCTAAGTAAATAGACTGATCTAAACACTGAAAAATCTAAGCAAGATAACAAGAACACTATAGAAAGATCAGAGAGGAAATGCGTTGGCGATTATTATACGATGCATTCTGAGCGCTTCGATCGTGAAATTGAGAACTCTATCCTCTGTAGGGTCTGGTCCCGTAGAGTCTGGTCCTACCTTTCCTTTGCTTCTCCTGCAACTGCTGCTGGTGGATCGACTTCTGCAACGACTGAATCCACAGCTGCTTTTGGTGCTGCTTAAACCGCATCTGTATCTTTGAAATGGATCTATAACTCGATCTAGAGCGGGGCCTTTGCCACCCCCTATAGCACGGAATTGAGTACGGGAACCCGCCCATTAATTATACGCCCTATCGATTTGGGCAGCCTTTGTTGTGTTCGTGGCTTGCTTTATTCATTGATTTTAGTCCATGCCGTCTTTAGTCCATGCCATCTATAGCTCCGCTCCTCTAGTTACAACTATGTCGCTCTCCATAATCGTTCAAGACTGCGCTGCGTTCCGCTTAATGAATTGTTTCGATAAGCGCTTTTGTTCCTATCAGTGCAGTTCCAAGAATCTATATTCCGGCATCTGTCAGTGTGAAAACTTATTACGTATATAACAATGAAGAGCCAGAGAAAGCAGCCCTGAGCAATATGTTAGTTACGGGGCAGTCTTGAACGATTATTAATTAGAAGCGGTTTCAACTTGGTCAACTGCTATTAGTGCTGCTGCTCTCTCTGCTGAAGCTTCCATCTCTATTGCTTATGCTGCCTTAGCTGGTTCTGAAACTGACTATGAAATGACAACTGCTACGACTTAATATAATAATTGCAACTACAATCGCTTCTGCATCTGGATCTGCTGCTTACGCTGCTTCTGGTGGATCTGCTAAAACTGGGACTGCTGCCTTTATATCTGCTGCTTTTCTTGCTTATGCCGGCCACCTCTGCTACTAGTGATGCTTCCACTGCAACAATTGATGGTGATGCAACTGGTTTGGATGCTGGTTATCCTGCTTCAACTGTTATTGAATAAACTGGTTCTGAATCAACAACTGCTACTGTTACTACTGAGTCAACTGAATCAACTGGCACTGGGAACCATTAGCGAGGAAAAGCCATCTCAGTAGCCGTACCATTTACCGTAGCTCGAACCAACCCTACACTCCTATTTGCTAGTGCCCCTATTGTTACGGGATTAGCGTGTGTTCCTACAAGTTGTGTTCCAGGATTAGCTTATGTTAAAAGAAGCTATGACCCGGCATTAGCAAGTGTTTCTACTTTGGTTGTTCCAACATATGCCATTGGTTGAAGATTGGTTCCGACAAATGCTTTTGTTCCGGTTCCTACATACCTTTTTGTTCCAAGGAGCTATGTTTAGGGATTTTCACTTGTTCCGCAGCAACTGATTATTTACCGCAATTCTGATATTAAGTCAAAGGCGCGATATGTTAGTCAAAGTGATGCAGAGGCAAATGCAAATGCAGAGAAAAAGGTGGCTTCGGCAACAAAGATAGCAGCCGAAACTAGGACAGCAGCAGAGGTGGTAGAGACTGTAGAGTCAAAATCATAAGCAAAGGCAGTAGCAGCATATCGAGATCGAGAGCTAGTTGGAAAGCCAGTAGCACAACTAGTAGCGGAGTCCCTAGTCCTAGTAACGGATCCAAATCTAGATGCTTTTCTTTGCGTCTTATTCTGCTACTATTAAATAAGGCGTCCTATACCTATAATTCCTTTGCATCTGTATCACTCAAGTTGGAACAATAGCTAATGCATACCCTCTATTAGTAACATCATCTAATTCAATAACATAATTAGCCGTTTAACCACCTCGTAAAGATCCAAACCCAGGTACAGATGCAGAGCAAGCAGTTGGGGCAGAGCCAAGGACTGGGACAAAGGAAGGGGATAACCTTCCAAGCAAGAGGAGAATCTATCCATTGGGGAATCTATCCTTTGGGGAATCTTGTGATTGGATGGATACATAGAATCTTGCTTGGATGGATACTTAAATAATATAACTAGAATCTTTCTTTCATCTTGATTTGGAGAATCCCGAGGTTATCCCTTACCTGAACTTTGTTCAGGTAAGTAAAGAGGATGAAATCAATGGGAAAAAAGTCAATGAAATATCTATCTTGATCCTGGGATCAGATCTCTCTTCCAAGATATCTCCTCCAAGAAAGGGTATCGTATCAACGCATCTAGGAATCGGAGCCAGAAGCAACGCCTGCCTTCACCCACCGGCGGATATGGTGTGAAAGTGAAATTGCCCCGGATGTGGACGGATCGATCCGAAGATTCGGTAACGAACCGCGAGTCTCACCGACTTCTTTTGAACGCACCTCGTGGATCAGTTGGAAACTCAGTATTGTACTTTATAAATAGTTCTTAAATAGACTATAATGGTGTAAGGGCCTTATGTCACGAAGTAGACCGTGATATGCAGGGAGGAAGGAAGGATAGGACGTACGGCAGGTAAACCCCGATCTGCCAACCAACATAGTGAAAGGGTGATCGGCAGAAACTATAGAAATAAATATCCCCCTCTGGTTGACTTCGCTTTTCCTTGGAGCCAGGTTTTGCAGCGATTATATGGTACCGCGATGGAGAGAAATTGAACTGCTTGTTTTTAATGGAGTCACTTATACGCTTGATAAAATAAAATGAGATCCCATCTATGGTTTCCGTTCCGAACGCTGGAGTCAAAGCTCCTTCTACCTGACGAACTTCATCCAGAGCCAGGGTCAGATTTACCGGATTTGCTATAGATTCCAAGACCCTAATAGCTTTGCCCAGTTTATTGCACCCAGGGAACTTATATCCAAGCCTACCCTCAGTCGCCCCTATCTCTTCGATGATCAAATTCTCCACTTTCCGCGCATCCCATGATTCTAACAAAAAACCTAACTCTTCAGTGAAATCATAGAAACGATCAGTCATCGAAACATCATATCGATTTTTGGAGCTCTTATTGCATATTTCCCGAAATTGTCACTGTTTGTAGCTTTTGCTACGTCCGAACAAGAATTGGTATGTTCGGTAGAAAGATCAGAGATAAATCCGAATATCTGTTATTATACGATGCATTATGAGCACTTCAATGCATTTTTAGAACTAAAATATCGAGAAATGAATCGATATTTTTTCCATCTATGCCCATTTTTACGGGGTGGAAGCGATCGATGTCCATTTTGATTGACCTTTGCCTAATAGATCCATCTTATGCCCATTTTCACGGGGTCGAAGCAAAGGTATTAATTTTAAATCTCGTAAACTAGGACTCGTCAACTAGGAGGTAGGGCTTGGGTCTGGATCTGTATTATATATGTGACTAGAACAACTGCTGACATTCTAACATTTAAGAATTTCTGATTATTTAAGAATTGCTGATTATTTAAGAATTGCTGATACTAACGTTTCAAGCTCTAACTCAATCTACCAGCCTACAAAGGATAGAAAGAGACTTTCTGCAACTCGAACTTAAGCTAGCTCTAACTAACAAAGCCAGTTTCATCTCTCTAAGCCCATAGGATATACTATCAACCATTACTTGCCTTTGACTAGGTTGTATTCAACTTGTCTTATTGGTGCTTTGTATTAGTGCTTGACTTGCCTTCTTATTCTTAATTGCCTCTTAATGCCAAGAAGGAAAGAAGCTACTAGTGCTAGTATTGAATAATGAAACTCTAACTCTACCTAGCACCCTACTACTAGATACTTTCTCTTTAGACTGCTTGGGGAAGGATCCCCAAACCCCTCTTCAACGTTGCTAAAGCGTGTTCTCTACAGCCTTACAAGCTAGCTCTACTAATCTTCCAATGCATAGAAATGAATCTGTCAAAGCTCTAACTCTTCCATGAACCAGTATAGAATCTATATTTAAGGGTATAATTTCAAAGCAAGCAAGTGAAAAAACTTAAAGAAGCAGGTTGTTAAAGAGCTAATCAAAAGAGAAACTGATATTGACATTCAAGTATTGGCATTCAAGCTTATAGCTGTGAAACTAGCATTGAAACTAACATTGAATAACTGCTCATTGTACTGACACTAACATTGAAACTGAAACTTCAAATCGAGCTAAAGCTGATAAGGATATTATTCTCTTTAGAATGAAGTAGGGATTAGTAAGTAGTCTTATAACTCTTCAATTCATTTTGACAAGAAATAAAGGGATATCTCTTCATCTAACTCAAAGGGATTAGTTAGGAGCTCTTCTTTTTCTGATTTAGGTTTAGATAGGTTGAACTTAGGAACAAGAGGAAGATAAACCTTAGACTGTATTAGTTCTTCATAGGATACAACAATCTTATACTCTAATTAGTAAAGGACTCTTCCTTAGGTATTAGGTTCTCCTCTAATAAAGCTTTTAGGAACAGTTAGAGTATTAAGGTACTGAAACTAGCATTCTAGCTGATGTTAGTATTGAAACTTAAACTAGCATTTAATTGATGGCATTCTATCATTAAACTGTTGATTCTTGCATTCGAGCTAAAGCTCTGATACTTACTTTTAGCCTTCTTTTACTAACCTCTTCTTAATTGCACTGATGTTAGCATTCAACTGCCCATAACTAACTCTTTGATACTTAAACTAACATTTCAATGTTGTATTGCCATTTTACTGACATTCTATTTCAATTGCTGATTCTTACATTCTAGCTAATAGAGCTTATACTAGGCATTTGAAACTACTTAAACTGGCATTTAACTGCTACTAACATTGTACTAACACTGATACAAGCATTGAACTAACATTGAATTGCTTATATTTAGAAGGGAGAGATACTTTCTTCTTTTGTCTCTATGTTGCTTTTCTAACCTATGCAGCATAGTAGATTTGACAATTTTCGCACTAAATGGAATTTATTTCATATTGTATTCTCCACGGCCATCGACCTTAAAGCTTTACCTAAACATCTTTCATTCATACTTATACCTTTCAACAACCCCTTATATTAAGGCTTTATCTCCCACCAAAAACCACCTATAACAGGCCAGGTTCTCTATATCACATTTACCAGATTTACAGAGCTAAACTCAGACTGGAATTCACAAAATGATCAACTTTACTAAATCAAAATCGACGAAACAGAGCTATCGTGGTACTTGGGGATCTTCAAAGCAGCTACAACGGGCCTTATACTGACGTTTTCATATTAAAACCACCTTGTATCCTACATTCGGCTTAACACACGATGATAGCAAGGAAGAAGCAGAGCCTTGTAGAGTATATATTTCTCTTACCTATATTAGTATATTAGTAGGGTTCTCTATTAGATTGAAGGAATTTATTTCTATTTCCTATAGGTATTAGATAGTTGGCTTCTGCTTGCTACTGCTCTAACTAATGCTGCTACTCCTACTTGTGCAAGGGGTACTGGTTCAACCGGATCCATGGCTACTACGCCTGGGTATGAATCAAGGACTGGATATGCTACGGGATATAGGTATGCATCTGCCCTTGCTTATGATGCTCCTACCTCTTGACTACTGGCTTTATATAACATGCTGGTCTACTAGCTTTACTCTGCTACGTACTTATGGCTCTGCTACTTGGTCTACTACTGGTATTAGGTATGGAACTACTCGTCCTGGTGCTAGTACTACTACATCTGGGTATGGATCTGGTAAAGGTGCTGCTAGATCAACTTATGAACCAACCGGTGCCTTGCTTTATAGACTGAAGAAACTGTTGCTACTACTAGCTCCTACTGCTATTAGATTTTTGATTGGAAGGATGGAGGAATGATTGGCTTAGACCTGTCTTGATTGCATGGCTGGCTTAGACCTGTCTTGATTGCATGGATGGGATAGATAACTACTACTTCGAACCTTAGAAATTAGGGACCTTATCAAACTGAACACAGGAAGCAACCACTCCAAACTCGGCTCACATCCTAAACTTCTAATACTTATACTTATAGACTCTCTTAACTCTAGGAACACAAAGCTAGGATTATAACTATGAAACTCCTATACTTATACTGAACTTATACTTTAGGAATAGGAGCATTAATAATATCATTGTTTCATCAAAAGTATCTATTGATAACAGCCATTATATTCTTTTTCAACAGGCTCCTAGCTTAGATTGGAAACCATCATAAGCCAGACGTGTATATATTCTATTTTAAGGGTTGGACTGTCTTCTAACAACATCCCTAATAGACTGTAAATTATTGGACTGTAAAACAACAAGCTTTTACTGTCTAACTCTAACAACAAGCTTGAGTGAATTGGAAAAAAGCTTCATAGTAGACGGTCTCAGACTTGGCAACATCCCATATACTGTAAAGTGCCAACATCGAGGAGTCACTGTCTATTGGAAACGGAGCGTTGGCCGGCTTGGGGCGATCCCGAAAAGATCTAGATTATCATTAGCAAGACTCCAGGGTGGGGACCATGACCCTACACCCCACGTAAGAGCCCTATTACTGATATTCATTCTCTTTAGTCGGACTGCAGGACGGGCACGCAAACCCTACACCCCTCGCTTCATCCCACTATGACCCATAGATACTTTCCCAGCTGCTGAGCACAACACATAGCCCTATCATTCGGAGAGATACTGGTCTTGTTCTTTCACCTTGAGATGGAGATATATTAGTTCTCTTGCAGCAGGAAAACAACTAGTAATTACCATACATCAACTAGTGGCAATTAGACACTTAAACAAGATCATTCGATTAGGGGCGGAGAGGCTCGATCGGCTATCAGGAGTCAGAGGGGAAACCTCATAAACCTATTACACTTCAGAGAGGGGCAACCTCATCATACAATACCAAGCGCAGGAACCCAGAAACCAATCTACCAACATGAAAACAGGGGCAACACCTAAGAAAGGAAGAACCAAAGCTAAGGTTACGTCCTCGGCTACTTCCATTCATTTGTGAACCTATCCACCACCTAGACAATTTGAACTTGGGACCACCATTTCACTTAGTGCCACCATTTCACTCTCAAATTTACCACCCCATAGATAGGTGATCCCTTTTTCATTTCCCAGCCAGCTAGGAAGCATCGTTCCACCACGGCTATGCCTATATTTATTTGATGGCAAGCCTCCGCTAGTAGTAAGATACGCACGCCACCCTTGAATTATAAAAATTACCACTTGTCACGTTCGCATTCTCATCTTTATACGCCACGGTTGCACTCTACAATTTACCATATAAAGACATTAGCACTCTCATCTTTATACGCCACCTTTCAGTATTGAAATTACCAGGTCCCAAGGCGCGTAGAACTTCTAACCTTGTGGCCACTATCTTTCATCTCAATACACCACCTTCTCACTCTTAAATTTACCACTTGGTTATCCCTAATTTCCTTCTAGCTAGCGATTTGAGGTACGTTAAGTGACTCGACCATAAGGGAGAGGAACGTAGTCGCTCTTCCGACGCAGGAGGGAGAGGAACGTAGTCGCTCGATTCCTTATTTTGGGAGAGGGGAAAAAAGAGAAGTACGATAAGAAACATCTATGGAGTTGTGTCTGTCTTTGCTAAAGCGTAATTACTTATATAAAGCAGAAAGCCATCTCTTTCACGCCAAAGCTTTCCTGGCATCAATAGAGGTTTTCCCGATACCGCTAATTATTTTATAGTAAAGGGGATCAAGATGGGTTCAGGCAGCAGGTTCAATGGCTAACGATAGGAGTAAAGCTTATTCGTGACACTTTCATATCTCCAGCAGCGGGACCTTAATAATAGATAGGGGGAAATTGATGCAAGTGACGGCTAGGGATTCAATACAAGGATTATGATTATTGGGCCCATAATAATGAGAAAAGCCTTACGGGGGAGGGAGGTTTTTAGGCCAGTCTATTCAGTTATCGCAGCAAATAAATGGGTATCTAATATGTGCCTCTCCCAGCCAAGGATATCTACTGATCGTTAGCCGCAATAAATAATAAGAATAGGGGGAAGCCCATGAAATTCTCAGATTCAAGCTTCAAGCGGGCATATTCAATAGTTGCTGCGGTGAAGCCATTCAATACAACGCCCTTATCCTTGCTCGGGTGTACTCTCCTATCAGCCCCTATTATTATGACTATTATTTCGGACAAACGAAGCTCCACCCATGCCCTTCTAATAAAAGGGTGGGGGTAGTACACGATCCATGTCTACTGCAAGGGATAGGTGCTCCGGCCCGCTAGTAAGTAAATAGGTTGATCACTTCGTAGTTTCTGCATATTCATTAAATGATGTGAGGGGTAGCAAGCAATAAATGGAGAAAGCTGTCCCAGTAGAGGCGGGAGGGATGCAAGTAAAACCTCTCCCCTTCGGCTAGTAAGCTAGAAGATACGTCTGCCTCTAGATCTAGAGTGATGGGTGGGAGACGCCTTGTTCCGCTAAGGAAATAGCAGTGGGCTGTGCCGGAATAGGGATGGGCATAGTTTACTTTCCTCCATCCTCATGATGGGATTTATGGATTCCTCGTCTGTCAATGTTTGAAGGGGCGTTAGTTGGGAGGTAGATGGAATAATCAATAAGTGTACTTGAGTCCTGCTCTTTCGTGCTTTACTGGACATCGATACATACGGTAACCAACCCATAGCCTAAGGAAGGCCTAAGGAAGGCCTAAGGAAGGCCTAAGGAAGGTAAGTTCAATTATTGCTAATCGGATGATCCTAAGTGTGCTGTCCCCGTCTGTTCCAGCCCTATGTATGCTCCGATTATGGGAACATTAATGGGAACATGAATCGGAACAGATAGGGTAAAAGCTTTTCGTCGAGCGGTAGCGAGTCCATGAATCGTAACATGGCACTGACTGGTAAGAACGAAGCCCAGCCCGTACTTACTCTAGCCAGCCCGTTATCCTGCCCTTCCTACTGACTGGCCAGAACGAAGCTAGGTTCAGAAGTATACTGTCTTTCTTTCCTGGCATATATATATATATATATATACTGACTGGCTTTCTGAACAGACCGACGTATAGATCTGCCACAGGGAGTTACCTTTATAATGAAAGGAAGGTTGTTCTAGAAAATTGATCATTCCTTTATAGGGCTCTTCCCTACCATTATGGGTCTCTTTACTATCCTTTATAGGTCTCTATAGCTTTCAAACGCCTCCTCTACCGCAGCACATAGAGGTATTTCCTTAAAAGCAACTCCTAAAGCATGGATCCGACTCCTAAAGCATGGCTCCTAAAGCATGGACGAGGTCACCAGCGATCCGACCTTGTGAGTGCTGTTCCGCGTGTTACTGGATATTCCTAACTGCTCAAGGGTAACTGCACAAGGGTTGTAACGACTGCAATACGCCTCGGTCTCGGTCAACGGTCGGGAAAGGGTTGGAACGACTGCTACGTGGCAGTTTGAAAGCTCATTCTGTATACCAAAATCGATAACTAAAAGCTCATCTTGAACTGCTCATCTGTGGCCAAAGGAGATTGAAACGATGGTTTTAAAACAGCCAACAAACGATGGTAGTTTTACTGCTCATTCTGTTTACCAAAATCGAATCGATCCACTGGGGCATCACAAATGGGAAGGAAGGGATGTGCTTAGCTAACTCAACTGGAAGGAAAGCAAGGGATGCACTAAGGACAGGAAGGAATGCACTAAGGACAGGAAGGAGGGACTGACTGACTGAAAGGAAGTTCCTAATTACTCATTGACTCAAAGGAAAGGATTGGCCTTCATTTCTATTTCTAAGTCTTTCCTTAGCTTCTATTTCCTGGGCATGAGAGCAACAACCTTCCTTTCATTATAAAGGTCGGTCTCTTTCCTTTTAGGCAGGTGAATTGTAAGATGAAGCTACCCTACCTCAGTAAATTGATAGTGTTTGTGGCACAACGCCTTCCTTACTCGCCCACGAGACAGTAGGAATCTCCTTTTACCCTTACCTTTAGCACAGTGACCTTTATTAGCACAGTGACCTTAGGCAGTGGAATGAGGCAGGATGTATTTGTACAAAGACTCTAAAGAGAAGCACATAGGGTAGTGCTTGGTGGGTCCGATCAGGCTCGGTAACTAATGAGTACCGTTGAGGCTGGGTAACTAATGATAACTAATGAGGGGGGTTCCTTGCTCGGCTATACTATAAAGGCAACCTTAATAGGCGCTCTCGCTAACGCTTGCTTAAGTAAATGTCTAA
>Ga0316212_1000072_pt1 | contig 10355 bp, 5 predicted proteins | sample NRE1metagenome_FD_207799 | JGI IMG/M metagenome (GOLD analysis project Ga0316212, IMG submission 207799) | Spruce roots microbial communities from Maridalen valley, Oslo, Norway - NRE1 | ecosystem: Host-associated > Plants > Roots > Unclassified | place: Norway: Oslo | collected 2017-09-14
GTAATAAAGTTTATAATTACCTTAGTTATTAGATGGAAATATATAATAATGGGTAACTTATATAGATACAACCTTAGTTCAGTTTAAGTATATATTACTGCTATTACTTATTATGAATAATAGAAATTTTTAGTAATAAATATGGCATTTATTTGCCTTGAACTTATGTTATGTAATTATAAAGTTATTTTTAACCCAATATTTTAATATATAATATATTTTTAAATTTAAAATATAGTTATATAATTAGATATTGATAATAAGTAAAGAAATGTTATATCTACCTACTTTAATTTCCATTATAGAAGTTTTATTAGTAACTGTCCCTGTATTATTAACCGTAGCATATGTAACTGTAGCGGAAAGGAAAACAATGGCTAGTATGCAAAGAAGATTAGGTCCTAACATAGTAGGGTATTATGGTCTTTTACAAGCATTTGCGGACGCCTTAAAACTTCTTTTAAAAGAATATGTTTCACCTACACAAGCTAATTTAAGTTTATTCTTCCTTGGTCCTATAATAACCCTAATATTTTCATTATTAGGTTATTTAGTGGTACCTTATGGTCCTGGTTTATCTTTAAGTGATTTTAATTTGGGTATACTTTACATGTTAGCGGTTTCTTCCTTAGCTACATATGGTATATTATTAGCTGGTTGAAGTGCAAATAGTAAATATGCTTTTTTAGGTTCACTTAGAAGTACAGCACAACTAATTAGTTACGAACTTATCTTGAGTTCAGCTATATTACTTGTTGTTATGTTAACTGGTAGTTTAAATCTAACTGTTAATATTGAAGCTCAAAGAGCTGTATGATTTATAATTCCTTTATTCCCTGTATTTATTATATTTTTTATAGGATCTATAGCGGAAACTAATAGAGCTCCTTTTGATTTGGCCGAGGCTGAATCAGAACTTGTTAGTGGGTTTATGACAGAACACGCTGCTGTAATATTTGTGTTTTTCTTTTTGGCTGAATATGCTAGTATTGTTTTAATTTGTACATTAACTAGTATATTATTTTTAGGGGGTTATTTATACGATTATTTCTCTTTATTTTGAATAATGGAATATATTGATTTTGACTATTATATTAATAATTTACATAATCCTAGTATATTGTCAGACCCTTCAATTGAAGGATTGATATACGGTTTAACTTTAGGTGTAAAATCTTGTATTATGATTTTCGTATTTATATGGGCTAGAGCTTCATTCCCTAGAATACGTTTTGATCAATTAATGTCTTTCTGTTGAACCATATTATTACCTATAGTTATTGCTTTTGTTATTTTAATTCCTTGTATATTATTTAGTTTTGAGATCATACCTAGTAATATAAGTTTATTATAATTATATATAATATGTCTAATAGTATACAATAAGCCTGTATATTATATATATTAATTGTATAATTTGGCCTGTGTTCCGCTGCTTCGCTAGAGCAGAGATAGATCATGTTATTATTTATAACTAAGATTAGCATCCATTCTATTCTTTTGCAGTTGTGTCCCTTTCGATGGGCAAAGTAGCCAAAGCACAACAGTGGCTTTTCTTACCAAAGCAAAGTAGCAGCATGATATATACTGCCTTGCTATGCTATGCAGTACTGTACATACCACTACTTTGCTTTATAAATAATAGAAAATAAAACAAAAAACACGCAGGGAGATAAAATATGTAATGTAAATTTTATGCATTTATATTTATACGATGTTAAAGTATAAATAACTAATTAAATTTATACTTTAGTATAATTATAAATATAAATGCATTAGAGATAGATAGACGGTTTTACTTCTTGATTAGGTATCTATAGTAAGAGGTTCGATCCCTCTATATCTCTGCGCAAAATAAAATTAACTATTATATTTATATATAAATATAACGGCCATAGGTTAATGGTAGACCTTTCGCCTTCCAAGCGATTTGTGTCGATTCGAATTCGGCTGGCCGTATATGGAATTTAATAATTTAATTAATTAATTAAAAACTATTTTGTCTGTACTACATAGTTCTGTGTGGTCTTAGTAAAAGTTAATAAAACTTTGTTTTTATTAATCCCTGAGGGAAATTGTTTTACAACATATTATTATTCGATATGCTACTTACATTACTATTATTAACACCTATCTTAGGTATTTTTGCTATATCTACAGGTATTTCTTACGAATTGTCTTTTTTAAATATTAAACGTATAAAAGCCATTGGTTTGATTACCTCTATTATAAACCTTTTTATTTCTTTAGTTGTATTTATATTATTTGACTTTAGTAGTAATCAATTTCAATTTGTACAAGAATACCATGAAATTAGCTCCTACGATTTTTATTTAGGTTTAGATGGATTGTCAATATATTTTGTTTTATTAACAACCATAATAACTCCAATTGCACTGTTAAGTAATTGAAACTCTATAAATGAAAATGTTAGATCATTTGTAATTATTATTTTATTGCTAGAAACTTTATTATTAGCAGTATTTTTAGTATTAGATATTTTATTATTTTATATATTTTTTGAGAGTATATTACCTCCATTATTTATATTAATAGGTTTATTTGGGTCAAGTAATAAAGTAAGGGCTAGTTTTTACTTATTCTTGTATACATTGTTTGGATCATTGTTTTTATTGCTATCTATATTAGCCATGTCTTCAATAATGGGTACAACAGATTTTGATGCTTTATATAAAACTAACTTTAATTATTCTACACAACTATTTTTATTTTATGGGATATTTATAGCATTTGCAGTAAAAACTCCTACTATATTTTTAAACACATGATTATTAAAAGCTCACGTTGAATCACCTTTAAGTGGTAGTATAATACTAGCTGCCATTGTATTAAAATTAAGTTTATACGGTATATTTAGACTTATATTACCATTATTACCTAAAGCTTCTTTAGAATATACATATATAATTTACCTTATTGGGGTTATAACTATTATATATGCTAGTTTTAGTACTTTAAGAACAATAGATGTTAAAGAACTTATAGCTTATAGTTCTGTATCTCATGCTGCTGTATACCTTATAGGTGTATTTAGTAATACCATACAAGGGATAGAAGGTGGTATAGCTTTAGGGTTAGCACACGGTTTTGTTTCAAGTGGTTTATTTATTTGTGCTGGGGGTGTATTATACGATAGATCAGGTACTAGATTGATAAGTTATTATAGAGGTATTGCCCAAGTAATGCCTTTATTCTCTATTTTATTCTTTATTTTATCTTTAGGTAATTGCGGGGTTCCTCTTACTTTAAATTTTGTAGGGGAATTTATGTCACTTTATGGTGTATTTGAAAGATTACCTTTATTAGGTGTTTTTGCTAGCTCTTCTATAGTATTCTCTGCTGCATATACTATTTATATGTTTAATAGAATAGCTTTTGGAGGATCTTTTAGTAAATTTTTTGAAGCTAATATAAGTGATGTTAATAAACGTGAATTCTTTATATTACTTACATTAGTTGTATTTACTGTATTATTAGGTATATATCCTGCACCTATTTTAGATGGTTTACATTACTCTGTATCATCATTAATATTCAATAACTAATGTTAATTTATCTTGCTCTGTGTAACGTATAACGTATAACGTGTAACGTGTGCATAGCAAGACAAGGCTCTTATTTATATAGTAGAAGTGCTGCTTCGGTGCTCTTATTTGAAAGCAAAAGCCAAAGCAAAAAGAGCCTCCTTCGTAAGACACAAAAACTCGACCTCAGGAGCCTAGAAAGCAATAAAAAGCCACTACATAAACTACTATAATCTTTAAGATTACTATAACCTTTGAAATTAATATAACCTTTAAATCTTTCTGTCTTTAGGTAGACGATAATGCTACATACCATAATATTTAATTAAATATAGTGATAACCAAAATATTTAATTAGATAATGTGAAAACCAGATTATTTAATTTGATAAGGTTAATACGATAAACTTTTATAAAAGTTTATCGTATTTAACAAATTTTACTGCACTGATATTTCATAGAAAGTTTTTATTGCTTTTATAATGCAATAAGCCTTTATAAAAAAACATATCTATTTAGTTATTAATGCTCCTTTTATGCTTATAACAAAGTACAAAAGGAGCATTAAAATAATAAACTACATAATATTGTATTGAAACTTTATAAGGAATCCTATGTCAACTAATGATACAAGCAAATCTAAGGGTAAAACCGACCGGTAATGATATGATCGGTCGGTCCTTAGTTTAAAAGATTCTTAACCTATTGCATCGTATATGACCGGTGGGCTTAAGTATTTATATAACCGACCGATCATTAGCCAATTGGTATCTTAGAAGATCGTTAATTGCATCTTTAAATGTCATTAATAAAAAAAATATAGCATTGATATTTAATAATCTGATAAATAAAGATGCCACAGCTAGTACCATTCTATTTTATAAATCAAGTTACATTTGCTTTTATCTTACTTGTAATTATGATATACGTATTCTCAAAATACATATTACCTAGATTTGTTCGTTTATTTACTACTCGTATATTTATAAGTAAATTATAATTTATATGCAGAAGTAATAAGTCTATTTATTGCTCTTGCTTTCTTACTCTTATTGTAGTGGCTCCTGTGCTCTTTTTTAAAAACAAGAGCATAGAAGTCACTGTAAAAACAGTAAGATAAGCATAGCATCTGTACATATTTCAATAATAATAATAAATGAATTAGAATATGTCTAATTTAAACTACATAACAAGTCCTTTGGATCAGTTTGAAATAAGAAACTTATTGAGTTTAGATGCTCCTATTTTTGGTAATTTACATATCTCTTTAACTAATATAGGGTTGTATTTAACTATAGGTGCATTTTCAGTATTAACATTAAATCTATTAGCAACTAATTATAACAAAGTTGTAAGTAATAGTTGATCTATAAGCCAAGAGTCGATATATGCTACTATACATAGCATAGTGACAAATCAAATAAATCCTACAAAAGGACAAATATATTTTCCTTTTATCTATACTTTATTCATATTTATCTTGGTAAATAATTTAATAGGTATGGTACCTTACAGTTTTGCGTCAACAAGTCATTTTATATTTACATTTTCTCTTAGTTTTACTGTAGTATTAGGTGCAACTATATTAGGTTTCCAAAAACACGGTTTAGAATTCTTTTCTTTATTAGTGCCAGCTGGTTGTCCATTAGCTTTATTACCTTTATTAGTGTTAATAGAATTTATATCATATTTATCTAGAAACGTTTCTTTAGGCCTTAGATTAGGAGCCAATATTCTTAGTGGGCACATGTTATTAAACATATTAGCAGGATTTACTTATAATATCATGACAAGTGGTTTTATATTTTTCTTTTTAGGTTTAATACCTTTAGCTTTCATTATAGCATTCAGTGGTTTAGAATTAGGTATTGCATTCATACAAGCTCAAGTTTTTGTAGTTTTAACTAGTAGTTACATCAAAGATGCTTTAGATCTACATTAATATGAAATTATATAATAACATTTGTCTTTCTTGCTTCTGCGTTTTTCTTATACGTTGGTATTAGCTACCTTGGTGGCTAAGATATGTATATATCCAAGAATAGGTGATGTAAATATATTATATGCCTGTGTTAGGTATATTATTTATATGTATGCTCTCTTGCAGTTATGACAACCTTAGTAGGGAAAGGAGCCAAAGCAAGAGAGCGTTATACATTTTTATAAATTTTGGTTCAAATCCAGACACGGGCTTTTGCTTTGTATTGATTTTCTATTGCTTTGTGATTTGGCAGTGGCTCCTTTTGCTTCCTCTTATTTATTGCAGTGGCTTTGTCTCCTCCGGTACTGTGCTCTTATTGGAAAGCAAAAGCCAGAACACATAAGCCCTATATAAGGAAGTAAGAATGAGCAGTAGTACTGTTATATAAATAAGAGCCCTGTTTCACAAAGCACAGAATAAGAGCATAGGTATGAAGAACAAGTGATTAAACAATATTTATTTTGTGATACTAATAGTATAAGTATTATATTAGGATATAATACAGGAAAGTCCGATACTTATCAAATGTAAACATATAATATATGTATGTTAAGTAAAAACTTGAGTAATTAAGAGAAAATAAATAAATATTTCTATAGCTATAACTATAGCTAAATGTATAGTAAATAATGAATACTATACAGTAAAATATAATTAATGAAATTGCAAGCTCTTTGTTAGGTTTTATTATAGTCTAATGACTATTAACAGGAACCGGCTTAAAGGTATCCAGAATAAAAAAAAAATAGTAAATTAAAGTTTTATCGCTTCCTCTTCTTTATTTCCTATTACTTTCCTTTAGCAAATAAAAGAAGAGCATAGACATAGAAGTACACACAAATAAAAAAAAAAATAAAAAAAAAAACTTTTTATGATTTAAGGATTTAATAGTAATGGTATAGTAATTAGTTTAGGGTAAACAGCTATACCTATAGGTTGAGTTTGATGATGGCTCTGAATGAACGCTGTCCAAGTGCTTGACACATGCTAATCGTACGTCTAATTTAATTTATAATTTTTATCTTTTTTGGGCTATATAAGTTATAGCGCAATAAAAGAGACAAATACAATTCATTTTATTAGAAGTGGTGTACAGGTGAGTATATAACATTTTGGCTGCCTTAGAGTTAGGTTAAATGCCTTATACTTCGCAAGATAAAGGAGAGAGGTCTCCGCTTTAAGAGGACAATAAATGTTTCGGATAGGTAGTAGTTAAAGTAATGGTTTAACTAGCCAAAAATTCCGTAGTCGAGGCTGAGAGGTCGATCGATCACATTGGGTCTGAAAAAACCCCAATACGTATAGTACAGCAGTGGGGAATATTGGTCAATAGCCTAACGGCTGAACCAGCAACTTGGGGGAATGTATAGCTGCGTAATTTCAGCTAGTTATATTTGGCTGTTTAAGATATCTTAAAGAATTCTTCTGATTATTTAAGATGTCTTATTCATTTTGATTTTTTCCCGAGTGCTTTAATCAATTAATTTATCACTAATCGCAAGATTGTTATATGCGCTTTTTTTACGTTTCTTTTGGCATTACCAAAGCACCGAAATTAAAGCGTTATAACGAACAGTATCTGTTCGGTGGACAATATAATATCGATTTTATCGAGTAAAGTTCTAGATATAATACGGATTATGACTATTTTATATCTATATGTCTTGACCAAATTACGTGCCAGCAGTCGCGGTAATACGTAGAAGACTAGTGTTATTCATCTTTAGTAGGTTTAAAGGGTACCTAGACGGTATGATTAGTCTTAAATAGGATACGGTTATACTAGAGTTATATATGAGAAGGGGAGTATTTATGGAGTAGAGTTGAAATTCTTTGATACCATGAGGACTGATAACGGCGAAAGCAACCTTTTATCTAATAACTGACGTTGAGGGACGAAGGCTCGGGTAACGAACAGGATTAGATACCCTAGTAGTCCAAGCAGAGAATGATGAATGCCATAGATTAGATCTTAATTTAGTCTATAAATGAAAGTGTAAGCATTTCACCTCAAGAGTAATGTGGCAACGCAGGAACTGAAATCATTAGACCGTTTCTGAAACCAGTAGTGAAGTATGTTATTTAATTCGTAGGTACGCGAAAAACCTTACCACAACTTGAATATTATCTTTTTAGGCTTACGTCTCCAAAAAGCGAAGCAATAAGAATATTATTCTTGCTTTGCTTACTTCGCCTTATTTTTAAAGAAGTAAGCAAACCATGTAATATTATTTTTAAAGATATTACAAGCGTTGCACGGCTGTCTTCAGTTAATGTCGTGAGATATTGGTTAATTCCATTAAATTAACGGAAACCCTTGCTTTATTTGTGATATTTTACAGGTAAATTCACCCAAGCGAATTTATCTAGTGAAAATTGAAATAAAGCAGTTCACCTTTACATGGGAAAGATAATAGGGACCAAGACAAGTCATCATGGCCTAAATGTTGTGGGCGATAGACGTGCCACATATTCCTATACAAAGTGATGCAATAATGTGAATTGGAGCTAATCTAATAAAATAGGATATAACAAGGATTGTAGTCTGAAATTCGACTACATGAATAAGGAATTACTAGTAATCGTGAATCACCACGTCACGGTGAATTTAATCTCAGATAGGTACTAACTACTCGTCAGGCGCCGAAAGAAGTGTGTGCAATAAGTTTGGTCTTTCTTATATTTTCATTCTAGATAACCACTTCTAGTTACTTATATGGAAGATTTTCGTATGCGTGACTTTGATTGGTGTTAAGTCGAAATACGGTTCATGTAGGGGAACTTGCATGGGATTGATTAATGTTAACAATATATAACGTATATATAATTATGCTATAATGTTCCCTCCATTGTAGCTATAAAGATTATATATATACCTGTTTTAGGCATATTATTTATATATCTTGAAGTTGTTGTACCGGCCTTAGGAGGTAAAAGAGGAAAAATAGCTTCCATGCTTATTATATTTTCTCTTGTTTTTACTGTGCTTTTCTTCTAAAGTAAAAACAAGAGGAGCCTCATTCGGGTGGCATATAAAAGCAAAGCAATATAACCAAATATATAGATAAATTCTGGTTCGAATCCAGAAACGGGCTATGTGCTAATAAAACTTATTAGTATATTGAATTTCTTAAATTGGCTAATAAGTTATAACTTATTAGCATAAACCTCTTAAATCGGCTAATAAGTTAAAACTTGTTAACATATTACATTTTTTAAAGATGAAGATGCGCAAACCTACCTATGCGATTCGCATAGTACGAATAGATCGCTGGGTTCTCTTAAAGATTCATTATCTTTTTAAAGGGGGGCTTAAGTAAAATGGGAGAAGGATAAATTATCTTGGAAGTATGGTGCGCATATATCCTTTAGGATATAATCTAACTGCTAGGCGCCTAGCAGAAATAACCTTGATAAAAATAAAGCCCGTTATATAAGGAAACTTCCATTATTGGTAAGATGGGTTGAGCTGTAAACTCAATAGTAATAGACTTTTAAGAGTTCAAATCTCTTGTTTCCTAACTATTCTTTTATTACAAGGCTTTTTGTATTGTGCGTACTTCTGCATACTTTGGTACTGTGCATACTTCTGCTTTGCTTTATAAAAGAAAGCAAGGACATGGATGCAGAAGTACGCCACTGTAAAAGCAAGAGGACAAATACAATTAGCCTTTATAGCTCAATGGTAGAGCGGAATACTGTTAATATTATGATAGATGTTCAATTCATCTTAAGGGCTATATAAAGTCTTAAGGCATGTTAGCTCAATGGTAGAGCGTTGTGCTACGGACACAAGTATGCAAGTTCAAGTCTTGTGCATGTTTTTACTTTAATCTATAATTACTTTCCTCAAGTTAGTTAAAATTTAGAAATATTTTTAACTATGGTAGTTATTTTTTTTTTATCTTTTTAATTAACTGTTACAATGGTTAATTATTATTTTTTTTTTATTATTGCTATCTAACAGAAAAGATGGCAAAAGTATTAAATTATTTTTATTGAAGTATAATATAAAAAAAGTATGAGGCATTATTTTTTTTTTATTGTATTCCAATAAAAAAAGGATAATGAAGTATTATATATTTTTTTTATGAATAGAGGCGACTGAGTTAGAAGGTATTTAACAGAGCAAGTAAACTTACGTAATTTAGGTATAGAACAAAGGTTAATTACTAATATTATGAATGTTATAGCGAGACAACCTCAAACACCGTTTATTGCACAGACATACTGTAGGTTAACAGCACTGAATGGACAAAAAATCCAACAGATGGTAAGATCTAACCGTAGGATGTATATTGCTCGTTTATTAATAGAGGGTTATAGAGATAATAATAACCCTAATAGCCCTGATAACAATCTTAGTTGAGGTGATGATACAAACAATTTAAATTATAATACTAATAATTCAAGTAATAATAATTTTAACTTTAATATAATTATTACTTTATCTTTATTATTATTGGGTATTTTAGTTATTACTAGCTTTGTTATTTTAGCTTTATATCAAGTAGAATATCTTTATGGGTAATTAAGGTTGAGTTTTTGTTTTAGGTTAATTACAATTTTAGGTGCTTTACTTTTTATACTTTATTAATGCTTTTTTGTTTAATAGAATTAATTATTACATACCGTTTTGTTAATGTATATAATAAATAAAAATAAAAGATAAAGGGGTAATATTTTAATCTCTTATGAAGAGTTTATTTCTTTTAAACGAAAGTTTTACTAATGGTTATAGAGATGAAGCTTTGGATATCCTTTCATTGGCTGCCATTTTATCTGGTATATTAGTTATTATTAGCAAAAATCCGATAGTTTCTGTCTTAT
>Ga0316212_1000077_pt1 | contig 9905 bp, 11 predicted proteins | sample NRE1metagenome_FD_207799 | JGI IMG/M metagenome (GOLD analysis project Ga0316212, IMG submission 207799) | Spruce roots microbial communities from Maridalen valley, Oslo, Norway - NRE1 | ecosystem: Host-associated > Plants > Roots > Unclassified | place: Norway: Oslo | collected 2017-09-14
GCGACGCCCTATCAAAGATGGCATGGCGTGAAGCCGGATGTCTCTCACTTAAGAGAATTCGGAACTAAAGTATGGATCTTGTCCGAAGGTCAAAACATACAAAGAAAGATTCTACCTAAAGCAGTGCATCAGCAAAATCCGAAAAAAACTTAGAACGCTTAGCCGGCTTATTCCACAAATAAGCCCAGTAAGCCGCTCAAATGGCTTAGTTTGTACTTAGTGAAATGTTCAATAAGCAAAAATGAAGTCCCTAAGTACATCACGATCGTGCTAAGTACATCACGATCGTGCTAAGTACATCACGATCATGCTAAGTACATCACGATCGTGCTAAGTGGTTTAAGTAGGCTAAGTATATCTAAAATTAGTTAAGCAGGTAGTAAGGGATAGCTTGATGTGCAGGTGAGTGGATCGATCGGGGACGGAAGAGAGGCTTGAGGCGGTAAAATACAAGATGAGCCGGTCCTCGAGGCGAGTCACTTCGTTGCTCACAAAGGGGAGCACGGTGTCTCAAGCCTCGAAAAGTACGCGGTCTTGTGTCTGTGCCTGTCATCTCAATCGTCGAACCGAACGGGAGTAATCGCCTTCTTGACGCCTTTCGTCGTTATCGGATATCGCGATACAGTCGGCCACCGACGATTGACCGCGGGTCAACCATCCTCGGGGCGGACGACGTGAGATACAAAATCAACGGCTCGGCCGTATGGATCTGACGACCTCCAGACAGAAGGAAGGGACATGCATCACCGAAGCACACCCAGTACTTGATGTGGGTAGTGGCACGGTCCAAGAGAGAAACCTTGCTTGACTTCTGGTTGGAAACGGGAAGGACATCCTTGAGGCAGCGGTAGCCATCTCTGAGCTCATCACGTCTCCTCTGCTCCGACTCGATACGTTGACGACGGATTTCCTCGCGGCGGCTGTGATAAATAGATGAGAAATGGATGATACTCTTTATATTGAAAGTATTACTTACACCTCGTTCAAGGCAGTGGGGGCACTAGCGGGGGCAAAGTCGTCGTCGTCCGAGTCGTCGTCTGGAGAAGTCGTCCTGCTTGCTCGAACGGCGCTTGCGTTCGCGACCCGAGCGCGCCACTGAGGGCACGCTGATGGGGTTGTAGCGCACGGAGCGAGGCACAGAGGAGAGGTTAGGCGAGTGGGAACCAGAACCACGGCTGGTGCGGCCAGAGGTGCTGCCAGAGGACATCTCGCCTGCGCTCAAGGACATCAAGGCAGCGGGGTGGACACTGTGGGGAGGAGTGAAGGGACGACCAGGGGAACCAGTCGTGTAGGAGCTGCCGTAGGTGTACTCAGCCATAGGAGCGGCAAGGTTCAAAGTGGGGAAGCCCAGACGGGGAGAGGCTAATGGGTATATATTACGATACAACGATAAGCGGACGAGTAAATCAGATGTAGAATAAATTACGTACGGTGAATGGAGGGCATGCCAAACGCTTCTGTGTGGGGGTACTGGAGATAATCGAGGCCAGCAAGAGAGTTGTAAGTGAAGCCAGAGATTGCAGCGTCGATGAAGTCGGGGCTCTTGGGGTGCTCAAGAACTTGCTCGAGGGGACCTTCCATTGTAGATGTGGGGTTGGGATTGAGGGCAAAGTGGTCGTGAAGATGTCAACTAATAAATGAACTGGAAACAAAAGCGTAGATGCTATATTATTATCTTTGTTGTTGTGCGGAAGAAGGGGACCAACCGAGGATAGTACAACGAACAAAGAGAAATGTGACGGGTGACGAGTGACGGTGTTGTACAGATGAGATCATTGAGATGCAACGCAAGGAGAAGCCGGCAATCGAGGGATGGACAGGGATGGAGAGATGGGCGCCGGGGAGAGGGGGAGAGGTCCAGATGCTTGTCCGGCTAGCCTAGCGGTCGAGCAGGGCCTCGGTGGCTTGGTCCGTCGCGAACGCAAGCGCGGCAAAAGTGTCCATTGAGGTTGATCCAAAGGAGCTGCACTGACCTGAGGGCCGACTCCTCTGATGCTGCTGCGAGAGCAGTGACGATCGTGATGACGACTCGGACGTGGTTCCCCCTCGGATCTTGGAGTGTGCCCAGAAGATGAGAGAGACAAAGAGAGAGACTCGCACCATCCGTCCTTGTCCTCACAGCATGCGACCGCATGACCCTCAATGTCGAATCCGTTGCTGAAGGAATCCTAACCCACTCACAACTCACAGTTGCTATCTAATAGTCCATGCCGAGTTTGAAATACGAACGCGAACATTATGGAATTGATGGTGGGGGCTCGTTATATTGGTAACAAGCCTTACAAATCTGCGTGCATTCCACCTCAGGCTGTTTGAAAGTGAGACAATTGCAATCGTAGATGGGTGAAGAATCAGCACGCACCAACTCGGCCACGCCGAACGGCCCAAAGCACCAGCTCCACCATCAATACAACCAGCACCAGCAGACTCCTGACCAGCACCAGCAGACTCCTAACCAGCGCCAGCAGACTCCTAGCCTGCGCCAGCAGACACTTAACCACCTCAATCATGAAAAGGACGAAAAAACCGCTATTTTGTCCTTTCAGAAAGAGTGTTGTAGCATGAATTAGGTGAAAAAACGTACATGAACAACGCAATCATTGTTGTGATAACAGGTTGAATGTTAGCGAGTGTGAGACGCGAGAGAAAAACAGGACTGTGTGAGCGCGAGACGCGAGAGACTTGGACGCGAGAAAAATAAGGCACGCCGATAATATAATTTGCCGTCACCTCAACATCGTTCAGATAGCCGTAGAGGGTGGCACGGTGAACTTCGGCATGCTTGGTGCTGTCTCAAATGCCTGGAGGCGAGGTCAGAAGGAACGGTCGTGTATGATATTAAAAAACAGTCTCGAATGCGTGATGATCAACAAATCTGTTGACGTAGAATCTCCTAAATCTATCCAGGGTGTCTGTGAATGAAAGAGTCGTCGAAATGCGTTCTGGGCCAAAAACCGGAAGAAGATGTGCTGCACGAACAATACTATCAAGGTGGATAACGGAGGGGGGGCTTTCATCGTCATCTGGGTAAACTACCCACATGCCTGTGAGGTCATCTGGTGAATCACCCACACGCGAGAACCAGTGCACTAACGCACAGGGATATTTAACGCCATCATGAGAAAACGAAAAAAAGAGTCGCACACGAGCAACATCGAGACCTCGCATGCCGTCTGCAGATGAGTCCGTGTTGACAAAGACCGTATCATAACGACCAGGTCCATGTCTCCAAGATTTCACTGCACGGATACGTTCGCGATGCATGCCACCAATTCCTGAGTTGTCGCTAGGAGCGTGAAATGTCGCGAGAGCAGAAGAATAGGTGGTTATCTTGCCGTAAAACATGGGGAGGTCTGAGATACTGGCATTGGAGACGTTGTCAGGATGCTGCTGGTTGTCGATAAATTGCCGGATGAGGTCGGGAAACTCGGGTTGTTTTATTTCAGCAGCGATAACTTTAGGATAAACTTTGCGCACTGTAAACGTAGAAGTATGTGCATCGGACAGTATCCAGAGAAGTAATACTTACACGCGGTCTTCGCAAGGTCAACGTAGGCATCGATAGTGGGACCATCAACTGCATCCGAGTCACCATCTTCATCTTCGTTATCTCCCTTATCACCACCGCCGTTGTCGACGGTATTACTGATGACATTCCTGTTAAGGCCATCATCGGAAGGATCATATGGTGGATCAGGATCAGGATCAGGATCATGTGTTCCTATATTCATATTAAATTAGCCTGGAAGATTGTCGGCATGAAAACGGAAGCGCCTACGCAGATTTTGTTCCCAAACTGCCGATAAACATGTGCCCTGTAGCATCCCACGGTCAGCGAAATCAACCCGAGCGGCAGCGAGCTTGTCAAGACGCTGGTTGGTAAGAAGCATCTGGCTAAGCGCTTCAAACCGACTCGAGCGCCGCCACGGCTCCTTCACAGCCTTGATATGCTTAGATTCCGTAATAGAGGAACAAAGACCGTTTGGAGCTCCAAAGGCACGAATGAGTTTCACATAGTGAGTAAGCGAGTGTTGCCTTGGAAGATTGAAGCCATCAGCGCGAACACCACTTGTACGAAAGATTTCGCGGTATCGGTGAAACCGCAGAAGGGCGTCGTCTAATGCTTTGAGACTGTTCGTATCCTGTACGTCATGCCGAGCTATGTAGCAAAATTCTAGAAATGCGCGCATCGTCTGCACCATCTCGTCTGGCACATGGCCTCGAATTGCTGGTAAGTAAACCTGTACATGATATCATTAGACTCGGTTGCTCAGAGGCACAAGGGAATTACACACCTTCATGAGTGCCTTTGAATCATCACCAGTCCACTGCTTGAAGTCTCTGCCCTGGGGAAAGTATCGGAGCCCTGCAAAAGGTGGGGCCAGGGCTATGCTGTGATTAATTCAGCAATTATTACTATATTAACGAAGGATGAAAGCCTACCGCCGATCAATGTCATCAAGTATCCTCTGTGCCTCCCTCTCTGAGTGTTCCATTTTGATGTATTCAGTTATCCATGTAACAAGGTGGTCCTTGAAGCAACCTTTGATCAGCTGATGTAGTAGATCGGGCGACAGAGACTCATGAATATCCGCTCGGGGGAAATAGTTAGTGAATGGCTAAAGATAATTATCAGGATCCGGAAACGAAATATGAAGGAAGAACACTGACAACAACATCTCCAACAAGTCCGTACTCATCCCATAGAACACCGAGCTCAAACGCCTCGACTACCACCTCAGTATGTGCCTGAGAGCGGCGCACACGCCGTTTCGAGTCAAGGTCAGCCGCGGGCGCAGTACATCTAAAAAAGTTCGTCAGTGTACCTCGTATCTTGTGAGTGGCAGTAACTCTTACTTTGGGCACCAGCCTTGCACGACGCAGGCCAGCAGTGCCTGTTCGGGATAATCTGCAATATATGCGCCAATCCCGTAGATAACCTTTCTGAAATGACCATCTGGAAAACGAACAACCTCCGGTGTTGTCATGCCAGGTTTGAGAGACGCAAGCATCTTAGCGAGCGACGAATGTAGAAGTTGACGACGGAATTTACGAAAGGCAACACCATTACGACATTCACGATTTGCTAAATGAGACCCATACGTTAACAAATATAAGGTAATATGATACAACACGTACATTTTGGGATAGCGAAGAAGCCAAGGAGCACAACGCCGTTGCGATGTGCTCGCCTGATACTGTTGCGTATGTTACCAATAGATAGATAGACGGGCCAGTACTCATTATTCCCTGTACCAACAGATACAGTAGTTTTATCGCTACCGAGGATAATTGGGCAAAAGACGGAGCCATGGGTTTGGGGATCCTTAGCGATAATATCCTAACGATATGAGTATCAATACTAGGCCACCGACACTGTACTGAAGACCTACCGCTTGCTTCCAAGCCCAATTCCCAGACATGAAGTCTTGGAAGCGATGGACTCCAACCGTCGTGCGCTCCTGAAACGGTGCGTAATCGAAACCGGACTTGAAATCAGGATTGGACAGGAGGTTGTGGACCAAGGTGCGAGGATCCCGAAACCAAACGTCGTACTCCGCCTGCATCCATGATGGGATGTTTTGTACAGGCCGACGTCCATTATACAGTAAGGCGAACGATTCCCATGTCACGTCACCAAGAGGAGTCAAGTCAATAGTGTTATAGAGGTGTCTAGCCTTCGAGAATGGCGATTCATCATCATGGGTGGCCAGAGATGCGGCCCAGAGGCCGAGGAGGAAGTTGATGTGTCCAGCCGACATCTGGTTTTGGCGGAATAGAAAGTCGGCGACCTCAAACTGGAGGCGATTATTGTATGGCGTCCAGTCGTCCGGTCCTTTATCCGAGCCACGTGGGGGTGGTGGTGTGTCGAGTGGTATGTTGTTACCACCTTCGTCACAGATCTGCCCTACATGTAATCTTAGTGTCGGTGCATACCCAGAAAAAAAATCGACTTTACCGTCTAACTTGGGATGATAGGCACGTGTAATGGATGGAGCGTCAGGAACTTGAGGATGGTTCATGCCTGGAGCAGCATCCAGATCATCTTCGGCGTCCAAATTTAGGGCAGCAATCTCGATGCCTCCATGCAAAGGCGGTGGCAAATAGTCGAAAAAAGGTGATAGCCCATAGTCAGCAGGCGGTATAACGGAGTTGAAAGGAGGTGGCGACGTGTAATTGGAATGAGGAGGTGTCGCGTGATTGGAAGGAGGCGGCGTGGAATTGGAAGGAGGCAGCGGCGTGTAGTTGGAGGGAATTGGACTTGGAGGATGAGATGACGAGTCTGGAATGGGGGACGGAGGCGCAGAGGGATTGGGCTCATGGGATCTGGATTCCGCCTGGTGACGTGCTTGTATGTGTCTGGTACGTCCACCTCTGCTGAGAAAATGTCGTAGACAGTATGGGCACGCAATGGCTGGCGATGGAGACCCAAGAGCATACGTATTATGAGGTTGAAGATATCGATTAGGTACCATTCAGAGAGTATAAGGTGATGTGCGAGAATATCGGTCAAGTTGTGAAAGGTGCGCAACGAGGATGTGCCAGTGTGCGGCGGCAAAAAATAAAATCTCTAAGTCAAAAAGGTCCCCGTCGTTTGTCAGCTTTATTCAACTCGGCAAAACACTTGGCACACACCCTTTTGCGCTCATCCTCCCTATTCCTCCCCAACCCCCAACAGCTTCTAAACCTTTTACAATGCCCCCCAAACCCAGTGTTGCTCCATCTCGAGTCCAAACCCGGTCCAAAAACAAAGACACCCACCCGGGAAACGCTGACCGGGCTCCGCCACGTCGGACCTCGGTTGAGGTGGAGAATGACCGTGCCAGAAAGGCTCAGGCAGAGGCAGCTCGGCAGGAAGAAAAACTACGGAAAATACGACATACCGCAGAGTTCGAACACGCCGACATCGCGCATGAAGATGTTGTTGACGCCACCCCCCGTCCCTGTTTCACCCCGAAACCCACCAGGAATTCCAATAAGGCCAGCCTCCGCCCTGTCGCTGAGGTCAGCGATGATTGCAGCGATGAGTCGAATTCGTTATCCTACCAGCCATTGTGTTCTGAAAAGTCGGACAACGAGGAGGAGTCGGCTGTTGAGGGCGACCTACAACCTCCTACAAAAAGGTTGAAGGCCCAAACGACTGGGAGGGCAAAACCGAAGGTGGGAACCCGCGCGAAAAAGAGTCGGAAGGCTGCCCCTCGTGCCGAGGAAATGGAGCCAGCCTCGAATGATGCGGCCTCGGATGAAGAAACGCCTGTGAAACCAAAGAAACCGAAGCCGAAGATGCGAGACATGGTCGACATCGAAATGGAGAAAATTGAGGACCGAAAGAAGGGTGGTGATATGGCGAGGCCGACGTCTAGTCAGCAGCCACAGAGTGGGACGGCAAGTCCCCAAACCCCAGTGACATCACAGGTCCAGGTGGGTGGGCAGCTGTGGGGGAGGGCGTTGAGAAGAACGGGGGCGATAGCCGACATCGAGGCGCACACCACTGGCAGGAATCGGAGTCAACCGCCGGATCAGTCATCAACCGAACAAGCCGATCCGATTAGGCAAGTACTTTCTCTTCTCTCTACCCTCATGTCGTTGCTGACTCTTGACGAATCGACGCTTCTCTATTGGACCCTCAGTGGTCAGTACATTGGTGGCAAGAGGAAGCGTGAAGATGAAATCACAGAGTGGAGTTCAGCAGTCCCCAACCGTACTAATAAAGGTACTTCAAGGGCAGGCTTGCGAGCGGCTGTTACCAGCCATGCCAGACCCAGTTCTGCCCGATCTGCTGCACCCTCACGTAGGAGTGGTGCTGGTCGCTCGTCCACACCCTCACTTATAAGCGGTACTGGTCGCTCATCCACACCCTCACTTATAAGTGGTGCTGGTCGCTCGTCTGCACCCTCCGTTTTGACTGACAAGGTCAAGATAATTAGCCGAACCTCTGAGTCGGCTAAGGTAAAACCCGAACCAGCACCTGTGGTCTGTTTGCGTGACGATGGTGGTCTCTCCGACAATGATGAGATGGCAGGAGAGGAACGGGAGGCTGCGTTTGCCAGCCCTTTCAAGGGTAAGAAGCGAGTTACGAGCGAGGTATGCAAACACTCCTATTTAATACAATGATAATGATCTAACTGTCGCATTTAGCAACTCATAGTCGAAAAAGCGTCGAATCCCACCGAAACGACATCCAAAAGAGCTCGAAATGAAGGGCTTCCGGACTTCGTTGATCCGCAGTGGTTCCGGCATACGTTCATCACGACATATATGGCCTTCGTTGGTGAAACTGCCAACCCTTGGGATGTGCCATCCGAACAGGCGGTCTTGGTCATGCAAAAGATTTGGGACGCAACGAGTCGTCACAAGTATGAGATAACGGACTCCACCCCCGTTTATAAGAAGGTATGTAATCAGCCTACTTCTAGAATAATTGACAATACGGAGCATTTTTAGACGGTTCAACGCCTTTCAGACTCGTGGCGCACTGCTATTGGATCCACCGGCATTTCAACGGTCCTGGCATTTTGTGATTCCCAGGACGATTTAAGGGACTCGGACAAACAACGCGTGGATTTCGCAAACTACTTTCTCAACGGTATTCGCTTTCTGTACGAAGACTCTGAAAATGAGGACAAAACGGTTTGTTATATGCTGATTGCCTTTACACGCGTCTGATGATTTTCAGAAATGGAAGGGGGCGTTTCGTGGGACCTTCGTTCTTCAAGCCTTCGCCACCCATCTCTCTATCATCAACGGGTCTGTACGCGTCGCCAATCTTCACAACAAACCTCCTGCCAACCTGAACGCATTCGGCGCGTTATGCTTGGCTGCTGCTTCGGTAAGCGCCTTGTATTGCGCGCACAAAATTTTGCTGATCACTGATAGGTGGAGCGGGCTCTAACATTGATTGCTAACGGAACGTTAACAGTTGCAGTTGCCCGTGCTAGCAGAGGCAAGACGGTAATACTCCCCCGCTCCTTCAATAACTTCACTGGCAGGGAGTCGACGCGCGACACAGCCTTCAATGACGCTATGTGGGGCAAGGCCACTCGCTTCTACATGAAGTCGGCATGCAAGATCCCACAAGACAAGTTCAATCTCATCATCGAAAGAGCTCAAGAGTACAAACCCAATCGTGCTCGCAAAACAAACGAAGTTGTCGAAGTCATTGAGAGTGACGATGATGACGAACGGGCATGCATTGTTATCTCCGATGGTGACGATGATTACCACTGTAAGTTCTCTCCCTTCTTTGCGACCTCACTTACATATTTGTTTAGAATCTGAATGCTTGTTTGTCGAACGCGCACTGCTCATTTTCGCCTCCCTTGTCGCCTTGCTTGTCGCGTCCCGTTTTTCGCCGTTTTTGGACATTTTTTCTCACATCAAAGTGTTGATGCACGCGTCGTATAGGTCTAGCTCTCTGTACATGGTACATAGATGCTGCCTGCCCTCTTGCTCGTTGAGCATGATTATATTTTCAAATCAAAGTGTTTCCTTTTGCGCGCGCTTATCTTATTTGAGTGAGGCTTTGCAAGCTTATACGCTTGCTTACTAAGCCTGGCTTTATGGGCTTAGCTCAGTTTTTTACTTATATGTTTGCCCTTACTTTTCAAGCTTAATCTGCAAGCTTGGCTTTATGGGCTTAGCTCGGTTTTTTTACTTACGATAAGTGAAATATAAGCCAGCTAATAAGTGTGATAAGCCGAAATTAAGAAATGAACATAGCTTAGCCTAAGCCTGGTTAGGCTTAATGGCCTCTGGCTTAGCCATGGCTTAAAACCACTGTAAAGCCAAGTTAAGCCAAATTAAGCCGTCTTAAGAATTTTTCGGATTTTCCTGATGTAGTCAAAGATTGGGTCAAAGATCAAGTCGCCGATCTTGTCCATAAAACCACACGCACAGTAGATCGC
>Ga0316212_1000078_pt1 | contig 9905 bp, 2 predicted proteins | sample NRE1metagenome_FD_207799 | JGI IMG/M metagenome (GOLD analysis project Ga0316212, IMG submission 207799) | Spruce roots microbial communities from Maridalen valley, Oslo, Norway - NRE1 | ecosystem: Host-associated > Plants > Roots > Unclassified | place: Norway: Oslo | collected 2017-09-14
CTATCATATTGCGTGCGCAGTTGCTCATGTGTCCTATCGACCCGTTTCTCTTTCGTGTCCAAATATATTACATAGCAACCCGATTAAAGAAAGAAATCCTTCGCCCTTTCTCTATCGTACCAAATCCTTCGACTAGTGGGAACCTTTGCTTTTGTTCCAACCAGCTCCAACATTGTTCCTTTGCCCAGCTCCTCTTGCTGTTCCAACCCGTGCAACCGAGTATTCGTTTTTCCACCCCAATCAATTTCTGCCGTATGACTGAAAGCCGAGCGTTAGCGCGAGTAGCCAAGGCAAGAAGTGATTGATGGTGGGCATGACACCTTGTTTTTGGTTTCAACCTTTGTTCATCCAATCATGGGGAACTCTTTGTAAGTCGAAAGCCCCGGTATCTAGCAGGACCTGAATCTGCGAATTCTTTCAATATTACCACTCGAATCTTCTTTAACGGAAAAACGTCTTGCTTGTTCGTTGGAAAAAGATTTTTCGCTGCAACTCTTTCTATGTGTACAAAGCAACTCGACCTAGACGAAATTGCGATTCTTCGTAGATCATATTCCTCCCGTGTAGCTGCATCTGGGCGCTTGGGCTTTTACGACGCCCTAACCCGATTGATTAAACCAAGGGTGGGTTTGGGATAAGCCAGTCCTAGAAAGAGTTTGGTTTGGGCCATTCCGAATTCAGTGAGAAACGCTTGGCTTGAACAAGAGCTTCATCCCTGGCTCAAATAAGAGTGTCATTCCATAGCCAGTCATTTCATTAACCCTTTTTTATTCCGAAATTGATTTACTAGCCCTCCTTTCTTTAGCCGGCCTGCAAAAGATGGGGCTAACCTCACCTATCCCTCTTTTTGGCTCAATAATTCCCGCCTCTCGCCTCTCAATGCATGTGCTGGATGATAGAGGGGGTGAGTGGAATATGAAGGGGTAGAAGTGCTAACCCATGACCAGCACGAAACCCTTAGGTTATAGGAGCGATAGAAACTGCCTCTCTCTATTGCCTGCCCTGGACCTATCCCATTGCGGCCCATTCATTCCATCTCTTTTGCCTGCCATCTCACTAGCTATCTACCGGAATCATTGGAAGAATCGGATGTGATCAACCTATATTTTGCACTAGGTTTTACATACGGATATAGCGCTTAGTTATTATTATTTCAGCTTAAGAAGAATGTAATAAAGTACTAATTAGCTGAGAAACCTAGAGAAAGAGCGGAGCTGGGCATCGTTTCCTCCCCGCTACTACCCTGTTAATTGGCGGGTGAGAGAAATATGGGAGTGGAAGCGGGAGAGTACTGGAACTAGAAGAGGTGGGGATAGGCCAGCCAGCAGCTATTTCCCCGGTTTGTTTGATGAACTACGAAGTGCCGGGGAAATAAATACGGCTTTTGGACGGGTGGGATTAATGAATGGAAGAGAATGAGCGGGAGGAGTCTGGGTACACATTACTCACTAGGCAGGGGCAAGCGAACCAAATATGAATCTAAATCGCGGGGGCCTTCATAAAAGAAATAAGGGTAGGGAATGAGGATCAACATGGATAAGGTGTGATGCTTCCTTCTTTCTTGCCTTCCACGCAGCTTTATCCACCACTAAAACTCAGGCAACGAGGTCAACTCCCTCCGCCCCTGCTTGCTCAGATGCATTTGGGTCTACTACTCGATTTCCAACTACCTCAAAGAGCGCTTCTAAAGCCCTCTTTCTTCTTCTTCAAATGGGTCCGACCAGATTATTTCAGAAACAAAATGGATTTCTTCCAGTCATGAATTATATATGTAATTACGCTCTCCTCGCTCTCCTTTGTCAAACGAGCCATTCTTCCTCTCCCGTTGGTCGAGCTTGCTTGCGCATCCTCGATTTAGCATGCCGATCCAAGTTTCGATCGGTCCCCCTTACTCGTTCAAATACCAATAGACTTCGTGTCATGGACTTACCAAACGAAGTGACTAGCGAGCCTGGTCCTACCCATGCCTAAACTCGCCCTCGCCCTTTTATAACTCTTTCAAGATCAGGTGAGCTATTTTGTTCCTTGTTCTTATTTATTTTATATGTGATAACGCGAGTGATTTAACCCTCACTCCCTGTTGTCGGCGACTTGTCGGCTACTTTAACAAGGGAATTTCAGATAGGGTTGGATAGAGCGTTAGCAACCTCCCCTCCCGTGAGCTAGGGCTCTTATAGGGCTAGGCTTGGCTCCGTAAAAGGCCTTGGCTCCGGACCTTGGCTTTCCCTCTAAGGTGAGGGAAAGAAAGTAAAGCCAGCGTTAATGTAGCATCTGTTACACCCATGACATTTCTAGTGGAGTTATGTCTACGTCCCATCCCAGGCTCCGGAACTTGGCTTGGCCTTGGCTCCGGGCACCAGCCATGGAAAAGCCCTTACTTAAGGACCTTATTTAGGGCCTTGGCTTATAAAGAGCCCGATAAAGGGCCTTATTTAAGTACCTTATTTCCAGTATATCCATAGATGGAAGGAAGGCAAAGCCGTACATCCATAAGGAGTTCTTATCTAAAGTAATATAGTGTCGGGCAGAGGCTGGGCTGGCTTCATAAACCCTCCCAGGTCAGGTGAGCAATAAATTCCCTTTCATTCAGGGTCCGTTTGCAAGATCGTTCTGCACCGTTGTTTTCTACTGATTTCTTCCATCGAGATTAAGAATATCCTATTTATTGGAAAGCCCAGAGAGTCAGCTGCACGGGCTACAAAGTAAAGTAGGGTAATATAATATAATAAGTAAGTGTCTCGATCGGCTCCGGCCATCGGCTATTCAAAAGGATTATTTGGGCCAACAATCGATGGGAGAGGGCACCAACCTACCGGGATTCTTTCCGCCTTTCTCTTTCAAATGTGAAAGATTCTTCCCCCAGCCGCTTTTTTCTATCACGAAAGGTAAGAAACTCCTTTCCGAGCGATAAGAGTAACTCCCCGGCTGTGGGAACGATGTGGATCAATCTATGGAAAAACTATCTTCCTATAGAACCAACCGATGTCCCAGTCCTAACCGCTCAAGAGCTTTGCTTCCAAGAAGAGAGGGTGGTATCTTTTTCTATTCCCAAGAGGATTTATCGATCTGCCTCCCATCCCAATATCCATGCTCGACCGGCTTCCTCTCCTTTATTCATCTGATTGGTCGAGGCCCCTCTCTCGCCTTGTTGGTTACCCAAGCAATTCTGTGGGAGAAGTTCCGTAAGATGCTTCTACTGTGAGAGAAGGGCATTGACATTACGTAAGTGACAGAAAAGAGGGAAGAGCATGTCCTACCACTAATATACCTTATTTCTAGCGATCAAGACTTTGAATTCTTCCGAGACCCATGTGAAGAAAAAAGGGGATCCTACTCTTAGGATAGGCTTTGGGAGAGAGAGAGCACAACATCTCAAGCTCTCTACTTACAATCAATCGATAAGTCGAGTCTATTACAAGTCTGAAATCAAGGTAGCATCCCCGTAATGAATAGAGTGGACACAGAGTAGAGAGGTCGGCCCGCCCATCCTTGTCGTTGTTATCTTATTCGTTGATCTGTATGGAGAATACCTCCCTCCTACAGTAGAAGTTACGCTTCGATACGCATCCTTCCACCCACCCGCTAGTTCCCAGTTTGCTAGCTATGCCTACTGTACCGGACAGAATAATCGGGTGGCCGTTCAATCGGGGAGTTTACGCCTTCCATCTGGGAGCGCTCGCTATTAATTACTTACTCAAGGTTTGTTTCAATGAGAATAACCTATGAAAATATTCAATTCAGTAGCGATGTTTCATTAAGAAATGAATTAAAGGGTAGCTCTCTACTTCTTTTGTTCAACGCATTCGGCGATACATACTTCTTCAGTGCTTGATGCCCCAGTCCATCCTCCTTCGTCCATATATTATCGAAGTGATATCAATAATTAAAGTGCTATTGTACACTCAGAACGTAGGTCAAGTTATCAATGTCTATAAGGGTCATTACTAATGGTACTAAGCCTAATGCACAGTTCATTTTGTACAGTTTTCCTCTACCCATCTCTGGAAGTAAATCTCCAACAGATTTAGAATACTCCATTTCCATGCCCCAAAGGCCCAACAAACACCTCTAATACCAGTACCCAAATCCTGCTGGGGTTTCAAAGTAGTTTCAAAACTACCTAGCCAATTTCATTGCCATTGACAAAGGACAGGTAATATAGATACTTTCCAATCTATCTCAAAATCCTGATTTCATATTATTTGAATTACATAAATAATCATCCGGAGCAGAATCAACCTTTAGCCTGACCTACTGTACAGGTTGGATGCTCTCTTTCCTATTCGGACCGTCAAGTTAATGTAGCTCTTTCATGGTCTAAGGAGGAGATGCCTTTGATCAATGATCCATTCAGAATTCCAAGTAATTGTGATAATGGTATGTGGCCTATGACATATGGGGATACCCAAATCGATAGATAGATGTACCTAGCTCTCCATATCTTCGTTGAATAAGGATCCTGACATCGTAATAATTTTTGTATGCATCACACGAATTTTTCAATAAGAGTAAAGGTCCGCTGGAATATGTCAGATCCAATTGGAACACCCAGATTGACTTATGTATCCTAGTCGCTCTATTAGGAACTCAGCGCACAGCCACTGCTATGATCTTCGTTGCTATCTCTCGTCGTTTTTATCTAGTACCCCGCTCTGCTACTTCATAGACGATATAATGCGCTTACTTTGGTCCCGCACCACCCCTAGGAAATCTGGGTGTGAGCAAGAGTTTCTCTGGTTGAACAGCTTGAATCACTGCTTCACTCAAGCAATACTAATCTATTTATGGGGAATATAATTAATTCTCTGAAGTCAGAGAGATCGACGAAATTAATTATCATCGATGAAGCAAGCCTTGTGAATCACCGTATTTGAACCAACCTATATTCCCTATATAAAATAGTTTAGCATCTTTCCCCATTCATTTTCCACCAACCGCAGAACTCGATCTCATTTGCTCTTCGGGTAAGAGAAAGACATATCCGCAGTGACTTTGACTATTATTGGTTGGATGCGGAACTACACCTTATTTTCTCTTTGAATAAGAGACAGACATCGATGCCTTTACTATATACATACATAAGAACCAAAATAAGGAAATGTTACAATAAATATCTCCTAAGGGGAAATAGATACTTATAATATATAAGTTGATTTCTTCAACCTAACACCTTACCTTCCCCTACTGACCAACCACAGCGGAGACAGCCTTAGCAAGCCCAGTAAGTCAGGTAGCCATCAGACTTACACAAACAACCCGTAGGGCCGGCCATCCGTGTATTTATCGATCTTCCCTTACAGGCTACGCGAGCTCTGGCTCGCTCCGCTAGATTATTGTAATTACCCCGCTCAGAGGTATGAAAAAAACCAGGCAATGCTTTTAGACCTTCAGCACGAGGGTATAACTACCCCTACTTTTGATTACAACCAATCCACGCGAGCTAACACTAGAAATAGACTATAACTCCTAGACCTACGCCATTTATACACTCATACGGTAGTGTGAGGGGACGCGGAGGGGTCTTACACCTCCCATACACTCAGTCCCAAGGGGGCCAACCTTGTGAAGTCATGCTTTAATCCTCCCAAGCAACGCAACGTGTGCTCCATCAACTCATTCCCATATTGGTTACCTTTTAGTTGGGTTTACACTAACACCCACCCTCCACATGGTAAGGGGCTCCTTCAACCTTATACCCTACCCTCCACGGCATTCACGTTCTCTTCCAACCAATCATTAATCATAAGATAGGCACAAAAGACGCTACCATCTCCTAAGGTTTAACAGAAATAAAATGAAAACTTTCTAAAATGTAATGAAGATTACCTTGAGCCTATATCCTGGTTTTAAACATCAAAATGAGAAATAACAAAGTGTGAAGGATAGGCAAAAAGGGTGATTTGGACAGGAAAAAGGATGTAAAAATGATGACCAAAACAGGGCTCGTCATCTCCCCCCAACTGAGCTTGTTGCACGTCCTCGTGCAACCCTGTAACCCTCCGTCTACTCATCAGAATCGGACGAGTCAGAATAGGAGTATCTGTAATGTGGGTATGTTCGTTTTCCCGCAAGCAAGGGCTCCCTCGAGGTGGCTAACCATCCACGGATTTATTCTTGGAGAACGATGGATTGGTGTGGGATCTGCAAAGAAATAGTAGAGCAGGTGTAGTTTGTGCACAAAAAAAGAGAGTCTAGATAGCTCCCAATAGAGTTGGAACGCTAGGACACTCAACGAAAAAGCTATTTCTATCGCACGCAAGAAGATGAACGATTTTTGTTGGAAAGGAATATGGCTGTGCCTAAGGCATGGCACTATTCAGTAAATTTTGTTCTAAGGATGGATGGGGCTTGGAGTTGTTTATTCTCATTTAGTCGAACGCTATTTGCCTGAGCTGAATAGTATAAAGTAGTTTAAAATCTTCCTATTCCGTTCGTAACTAGGGTGGGAACTGAACAACTCTTCAACTAACTAAATAGAAACAGACCGGTTACCTGATGAATAGAGTTAAGCTTATTCCTATTTGGCTGGGAACAGGCCAACAACTTAAGTAGTTTACCTTTAAACCCGCCTCGACCGCCCTTCCGGTTTTGGGGAAAAGTGACTCGGCGAACCGAATAGCTTACAGAGGCAGGTTCAAAACAAAGGACGAGAGGGGAAAGCTATTCTAGAGTGGAAGGGCAATGGACTGGGTAAGGGTTCAGAGTGGGAGAGCAGCGTTGAATGATGAATCGCACTGGGAGGGCGGGGTTGGACGATGAATCGCCTTAAAGACAAATTGAAGGTCAAGTGATGAATCGCACAGAGAGGGTGGGGAGAGGTGGAGCGAGGAATAAACAGAAGGTTCCATAGTTTCAAGAGATTCTATAGCTAATCAAATAGTGGGGTGCGGTAGGAGGTGTCCACTGTACCACTACACATAAAACTTCAATCCTTTCTCCCTCATCTATCTCTGCCATTAGCTGGGTGCGGTGCGTGCAAACCTACCCGTTGTTCCGCTCCGAACAAACGTTTCACCTATAATCCGGCGCTTACTGAATGAATTATTTCTAGATATCCCTCCTACCCGAAGCCTTAGGCACCCGAAGCCTAGGGATCTATAGAAAAATAGATTATTTCGTTACCGAGACCAAGGAAAAACAGGAGGATGAATGGAAGGTGCTTATTTGGAAGTAGGAATGGCGCTTATGTGAGATTAAGAGGTTTGGTGTTGGTTAAATATCGGCTCTCTCGCGGCTTAGAAGGAACGCATCTATTTGGACCGGAGTAAGAGCCAGCCATTATCTATACGACATTCTCTAGGTGAGGCGCTTTTTTTTGTGGTTTTCCGAATGAAATAGCTGATACCCTAAATGAGAAGCGGATAGGACTCGGCATTTCCTACTATCTGTTACCGAGTCAATGCCCAGTGAAACGCCATAAACTTTCTATTTTCTGTCTTCCAGGTGTACTGGGCTAACAAGCTTTGTATGGAACGAATTAATAAGCTGGAATATTATTTAATTTTCCCGCCGATTGTGCCAGCGAAGTATAGTAGCTTAAAGTTGGCAACCTATCTGATGGAGAATGGCCGAAATAGATGCACTCAATTTTCTGGTGAGCTCAACCTTTCGGATAAGGCAGATAACATTTGATCAAGAGCAAGTAATATATTCCTTCCCACTTAAGAGCGAGAGCCGAGACCAGTAAGGTCCATAGCCGGAAGATGCGCCGCCCTTTGAGATGAGGAGACCATGGCGAAAGAAAGGAGGTTTCCCGATAGCTCTTCTCAAGATCTGGGGTTACGTCCAAAAGAAAGGGTCTCCTTTCCTCGACTTACCGGTTGAGCGCTTGTCATGATCGAACGGAAAATAGGGGTTTGGGCGGGAAAAAAAGATTTTATCTCTTAGCTTTTAGGTCGGGCACCTTTCCACCGGCCTCTTTCGCAAATGCTTGCCCCGGACTACTGTTTTTTCATTTCGCCCTGCATTTCACTAGGTTTCTCTATCACAGGCACTATCTTAAGAACCTACTTACTCAAGTGACACTATTATCTATGTTAAAACAACTACTTCTCCCCTCGGCCTATCAATTTGACCTACCTTATCAGGCATTTCATCTACTGAATTGAGCCGCCTATCTGTTGAGTCTTCTGAACTGGGTCTATGATTTCCGTATTAACCTGACGTAGGGAGATTGCCCTTTCCCGAAGAATAAGATTAACATATGGAATAAGATCATTTATTCTCAGTAGGCATTGAACAGGCCAGTTGCTCAAATGTGATTGACGCCGGGTTGTTTGCCCACTCCCCTGCAATAGGAACTTCCATCAGATCCCCGAAGGGTGGATACCGATCGATCGGGCGAGAACGTCATAGAGCCCTCGAACCTTCCAATGCGCCTTTCAGAAGTTGACCAACAAAGTTTTGAACCTTCCTATTTATTCAGGGGTGCGGCTCTCAGATAGCCCTTACGTAGCTTCCCCGATGGCTTGAAGATTTAGGAAATCAATATTCCTCTCCGATTGCCCCGGACCCAGCCCTCAATAAAGGATAGTTCTTCGAGTGACCCTTAATTTAGAAGAGTTTACAACTTGAAAACCATTTCCCCGCATTTCCCCGGCTTTCTCTGCGGGTACATCTACCGCAGTGAGACACCTGAACTAGTTGGTCAACCTTTACTAATTCTCTTTCGGGAGTGAGTCTTGCCTTTTTCGCTTCAAATCTTTTTCTGCTTGGGCTTAAGAAGAGCCTGCTTTCGAGGGTGGGGAAACGGGGGCTTGCTCCCTTCCATCAAGATATTGATTCCTTCCAGCCGTTGTTTCGGTTCTGGCGGAGGTTTATCGCTTTTCACTGGGGAGGCCCCTTTCTATTTCAAAATAATTGGTCTAACTAACGCATATAGATAAATCCCTTTGATGTCTAGACCTAAAGTCTCTCCTTATCCTTTGCCTAGATCTAAGCATGCTTTGCCTGGAAATATAATAAGACCATAAGAAGGTGGCCATGGATGAGTGCAGACCAGTGCTTGTAGGCGGGTGTAATAGCTGAAGGTTACTGACTCATAGATGTGATAGCGTAGGCAGCAGCAACAGGTAAAAAGAGGTAGTTGTCTGAGAAAAGATCTCCTTCCCATTGTGGATGAAGCCAACAAGCTAATGACCCTAGCAATGATCCCAGGCCCAAGGAGGGAAGGGGAAGGACCATCTCCTCCAAGTTATGGGTTCCCGATCGAGAGATATCCAATAGGTGGAATATTTAATTGTTTGCTACCAACTTTGGATTTTTATTTCCTAATGGTGAGTGAAACTAATGATGCGTATGCACGCTACTAGCTTAGCTAGTGAGCCAAAAAGAGAGAGAAAAAGGCAAATAAGAAAGAAGAGAAAGGGTCTTGATTGCTTGCTCCGGATGCCCATTTTCATTAGTAGCACCTCCACCTGGCCTTCTGTCTGCCGTTCAATCCAACCCTTGCTACACCTACCTTGACCTCGGAATGAACACTACATGACTGACCCCTTCCCTTTTTCGGAATGAAAGCATAGCATCGGATGGTAGCCCGTTGGAGCCTTTCCCTACAGGGGAATCTGGTAATCCGTCAGTCAATGAATTTCCTTAGAACATATTTTTCGTAGTCGTCACGTCAGTCTGTTAGCCAATCGATGAATGCTCACCCGGACCAGGGAGGAGGGCATCTAAGAAGCAGTCAATCAATGAGTTGGCCCCGGAGAAATATGTATCTACTTTCGTTTCTCCGCCCCAGCCCCTAAGAAGGAAGGTATTTTTGGTCCAGTCCTCTACTCACTTCATTCTATTTATTGCAACTAGTCACTCACAGCAGATCAGGATAGCATACTGAATTCCCACTCAACCCCGGGCAGGTCATCTTATTCACGCGTTCGGTTCCCATCGATAAAAGCGGTATTAGT
>Ga0316212_1000079_pt1 | contig 9868 bp, 3 predicted proteins | sample NRE1metagenome_FD_207799 | JGI IMG/M metagenome (GOLD analysis project Ga0316212, IMG submission 207799) | Spruce roots microbial communities from Maridalen valley, Oslo, Norway - NRE1 | ecosystem: Host-associated > Plants > Roots > Unclassified | place: Norway: Oslo | collected 2017-09-14
TCCCCAGCGAGCAACAGCCCTTCGGTTCGAAGAGGACCATGTCTTAGCGATCTCATTCTAATCTAATAAGGGATGAAATCACGTAGAAAGCGGGAAAACCACGCCTACATACTTTGTGATTCTCTTTTCGCGTAGAAGAATATGGGTTCGAAAGCTCTTTTCTTGATTCAGACTGAACGAGTAGGTATAGCAGGACCCTATTTTCTTCCCTCAAGCGACCATGAGATCTTCGTTGGGACAGAAGAGAGAGTAGGAGATCCCATCCACTTGTCAATATTTGTGGTAATAATCCGATCGGTGGGAAGCCGGGCCGGCCGGTACGACCAGCTAGTTTAGTTAGTGAATAAGAAGAATAGGGCGCCTATTCGCACAAGAGCCGGAGAAGCGCGAAGCTCGGGGAGGTTAATTACCGATCAATCAAGGCCCTTGCCTTTCAATTTAGGTCCAATCTAATTAACCTTAGCCGATGGAGCTAGCTAGATCCTTATGAACGAATGATCGGGGTCGGTATTATCTCGAAAAGAAATCAAGTTCGCTGCGAATAAAAGAAAAAGGAAGTGAAACCTGTCTTATAATTGGTTGGAAGTGGCTTCGAAACGATCGAAACCAAAATGCCTGTTGAGAAGAACCTTTCTCAATCAAATTATCATAAGGATCAGCATGGTGGGCTTTTTGTTCTGTTGTGAAAGAAGAAGAATCCGGAACCGAGTTCGAAAGAAGAGTAACAAGAGGACCAGCCCATACTCTTTTTTCCCGCCCACCCAGCACTCACTGAACTATAGATTAGATCTACCCAATCGAAACGATTATGTCGCAACTATTTCATTGTCTTTCTATCTAATGTCCACCGCCCGGAACAGCTGGCACAACGACAAAAGAGCGCAGCGAGATCATCTATCTAGAATCTAGTGACCCGTAAAACAGCCGTGTCTTCGACATGAAAAGACGATGTCCTAACCACGTCCTAACCACTAGACCCCTACCCGTTTCCCTGGCAAGACTTGAATGATTGACTCGCCAAGAAGAATCATGTATAACCCTCGAGTGCATAAATGACCTGAGGGAGAGTCGAGTCTATTATCATTTTCTCTCCATCGATACCCAAGTCCCCATGACCGAACCAACCTGCTTACTGAACCGAGTCTCTTATCGACGTATTAACGGACATTATGAAAATAAGATAAGAGTTGTTGGTTGGTTGGTCGAGTCATCAATGACATGTCCTCGACCGGCGTCGGTCGAGTTCTGAAAGCTGTCGCTCACCCACTCCCCACTTATATATATAAGAGGTCGAGGGAAATCCTCTATCGGGAAGTCGAGTACACCCTATCTATCGGTCGAGTGAGGTCGTGTTAGTTCCTAATGAAAGTATTATTACGTATGTAATAACGATTCATTGGGAAACGTAAGGCGGTGAATGGGAAACGGAAAGCAGTGAGCGACAGCAACAGGAAACACGCTGCTTGCGCTTGAGAGAATGGAGATTCGTTCATGGACCCCCTTCAATAGAGAGGTGCTTCTCCCCATCGATCGTTAACCGGAGCTCGCCAACACAGAGGGGCGGGGCTGCTGGACCATGGCAAGAGAAGGACGAACATGAATTCGATTCTTTGCCATTGACTCCGGGTCATTATGCGGCTTTCCCTCTCCCGCTCATACATTCTTCTTTCACAACATAAAAAGAAGAGACTCGGCCCGACCCGGTCCCCGGTGGATAGGAGTTTTCTTTTTTGAGTAAGTGCATGGGTAGACGCTACATCTTGCGTCGAGCACATGGGAAGGGGCAGACTGCTGGACATGATTTCTTGGATGAAACGAATGTAAGAGAGAGCGTCGACAGCTAGTATTCTCATGACCTACCAGGAATAGAGATACTTAGTCCTACCAATCACCATATCCGTGACTCCGACAAGCATCCATCTCGCACCATTTGAGAAGGATATTCATCCTTTCAGGCTCCTCTCTCTCCATCCAGAAGTTCCATACTGAACTGAGGACAGTTGTATTACTTTCACGCTTCTCCTGCCTACTTCCACCCATCCCACTTCCTCCGTTTTGATTTGATGGTTCATTTAGCGCTTCTGGTCCAGCTCACTCTTTATGGGTTTTCTTTCCCTCGAGATTAAATGAAGAGAATCTGTTTTTGGTGTGGGTTTTTATAGTGATACCTTTTGGGCTCTGTTTTGATCCGATATATATATATGCCTATTGCTCTTTTGATTGTAGCTTTCAAACGCAGCTACGTCTGCGAATATCGAAATGAGACGGAAAGGCCTTTATGACAACTTAGAGAGCCTGTTTAATATAGATTTGAGAGAATATGTTTGTGTACAAAGAAACCAACCAAACGTGTGGGTAGCTTCACTCTCGCGGAACAAAGGAAGTGGAGTAAAAGGAAACCCCCTGTGTGAATAGTTCCTATCGGAGGGACGCGGGCGGGGACTTACTTTCGGAGCGGCCCCGTTTCAAAGCGAAAGTGTGAGTAGCGGTCGAGTAGATAAGAGTCAATCTACTATTAGCGTAAGTAAGAGAGGGAGGAAAGGTACGGCACCTTTCAGAAAGTAGTGGTATGATTCTAAGCCTCTCTCTTTTTGTCGTTTTTCCTAAATGAAATTTGACGACTTATGTTTTTCTGGGGTTTGGTCTTTGGCCCATTGTCTTTTCTTTTCCCGAAAATAAATGGATGGATGGAAAGACTGATGGATGGATGGAAAAACTATTGTCTCAGTCCCATGCCTTGTCTACTGGAGCGGTAACTTACTCTTAGCAGCTTCTATCTTGTGTGTACTGAAAAAGAATAGGGATATGGAAGTCAGCCGAGTGCACATACCGGTAACCCTCTCTCTTCTCCAGGAAAGATCTGTTGAACCCCATTCTCTTCTATAAGTGAACCCCATTTTCTCATTTGATCATAGGGATATGGAAGTCAGCCGAACATATTTGAGGGTCAGAAAGATTTGAGGGGAATAAATAGAAAGCGTAACGTCAGGCTTTGAGGGGAATAAATCAATTAAGGACCAGGACCTTACCTGAGCTACGCTCACGATTTGAGGTACGTTAAGTGACTCGACCAAAAGGTACGAAGTCGCTCATCCATCCGATGGGTGAGGTACGTTAAGTGACTCGACCCAAAAAGGGCGAGGAACGAAGTCACTCATCCATTCATGGGTGAGGGTGTTAACGCTCACTCATCATATGGGTGAGGGAGAGGAACGTAGTCGCTCGACCATAAGGGAGAGGGGAATAAATCAAGGGACCTTACCCTTTTCCCTATGGATCAAACCTTTCTCAATTCTTCGAGAGCATAATTACATATATAATGAATGACTGGAAGAAAGCGATCGACCGAAGCGACCGACGGAATGTTGAATTAAGTCCGCCCTGAGTTTCAGTCCTGAGTGATTTCTCGATTGAGGGGTGGGATGGGGTGTGAGGCAGATGAAATGCCTACTGTATCAGAAAGAATGCATCGGATGGATGCCCGGGCATTGAGAGGGAAGGATGCTTCCAAAGGCGAAAGGCCAGTATATAGCTGGTTTTCCGTGAAATCTATTTAAGTAGAGCGTGCTTCAGTAGAGCGTGCGTATAATATGGCCCGAGGTAGAGCACGGGATAGGGTGACTTTACGAACCTTATGCTAGGGTGGCCCAAAGCTTTACCAACCCCAAGGAAACGCCGAGTACAGGCTTAATCAATCGTTAAGGTCTCTCCTCTGGCGGGCCGAACCTATAAGAGTCAACCCCATACCTAAAGGAAGCCCCTATCAGAGTACGACCCTATATCCATGGGGCCTATAGGGTATAACCTCTAAGTAAGGGAGCCGCCTATGCGGGATGGACCTATTCTGCCTCAAAGTGAAATTCATCGGTAACTCATACAGTTATAGGCGGATGCAAGCGGTGGATAATGAATGTCATAGTGAGGGATAAGTGACCGGGTAATCGGGTTAACTCAAATATGTTTCCCCTAGCCTCATCCACCGATTAAATCATTTACGAAATAAAGAATCTTTCCTGAACTGTACGAATAGGTCTTGGTGGGAAGGTCTTGGTCGAGTAGTCTCGCTAACGCTCGATTGGTGGGAAGGTCTTGGTGGGTCAGTCAATAAAATCCTGCCTTCCCCGACCTTAGAGTGAGTAGGGATGGGACCAATTGGGTAGGAACTAGGCGTGAGTTGTTAGCTCCGCGGGGCATCCTTACGAAGGTATGAACGCATGGGTAAGGATACGAAGGGCAGGTGGAACTCAATAGGGCTTGTTCCTTTACTCAATTCTTTCTTGTATTGGATTTGATAGATGGCTTTAGCCCCAGCAACACATCCCCCTCGAGTTAACATAAAAGACCCCCCGCGACATCCCTCATGAGTGAACTTCCCTCATCAGCCACCTTCCTTCCATTTCTATCTCTCCATATATCTCTTGATAGGGCCGAAGAGCTAGTCAACGTGAGAGGGGCAACATCCATAAGGAAAAGACTTCGAAAGTCCTGAAAGGCCTTCTTCTTGATTGAAAGGTGAATTTGAGGGGAAGAAAGAATCCTTAAAGTACCTGAGCTCGAAGAGATAATCCTGACTTAAAAGTAACCCGCTCCTCTAAGTAAGATAGATAAGGTCCTGAAAGGTTTTATTTGGTCCTGAAAGGTCTTATTTCCGGCCCTTTTTCCCTTGCCTTTCCCTTGCCCGGATGGAAGGATTGGGAAACCTGAGCTCCCGTCAACCCTGATGGATAATGATAACCACGTATGTCTGCGGAAGGTCTTGAACCGTATGGTAGTGCATAGGCGATTCCATCTTTTTATCCATTAATATTTATATACTATTCTATAATAAATAGTTATTGGAGCCGGGGAATTGTCATTTTCTCTTGTCCAAAACGCTAGGCCAATCCATGCTTAAGGCACTGATCTCCAGAGGCACCGAAAGCCATTCTCCAGGCACTTAAAATAAGGCCAGTCTCTGCAGAAAGGCCATCATTCATCGATGGCTATGACGTATATAATAAAGCGTGCAACCGGGCTCTTATGCGTTAGTGGAGATTGCTTATCCGCTTCGGGGATCGGTAACGGGAAAATGGGCATTTGCGGGTAGAGCTGAGAACACCTCCAAGCTGGAGTGATATGATAGGATGAAACGGCTCTGTAGCATGGGAAGCAGATCCAATCAATCCTAACGAATAGTGCAATGGAAAGTAGGAATGTGTCACAGAAACCATCGATGGGGATGTACCATTATGGTTTCATGATAGCGCAGGACACTCGACTCGACTTTCCCGCCCGCGTTGACTCCAAATGACGATGGCTTATAAGAGTTTTGGGCGTTGCTATCTGTGAAGTGTACAATCCTAATATTAGGAACTTAAGAAATGACATTTCGCTCCTTTCACGTTACCCGCCCCGCGGTTATGGGCGTATGGTCTTGGATCCGTCATTCGAATTGCAGGTTACTTGACTGGGTAATGGAGTCTATTTTTCCCATTCCGAGTCAACTATTTAGTCTATTTGACTGGTGTTCCATCCGCGTATGGAGTATAGCCAAGTGGTAAGGCATCGGTTTTTTGTGCCGCGTACGTGAGTTGAGTGAAGATAGAGGGAAGGATTGAGAGTGAGAAAAGCCTATGCTTGGTCAATCCATTAGCGCTGTGCTATCATATGGGTAATGGAGTTCGTTCAACGGAAGAGTGAGTGTTTCTCGATCCAACCCGGAATAGAATAAGGACGATACGGGAATAACAGGGAGATAACGAAACTAGAATGGAGGAATGTTGGTTTATTGGAAGGCTGGTCAACGAATCACTAGCGCTGTGCCGCATGCCCCGGAAAGCTTGTTATCTAGAAAAAAAAGGGGGGGCTTGCCTGAGCTTGGTTGATAGACTTTCTTTTTTTCCGGAGGGAATGAAATGCATGAGTGAAGGAAGAGAGAGGGAATCGAAGCAGTCCATTCCTTTCATCTCTCTTCGAAATGTCCTACCCCTTTTCGCCTAGTGGAAGATCACAGAAATCCGATCTCGTTTAGTTCCTTGATTCATCCCGTGGCGCAAAACCCATCAGCCGGGCATCGATACAGGTTCCTACAGAGAAACCTTCTACGATCAATTAGCGATCATTACGATTGACATTACAGACGATTAGTGCTTGCATTACGATTAGCGGATCGGGAAAGCGTTTAGATGTTCTTGTTGCTTCCCAACCGGAAAACGAACACGCTTTGTCTAACATTGGTATCAAGCAAGGGTGGAATGCTAGTTCGGCTCGTCAGGGCTGTCTACAACCATACATTCTTTCCGGTTCAGGGCGGCATTTGATTTATGGAGAAGAAAGGCGTTGGATCCTCAATGCAGGGGGGCTAGCTAAACACCACATACAAACGGGGCGGGTGCTCCTGTTTTTTCCCGTATCAGACGATTTGGGGGAAGGGAATTATTTACCTCGAGCTCGAGCTAGTGGAAGAGAGTGGATTGCCTCCTAACTGAAGCGAAAGAGAACAGCTGGTAGTCTCTATTCCAACCGGTCTGATCATCTGGTTTCGGAATCAGAAGAAGCGAAAGGAGTAATTGGCTTGTTCTTTGGATGGAAGGCCAGCACCGGGAAATAGACCAACTAACGTAGATTTAGATATGGCTAACACTGGGAAACAACCTTGCTATAGTTTAATGTCTATGCTCAATCCAAGTGGGCCATTTATTAAGAAAATTTTGCAAATAAAGATTGGCTAATCAATCTACTATAGAATCCTAGCACCCGACTACCTACTTTAGGCGTATCAATTGTTTGGTCACTCAAGAAACATTGGAGGAAGGCGCAGTGTTTTCGAGCTTATTGATTGCGCTTCGCCTCCCGTGACCGACTGACTGGTGTCGTCTACAACATCGTTAAGTCGTTCATTAATACGTATAGGATAGACTCGGGCGTGTTGTTGCTTGCATATCATATTAAGCTTGCCTTGACACCAAGAATAAGAAAGAGTGCATTGAAGCCCTCGACAACCTAATTAATACATACGAGCGCTCTCCTTATTAATTAAAACCTCTCCATTTCTACTATTCCCAAACTATTCATTACGTTAGCTCAAAAAAGAGGGCAAGTTGGCTCCGTTAGCAGGCTTATAATTCCTAAAAAAGGACTAGTAACTATTTCCACCCTATATATATATATAACCGTACGCTCGCATCTAAACTAGCTTATTTTCACGACAGTTCCGATCCAACCGCGTGAGTGATTGATTCGATTCATAGATAGGTGGTGGGCCTGGACACTGATGGAGTTAGTCGATTGATTGATTCTATTATCCCCTTTTGAGATGAGGACAATAACATCTTTAGATAGGGGGGTCCCACGGACAGGCAAATGAAGGCTAGACAGGATACCTTGCCGGGAGACCTAACCGTAGCAGCCATACCTCAATCTTCTACCTCATTTTTATTTAGATAAATATCATCTTTAGGAGGTAAAAGGCAAATTACCTATGGGGCACCCAAAGTGATTTTATTCTTAATGAAACATACATTTTATTGCTCTTAACTACCTCCGCGCTGACCCTGAACGCTAACGGAACAATGGTGACTACCTCCTGCAACAACTAGAAGACATAGCGAGAGAGAGACGATGAGGATAAGGTTCAATGCAAGCTTTCAGTTCATGCACTCGATAAAGAGCCGATTCAAGATTCGATGTCAGGTGGCGATGCCGGTACTCACTCGATTCAGGTGGAGATGCCTTCTTGTATGTTTTGGAGATAGAAGATTTCTTCTTGGAGGATGTCTTCTTGTATGTTTTGGAGATGTCTTCTTGTATGTTTTGGAAAACCGATGGATTGATTCTGTTAATTGCATCCATGGTACCCGTTCACCTTAACAACGTGCCACATCCACCCTACACAGGAAGGTACGGGACGGGAAGCTACGGGACGGGAAGCTGCACAGGGAAGGGGCCCACGTAGCCGCCCTACAGGACATCCCCACAGAGCCAACCTACACAGCCGACTGAAGCGCCGATCGTAGCCACCCGACAGAGCCAGTCATAAACAGTCATTGTCAGACAGAAGGTCATTGCTGATAGCCGCTATTTGATCCAGGTGGCGATACACTCTTGATATGCCAGTACTCCATGCTAAGGTTCAATGCCAGGTTTCAGTTCATGCACTCGATCCCAGAGAAGAGCCGATACAAGAGTCGATGCCAGGTGTTTATGCACTCGATCAGGTGGAAATGCTTTTTGGATGTTTTGGAAACGATAGAGGATTTCTTCTTGGAGGATGTCCTCTTGTAGGTTTTGGAACCGGTGAACGATGCTTACTTACGATGCACCTGTTTTGAAAAGTTGATGAGCTGATTGTTGTATAATGACATATATAACGCAGGCTTAGAAATTGACTTATTGATTCACTTGATTACATCTTACGAGAAAGGCGTTACCAACTGACCCATCTTACGATATAGGCGTTCCCACAAACAACTGCCACATCTTCCGATATAGGCGTTCCCACAAACAACTGCCACATCTTCCGATATAGGCGTTCCCACAAACAACTGCCATATCTTTCAAAATAGGCGTTACCACCTGCCCCAGATTCCGATATAGGCGATCCCACGGATGAATGACTGCCCACATCACCACTGGACGACAGGATAAGGCCTCCCATGGTGAGGTGAGGCTCAGTGGGGCCAAAGCAACGGTCGGGACCCATTGCCGCTTTCCTCAGGCAGGGTCCGGTCGGTCCGTTCCTCCCATCCAAGGATAGAGCAGAAGTATATACACCAAGGAGTCTTTCCAGCAGCATTTATCTTACCGTAAGCTAGCAAGCACCGCTCTTCCCGTCAGCAAGCATCCCTCCCATTAAGATCCGTTAGGGAAAGAGTTAGCTTGCTTATCTTCTTTCCATCCAATAGAGATCTCTACGATCGAGATTCTTTCCAATCGATTGTCCGAGCCCCAGAGCCAATAGAGTAGTGGCGGCTAAAAAGAAAGTAGTGGCCCCAGGCTGAACCCCCCTTGCTCCTGGATCCGACCTCTATCCCCATTCCCGCACCTATGCCCCATTCCCCCCCCCTTCCTTCCCTGACCGAGCTAGTGCCGGCCCCAATCTCAGGCCAACAAACGTACCAAACAACTCGAGCTCTCTCTACGGCCTTACCCGACCAGCCGGAGCTAGTGGTGATCCATTATCTACGCAATTTATGTCCCCGCAGAATCAAAAATTCGTTGGAAAATGATCGAATCCTAGGTGGTAAAGGTGGTGAGATACATCCCTAAACCCCGGTATTTATGGCTAGAGGGTGAGTCTTCCCCTTCCCTAGAGCTAAGGCCTCTATGGAGACAGAAGCCTGAGTGAGCATCCTCAATGTCACTGTAATATTGGCCTAGCCCCTAGAGATGTAGTGTTTGGAAAACAGGAAGGACATTCCTGGGACTGTTGACACCAGCAAGGATCCCGGGATGCCACTATGACTTGCCTCATGAACTGCTATTTTTCAGAGTGCAACTATCGATTGAGATCCCTTTCCATACCCAACGATCTCCCTCCGCCCCACCAATCGATATGGATTGCCGTCTATTCCTTTTATTAATATTAATGAAACGATGATTTCTCGTCTTGATATGCTAGAAGTCAATTAATAGGTCATAGAACTACTACAATGGCTTTAGCGGGAGCTGCCGCCGGTATGGGAAAGGGAAACGGCCTGAGTTCCTCCTCAATGCATTCCGTGGCGCGAAATCCATCATTGGCTAAACAATTATCAGGTTACGCCTACCATCTCGCGGGCTCGGGGTTGGCTTAAACCAAAGCTATTGTCTTTTTGAGCTATTAGATCGCGTTTCTGATTATTCGCCGAGGATGCGCAAGCAAGCTCGACCAACGGGAGAGGAAATAAGT
>Ga0316212_1000080_pt1 | contig 9826 bp, 2 predicted proteins | sample NRE1metagenome_FD_207799 | JGI IMG/M metagenome (GOLD analysis project Ga0316212, IMG submission 207799) | Spruce roots microbial communities from Maridalen valley, Oslo, Norway - NRE1 | ecosystem: Host-associated > Plants > Roots > Unclassified | place: Norway: Oslo | collected 2017-09-14
AAGTAAAGCTTTGGTAATCCGCTTCGGCACCAGCAAGACTGTTTTCCAACTGTTGAATTCGATCATGGTGGATGTCCAACCGGAATGGGAAAAATGACTGCTTAACTTTCTAGCTATCGTTAGAAACGATATCCTCACAGTAGTCAGCGTCGTGTTCGAATGCTGTTTTCGCTACCTATCAGCACGGGGCACCAACCTCTACACCTATCATATAGGACCCTATTTTTACTTTCACCGATAGCGAAGAGTACCTTGGGGTATATATTGTGAAATAGAACCAATACGGTGGTTTGGAGTGAAATAGAACCTGAGGTCATATGCCTCTTATATATATTGTGAGACTGAAACCCGGTCGGATTAGAGTGATTCCCGGTTTGGTAAAAACAACTTGACTGGTGTGAACATCATAAAGCGAAGTCCGTCGTACCTTTTGCATGATGGGTCAGCGAGTACGTGGGGTATAACAACTGCGGCTGGAAAATGAAGGTGGCGCTACACTCTATGACGTGTGCTCTCCCGGGACCCGAAACCGATCGATCTAGCTATTGAGCTGGAGGCACCACGATAGCGCCTGATGTAGCGTGTCCGACCGAGCCCAAGTATGTAGCAAAATACTGGGAAGACTTGTGGCTAGGGGTGATAGGCCAACCGAGATCGGTCATAGCTGGTTTTACGCGAAAGCTATTTAAGTAGTGCGTACGAGTGTGCATTGCCGAGGTAGAGAGTAACCACCAGGTGTGAAGTTGGAGGCCCCGACTACTTTGAGTCCATGTTTCCACTACGAATACTGGCTTTGAAACATTGTACTAGACAGACGGTAGGTGCCAAGATCCACTGTCGAGAGGGAAACAGCCCAGAACGTCAGCTAAGGTACCCCAGAATCAATCATAGTATCGTGAAAGGCGTGGTTCGACTGCGGCATGTGATGATAAACCCGGAGGTAGGCTTGGAAGCAGCCAAACTGAATATAGATAGCGTAATCGCTCACTGGGCGTTGGTCGAGTTCGGAACCAACAATAGAGATTGGTGAGGTTTTTCACCGAAGTTACGCAGGGACACTCTTCGGTATCTCCCACCTCCTCAATCTTTTTTCCGGTAGCGGTACCTACGTCGTAGTTCTTTCAGGGGAGGCTTCATTCATGAATATTGGAGGGATGCTGCCGTAAAGCGAAGCTATCAGGTCTTGCTAGGCTGCACGAAGTTGGTAAGCGTAGGCTAAAGCCCATCCTGGAGTCACAACGAAGGGGGCAAGCCAACCAAGCCTAACTATAGCAAGCCTACAGGACGAGGCCACACACTATCTCCTTCATTGGGAGACGGAAACTCAGAGAATGGTAAGGAAGCAAGGCTAGCGCCAATGGCCTATTGATAGCTACGCTACCCTCTTGATTGATTTGGGCTCGCAGAGCTGGCTGGCTGGCCTTCCTTGCTTTCTATTGCTATGATAGATAGCTCTTGGAAAGTCTCGTCTCTTGCTATAGTTAGGCGAAGATATAGAATCTAAGCGAGATGAAAAGCCGCAAGGCACCTCTTCTTAGATGCGATCCTTAAGATCAAAGCCTTTGAATGAGCTTTTGTGTTTCTTTTTCCTCCCCCCGCAGGCTTTTGAAGAGATATTGATCTAATAAGCGAATAGTACACAGTACTATGACTGAGTCATATGAGTGGGATGAGCGACGCGAGTGAGACCAATCTTGGCATGCTAGATCCGGCTCAGGATTCCAGTAGCGGGACGTTCTTTTGTCATCAGTATATATTGATAAACGGGTTCTTTTGGTTCAACGCCGGGTGTGCTCAGAATCGAGAATGCTGACATGAGTAACGAAACATCCACGGTGATCGCCAACAGTTCATTAGGGTTGAATTCGCGGAGCAGATAGTGACACGGTCCCTTATATAAGATATACTGACGATGGGGGATGGGGCGCTAGTGCCTTGGTTTGACTGACATGTATTCTCCAATCATTCGAACGAGGAGTTCTACACTATTGGTGAACTCTGAGTCTTCACAACCTCCTCCCGATCGGGCTCCTCCCGATGTAGCCTGTGATAGCTAAGAGCTTCTAAGCAGTGCTTCCCAGCCCTTATCATGAGCCTCGCGTAGCCTGTGATAGCTAAGCAAGAAATGGGACCGGGCGACCACCAATGGTAAAAGATAAGCAGCGCAGTATATGAATCGGAGGATCCCAACTCGTGTGCTCCGGTCCCATAGTATAAGTTCGCCCACTCTTGTGAGCTATCTAATATGAATAGGTTGATAGGCCGAGCTTACTTAGCAGGTACAAAAGATGAAAAAGATCATGACTATAGAAATCTATACTAAGGAGACGGGAAGGAAACGAAAGGAAGGCGAAGAGTTCTTCCTTAGCAGGCCTAGAAATCTATACTAAGGTATGGCTCGCTAGCTTCGCTCCCCCGCCCGTACAAAAGATGAAAAAGATCTCGCCTTAGCTCTTTCAATAGATCAATATTGATCCTCCTACTATCTTAGCTTCGCGCTACACCCTTGCCAGTCAGCTGAGCATACGACTCGCCTTTTATCTCCCTTGCACCACCTTCGCAAGCTACCACTATTGAATATCATATAGTATAAGCTAGCGCTCGCCTTTCGCAAGCTCACCCCACCTGGAGACAGGTCATAGCCTTAGACTAGTTCAGCTCGCCTTCGATCAAATTACTATCCTAAGAGCATTCGCCTCGGTACCTATCTTAGCAACGCATTTAGACTATCAAAGATCGCTATCATAGAGCTAAAGCTCCCGGTTCGCTTATATACCATGCATGCCTTGCTTTCCAAGCTTGGTAGTCCTGCCGGCTCCCAATTCGGCTCACCCGGCGTGCCTAGCCTCCAATAGGCACAGGAGCGAAGCACTGCTTCTGCTTCCAACGTCAGGTCTTCTACGAGGTAGGCGATTGACGGAAGACCGGGCGTCTCTGTTCTTGTGTGTGGGGGTTTTCACGCTTTCTATGCACACAGTCACACTCTCTCTAGTCATTGATATGACACAGTCTTTCTTTATGAGGTTTCCTATGATCCTTGAATATATGTTGAGCATCGTGACTTTGAAAAACAATGGTAGCTGTGCAGCTTGGTCACTGAAAGATTAGCCATAATACGCTTTTGTCCTTCGCCTTACCAGATTGATCAGGCTCTGGCGCTCCAAGGCTGCCTGCGCTCAGCCCTTGAGTGGGACTCCAGCCTTCGCGCTACCTGTGTGACCTTCCTTCAAGAGTTAGGGTATATCTCTTAGGCCTTACTATCCTCGCTTCTCTTCGATCCACAAGATCTCGCATAGATGTGTTATCGCGCGTCTCAGCCAAGCTAGCGCTAGCCTCTCCCGGCCCCAGCCCACATACTATATAATGAGCCCTCTAAGGGCGGACATCCCCTAGGCGTGCCATTCATCACTTAGTGCAAGTCATAGATTCTATCAAAAGATAGAAAGGATAAATCCCCTCGCTTCGCGGGGGGCGGCGCGCTAGGCACTCTTTGTCTATCAAAAGACTGTAAACAAACCTTTGAAAGAAACCCCCTGCTTACGCCTTTGTCTACGCTTTGCTCCTGCGCTAGCCCTACTCTCCTAGCTTTGAGGACCATAGATAAGGCAGTGCTTGACCCCGAATGAAGGAACTACCTAAAAGATCAGTATTCATAAAGATTTCTCTCGTGGCTCCCTAGACGACTACTAACGGCTAAGGTGAGTAGTCAGCTTCTAAAAGAATCAGTATTGAATCTAGAGTTCCTTGCACGCTTTGATGCGCCTTTCTTTTTTCCGGTAGTGGTGTGAGCCCCACCGGCCTAGGATAGAAACTTTGTGAAACTTACTTATGATAGCTCTCAAGGAGAAGCCCATACTTTCGTTCAGCCTCAAGCTATAAGGAGAAGAAACGGAAAAGCAGCTCGCCCCCACCTATCTTAAAAGCTATTCTACCAGTTCAGTAAAGGTTCAGGACTCTATGATCAATGAGGCAAGCGCTTGGCAATAAAGAAAGAAAATAGACTTACAGATAGCTCTATGGTGTTGCTGATTTATAGTAGCTCTCTATATACCGGTGCACACCACTGGGAGTGAAGCCTATACCTAGAACTGGGAAGGAAGGGCTCTCTGTGTTTTTGTTAAATACCAGTGCATAAACTGGAAACAACTGCGTCAAGGGACTCACAGGTGGCCTGTGTAAAAGATGACCGTACCCCAACACCGACACTGGGGAACCTACTCATAGAGTACCAGGCGACTGAGCTAACCTTGATTGAAGGAACTCGGCATCCGTTGTGTTGCTTCTTTATACCGACCTTCTTTTCTATTGTGAGCACCTTCGGACAAAGTCAGCCGATCAAGGGGTAGCGACTGTTTCATAAACACACAGGACAATGCAAACCGGTGGAGGTATATGGTCTGACACCTGCCCGGTGCTCAACAGGCGTCAGGCTACCCCACGGAGTGCGTCCTAGGTAGCGAAGCAGAGGGGCCGCAGGCTTAACGGTAAACGGCGGCAGTAACTATAACTGTCCGAAGGTAGCGAAATTCCTTGTCGCATAAGTATCGACCTGCACGAATGGTGTCACGACTGCCAAGCTGTCTCCTACAGGGAATCGGGTGAAATTGCAAGGTTGGTTCAGATGCCGCTTTCCCATGGCCGGACGGTAAGACCCCATGCACCTTAACTATGTAAGTTCGAAGTGCGAATCTCCACGTTCGATTGTGGCTATCAATAGTGATATGGGCATATGCGCCTCTCCCCGAGCTGAACACGCTTTCTAAGGCATTCGCTAAACCTGCTGCTCTCTTTTGATTGAGACACCACCGATCTTGTTTTCACGGTCCAAAAACATAGATTGAGTGTTACAACATAGATTTCGAACTGGGCGAAGCACGAGCGACCCATTTCGAGTTTAGGTAGTTTATCTGGGGCGGAGGCCTACAAAACCGAAATGGGTGGTGCGCAAATAGAAGGAGTATAAACGGGTCCATGTCGATTCTCGCCTGACTGCAAGCTGGAACGAGGCGAGCAGGGACTATCTGGCTCTTTGTTTATACGGCGCCCTTGTCGGCCAGAGGGAACCGGGCACTACTATGTATAGTTGGGGGTGGGCTCGCGAAACGGATCAAAGGTACGCTGGGGATAACAGGCTGATGCATCCCCAGAGCTCTCATCGACGGAATCGTTTGGCACCTCGATGTCGACTCATCACATCCTGGGGTTGAAGACGGTCCCAAGGGTTCGGTTGTTCGCCAATTCTATCAGTGGTACGTGAGTTGGGTTTAGAACGTCGTGAGACAGTTCGGTTCCTATCTACCATGGGAATGCGAACGGAGAGGTACACGGCCTAGTACGAGAGGACTGGCTTCGGGGCCAACCCATGTGTTTGTTGTTCAAATCTTAAGAGAGTATCTTAGCGACCTTCTTATAGGTTCCAGCTGTGCAGCTACGTTGGTGGGGCTTCAAAGCCATCTTACTGACTATCTTATAGTCTACCTTGTGAAGCGTTCGCGTACTAGCTTTTATGAAAAGCTTCGACAATAGGCGAGTTCGACGGCCTCACTCTCTCTCTCCTAGTCTTCCGTAAGGGTAAGCTACGGAGAGCAGCCAAAGTGGAACTTCATGATTCTCTCTGCTCTCTCTATCTCTCTCGCGCGCGCTAGCCTAGACTTCATATAGCAAAAAAAAGGCCCGGTTCCTCCTATCGTTGTGATGTTTCAGCGATATCGTACTAAGGACAGCTCAATATTGTACAATACTGAAAAGATCAATCAATCAAGTAAAAGTCATCATCACACTTGGTCCGGACGGGATGAGGCGACCTAGGCAGGCTACGAAGGGCTGCGAGCCTTTCAATTGATTAGCAACATGGTGGAAACTGGGAGCGAAGCAAGTGATAAGGATGGGCTTGCTTTTATTACTACGAAGGAAGGAGCTACCTACAAAGAAAAGGTCTAGGTCTACTCCTTTTTAGCTAGGTATCCTATGCCAGCAAGCTAGCCTTCCCTCCCTTAGAATAAGTCGTCGCCCCAGGCCAGCCTCGCCTTGATCACTTGCTGCCCGAAAGGAGCTACCTACAAAGAAAAGGTCGCTGCAGGATGCGCGCGCTACCCCTTGCCGCAGGCTAGCCCAGAAGCTAACCTGAGCTGCCTTATGACTACCAGTTGCCTAGCCACCCGAGCCAGCGCAGACTCACTCCCCAGCATAGCATCCATAGCTCACTTAGCTAGCCATAGCAAGATCTATCACACGAATCGCGAGATACTGAAAGTTTGATAGGTCTTTCCTAGACCAATAGTAGGAAAAGCAGCGTGGTTCGTGCTCGCCTGAGGCCTAAGGCGAGTGGAAAGAAAAAGGAGCAAGTCTTCCAGCTAGAGAGAAAGAGCCCTAGGAATAGGTAAAAGGGATATATTTATTGAATGAATTTATATCAAAGAAAGCGCGAGAAGGTGCTTTCAAGGTGTCTTCCACTGTGACCCATTTTACAGTAATAAATGTCAAAATAAAGTAGATATGCTATCTTTCTATTTCCACTGCTTTACAGGTCAGTTTTAGAATAAGTTCATATAAGTAGGAAGATTGTTTATATGGTGTAATTAGTTGTAAGGGTCGAAGACCTATATTCGGTGAGCTAGTTCTTTTCTTTTTATAAAGAGGTAGGCAGTGGATAGCATTAGTGGGAGTAGCAGCATGAGTGGTTCAAAAGCAGCTAGCGGAAGGACAGCTTGGCGGGAGAAGCATTAATGAACGGAGGGCGGTAGGAAGGATATCATTCGTGGGAGGGGGAGCTCTTGAGAGAAGCATTAGTGGGCGGTGAGATTGCTTGAGCGATCTTATTCTAGTCCTTTCCTTGACTAGGTGCTTATTCCCACCGTAAGGGAGGGACTCATGGTTCAGTTTAGAATCAGTCAAGGTAGGAACTACAGCCAGACGATCTTAGAAGGGCTCAATGACCTCAACTTAGAGAGAGCTTTGACGGGCCTATTCTATTGCAGGAAAGCTTTTTAGGGACTATAGAATTATAATTCTTTGGACAGCTTTGCTAAGGGGGATTTGGGGGATTTCCTCTTGCTCAGGAGCGAGCTGCAGTGCAATTCCTCAACGCCCCCCCCTATTCCCCTTTATGTAGGGCCTCAATCATAGATCTAATAGATACAAAGCCTTGGGTGCGGTTAGTCAGCTCGCATAGTAAGATCCCCTTTATGCTGGGAGTTTAAGCACGTGTATAAGCTCTTGATCCAGTACCATCAGCTGCCTGCCTCAGTGAGGTGGGAGGGCAAGCAAAAGAGTAGGTTTTTTTCATTGCTTTCTGTTTCTGGTTGGCTCGGCCGTACAAATAGCAGCTAGTGTATTGTTAGCTCATAGTGGTCTCAATAAAGAAGAATTTATAAGGTAAAGCTATCTATGCTGTAGGCTGTGACCAGGGTGTAAGTTCCGATCTAGTGCCATACCTCTTCTTCCTTATTATCTGCCTGTCAGTAGCCTCTGCCGATAGCGGTCATTCGTTAGCGGTCAGAGAGAGCTCGGTAGAGATCCGCGTTGTTAGTTAACTTATTTCTTCCACTCAATATGAACTAGGGCAAGCAAAAGATAGGGGCGGCTAATCTACCCTATATCTAGAGGCCTTGTTCATTCGTTCTTTAGTGGATTAGAGGGAGTCGCTAGTGTCCTTCAAGTCATAAAGCTAGCTAGTAGTGATTGGCACTCCCTAACGTCCTCAGGCCATCCTCGTTCGTTAGAGGTGTAGTTCATTCGTTCGGTGGCTCGTTAGCTTCGACGTTCAAGTAAAAGGGAGTCTCGGCTGGTGATGTGTTCCTTAGTGGTGCCATTCGCTTGTGCCCTTCACTAGCTATTGCATTAGCCTGTGCACTTATTCCTAACTAGTAGGTTTATCTGCCCACCGGAAGTCTTCGCTCCCGAGTTACCACAGCAGGCAGTCTGTGCACTGGCTATTCACTAGCGGTGGCTTCGCTCCTATAGCTATTGTGAGTAGCGGAGGGAGCTCGTTAGATATACTTCTTCCTCATTAGCTCACTTCTTACTTGAGTCTTTGCTCCACCTCGCATTCGTTCGTGTGCAGTGGCATTCCTCTGCCTGCCGATAGCGCACATAGGGCTTGTTGACTTATGAGCATGCATACCCTATTCCGGTAGAGGCGTGGGATAGCTCCACTCTGCATGCAGTGGCCCCTCCCTATTCAGCGTGAGAGTGCTTACATCAGGCCCGCCAGAAAAGAAAGGAATTATAATCTACGCCTACCTACCTATAGTAAGTAAGATGCCATTGCCATTATTGATACGCCGTCCGCCACAATATTTGTGAGAAGGAAGGAAGGTCCGGAGCTAGTGGTCGCCGTGCAAGGTTTTCCCCCCTTATAATTAACCCGGTAAGATCAGGACCTTACTGGCTTTACTTGACTCTCTTACTCTAGTAGACTAAGCCTTAGTTACTAGCTTCTTACTTCATGCATGCTGCCTACCTGGAATAGATAAGGAAGGTAGTTATAGTAGAGTGAGCTAGCCCACCCCTTTACTGTCTGTGAGCGTAGGAAGGAGTGCCAAAGAGCATTCTCGTGCCAGAAACAGAAAGCAGTTAAAAGGCCTGGGGCGACGACTTATTCTAAGGGAGGGGAGGTAGTTTCACCGGGCAAGAGAGAATATAAATTAGTTTGGCGGCTTGCCATCAAAGAAAGATGTTGGATTGTTCGGAAGAGGCGCTACTACTAATAGTTCTATTCGGTCACCTTCACTATAGTGAAAGGAGAGTGGCACAGCTAGCCGGCCAGAAACAGAAAGCAGTTAAAAGATCGTTTAGGAAAGATAGGAAGGAAGGCAAGCTGAAGTCGGGAGTGAACTAAAGATCGTTTAGGATAGTTCCGGGTCAAATGCAATCTTTTGGATGGGAGTTACATTAAGCTGGTCGGATCGATGGAAAGAAACAAACTGTTCATTCACTGCACATAGCCCAGGTCCCATGCACATAGCCGTTGTTAACTGCGCATAATCCCTTGCTCGGCGATCTTGAAGTGAACTCCCAAAGCTCTTCTCGGGCATGGAAAGGGGGGAAAAACCCTCCTTCATCAGTTGGTAAGGCCCTGGGGAGAGGGGGGATATATCTCTATTGTTCGGTGGGTTATTCGTAAAGCCAGCAAGCAGAAAGCAAGAGAGAAGGCAGGTAGGCATGACTGTATCCTTGAATTGTTCGATCCCTAGGTATTGATAGCGTAAGTAAGCAAGAGACCTACCTTCGGCAAGGCAGCAAGTTGTATCAGCAGGCAGATGTCAGCGGTAAGTTTGAAAGGTCGATATAAGCCCGTCATAAATCTAGCTAACAGCGAGGTGAGGAGATGTTTGTTGGAGCTGGATAAGTAACTATACCAGAGCCAGTATTCCGCGAGGTGAGGAGATCTTTTTTTTCAATGATACTTCAACCTTGCTTTTGCCAGCAGGCAGATGTCAGCGGTAAGAGGGGGGCCTTTCACCTTGGAACCTTTAAGCCTTTCTACAGAAAGAAGCCTTGAACCTATCTACAGAAGCCTGTAACCTGAAGTATAATAGGAAGATAGCTTTTACCTTTTACCCTTGCCTTCTGACTCGCCTTCAGGAAGAGGTGCGTAAGCTTGACTTCTGACTAAATAAGCTATGACTTAATGACCTTAATGCCTTGGGAATAGACTTTCTTTTGCATAGGTCAATGGGAAGATGCTTTCTCCATTGATTGATATTGGATTGGATTTTATAAACTGAAAGGAGTGAACTGAGATTACCACTGGACTGAGATTACCACTGGAGGGTATCAGTTGCTCCGCTCATTGGAGGCCTTCGTCGGAGCTGTTACCACCATC
>Ga0316212_1000081_pt1 | contig 9785 bp, 5 predicted proteins | sample NRE1metagenome_FD_207799 | JGI IMG/M metagenome (GOLD analysis project Ga0316212, IMG submission 207799) | Spruce roots microbial communities from Maridalen valley, Oslo, Norway - NRE1 | ecosystem: Host-associated > Plants > Roots > Unclassified | place: Norway: Oslo | collected 2017-09-14
ATTGAATGATCGCCTCTTGTAGAAGATAGTGATCACCACCTTCATTTCCTCTTGGATTAAATAGCATCTAGTGAATTTATTTTACTAAATATGGCAAGCCCGCAATACAATCAAGACGCACAACGTGTCTGAACCAATCCTGTCTCCCGGATATTATGTCTGTAAGGCTATTACTGTCTTACTATGACTGGGGAACCCCTCCTGGGTCGACCCACAGGTACTGACCTCTTCTGTGCTCTGATCAATTATCTTGGCATGGGCAATGAGGGCTGGCAACAATACGGGGTTTTTTACTAGTGGCTCTCCTGACCAAATGGCAAATACCTCCTCCTGTAATAAATAACTGACTATTGGCGAGCTCCATATGGGTTCCCAGTAAATCCAAGAAGGCATCAACTATTGGGATTGAGTACCAGCATGGAGTACCTACACAGAAACCTACCTGTCATTGAGTGAATTAACATTTCCTTTAATCGAGTGGATCACCACTAGAGGCAAAACTTATGTATTAGGAGGACACCCGTAGGGCCTTTCCTGAGGTACGCCTCCCACCCAATAAATACTTAGGGGCTTTATAAAGTTTATTGGAGGAGCTCAACGAACCATGGACTGAGTCAGTTCACCAAGATGCTGATAACACATCGCGTTATAGACATTGATTACCGATTTGAGGAGCATAGTGCTTATGATGCAACATGAAGAGCATAGTGCAAAATATGGTGCTAAATAACAGGTTAGTTCTCCCAAGTTGTCATGGAATTCTATTGATTGATATATTTATTTATAAGTATGCTTCCCGAGATAAGAGCAAACAATATGCTTCGACGAACAAGAGCACCAATTTATTTATTTAAAACGATCCTTCCACTCGATGATTTATTTTCAATTTAAAACTGCCCGATTGCCGCTGATATTTATACCCGACCGATTATTGACCTCCTGAGTCTACTCTCTCCCTTGAGACCTGGGGAAGCAACCCACCAATAACTAGGGGCTGTCACCTCAAGCCTACACATCACAGGCCGGGTATCAACTGCCCAAAGTTCTTTCATCACAACCAGCTGTTCCAAAATAATATCTGTTCTACCCACGGGTCGCTATTCAATCAGTTATAAAATGCCCTCTGTTCCCTACTGCTCAAGAGGCGGCGGCTCTAGTAAATCTGGTCTCTCTTCAAATGACACATTGTATTGAAGCCATGAAGATGCAGCCGAACTAAGCTTGTACAACGGGAGAATTGGGTTTGTAATTATGGGTGAACCGTTTAACTATGAGTGTCCAGGTCCGATAGGTCCGAAACAGGTCCGACAGCTCCGAAACCATTTTATGCTACCGGTTTAAGTAACCAGAGGTGTTGTCTGCAAAGGTGGGACCGATAGAGCGAGGTTTACAATAGCTTGGTTTATTTACAATTATACAGGTGAGGCGAGGTGGTGTATTTACTTATTTGCCCAGGACATGTTGACAAGAAAGAGAGGTTCAAAGACACTCGCGTTTCCAACTGACTACGAGATGAACGAAACAACCCTGTAATGTAAGGCCTTTAGGTATTTGGGGCTGGATACCGTGGTAAGAGTTATTAAGGTCCTGAGAAGGAAGGAGAAAGGAAGGACCTGAAGCTCAGAACCTGTTCTTGAATGTCAGGCTCAGGCCCGAAAAGCAAAAATAAGGTTATGGCTCTGAAGGGGAAGGATAAGGAAAGGTCTTGTTCCTGATTGATATTCGGGAGCTTCGTGTGGTATAGGATCCATGTCAGTGGCGCTCTCTCATAGGTATATGCTTTTTTAGAGTAAGGGGCTTGCTACCGTGGTAAGAGTATGGGTTTACTTCCGCTCAGGTAAGAGAAGAACAGGCTTTAGAGGGCAAGCCAAGGAAATAAGTAAGGAAGGGCCGGGTAAGACGAGGCGTTTGAGGGGATAAAGGGCCAGGACCTTATATATGGGCCTCATCTTGAGGGAACGCGTTATATGGCATTTGATAAGGGGGGGGATGGGGGATGCTCCTATAGAATATAGACTAAAACCCCAACATTATATATGAGCTTCCTGACTGATGAGCGTTGGGCGCCCCGATTACCCTTCCCTTGCACTTTACCGGGGTTAACGAATAGATGCCGCATGAAACACGTAATAGATTAGATAGGCCCTTCTTCAACTCCAGCTTTGATGACTAGGGGGGGGAGGGAAATATACCGCTTTGCCATACATAACATAATAGATAGGAAAGCACCCCTTCTCCGCTCGCTGGCCGGCCCCCCTCCAACCAAGTAAGTAACCAATAAGCATCTTCTCTATGCGCGATTCAATCCATGTACCGGTGCACCCTCCCTCTCAAGAAAGAAGTTCTTCCACGCGAAGCGGCTTCTCTTCACAAGCCCCCCCAGAGAATCTAATATGCTCTTCACTCAGAAAAGAAAGAATAAAGCTCCCTCCGATCAAGTATCCCGCTCCACATATAAACGATAGCACAGTGGTTAATCTAACATCTCACGTGGAATGATTGATCATATATAATGGTGAGTGTGCCACCATCCATGACATGATAAGTGAGTGTATTAATTGAATAGGCCTCTTGGAGATCAGAATCCTTACTGAGTAGGAAGTGGTGTCGAAGAGAATAGAGGAAGTGACTTCAACAAGCTTGGGGTAACGAAGTGGCCATACCCACATGAATCGATATTACCTACGTGCGTGATTTACGTTTCCGAACAAGAGAAGCACTCGCTCGACCAATACCAACCAATAGGGCCATCAGATAAGAGTCTTGACAAAGCAATAGATATTTATTGTCTTGAGCCAGGAAGTAAGTAAAGGCCATAGATAGGATAGATCGATGCGGGAGAAGGACCGAAATGAAAAGAGAGAATGTACTTATGGTAAGTTGGATACCGCGGTAAGAGATAGTTAGGGGAAGCCATATTCTCTATCTCGGATATTCATATGTATATAGAATTGAGGCAGGTTCGATGCCTGCGGAGACCCGCGGCAACGCCGTCCCGCGGCTTGGGGAGAACAAGACCTAACCTAAACGAAAGGGTTAGACAAGGTTGTACGTATGGAAGGGTTCTGGTAAAGGGTCCTGGGGAACTTGCTGTTTAGAAAGAATTTGCTTTCTTGTGGGACTTGAAGTGCCTTCCGGTGCCTTCCCTTCAGTGCCTTACTGTAACGAAGTATTGAATCCCTTCGAAATGCCTTCCCTTCCTTGCCTTACTGTAACGAAGTATTCCCTTTCTTTAAGTGCCTTCCCTTCCTTTCTAGTCCATTCCCTTTATTGTCCCTGTTGTCGAGGAGGTAGGTTGTACCCAAGGCCGCGGCCTTCCTCAAGCTCGCAAATGTGTTTCTCCACGAAATTTCTGGATGAGCCGGGAGAGACCCACTCTCGGGGACCAAGAATGGGAATTGACTAGAAAGCTTCTGATCACTCAATCACCGAAGTTATGCTAGCCCACGCAGGTGTTCAACTAGGCCGGCAGGTATTTCAACGGCAGGACTCATAGAGGGAGGAGGAACTAACAGTCAGTTACTCGTTGGAGGAACCCGCCTCACCAGGGCTCCGGCCTGAACCGGGTAGCCTTCCATTCAAAATCATGGAACCTACGGGCGGGATGGTCGTACATCATACGGCTAACCGTAGGAGCATTTCGTGTGGGGTGTTAGGTCCTGGGCTTATAGATGGGAGCGGAACAACGAGACCCCACAAGACCCTCATTACTCCTTCATCCAGGTTGCCTGCGCAGGCAAGTGCTTAGCATAACATGCGATGACAATATAGTGGATTAGGGGAGACACTAGGAGGACTCTTCTAGAGCTATATCATCTAGTTGGGAGAGTGCTATTATAGTGGAGCATGAGACCTATAGCATTGCTAGCTCTTCTTGAGAGGAAGATGCCATGCAGTAGAGCCCCTACACATATAGAGCATTAGCCCAATACTAAGAGAATATTACTCAGATGGTTGATACAGAGGTCTAGGGACATACGGGATAGGCTAGTCATCAGATACTCAGATGATGCTTTACTAGCTAGCATTCTACAAAGAGTTGCTCAATAATTGGTTATCTGGTAAGGCTCGAGCTCTCCCGTCAGCATCTGCCCTTCCCTTCCCGCTGTAACTATCTCAATGGGTCTGATCTGCCCTTCCAGGCCATCGGTCTTCTGGAATTCATTGGCCTTGCTTCTTTTCCCTTGCTTGGTTCCCGATGGCTACTTCCAGAGTTCAGGAGTGAATGAGTTTAGGCGTAGGAGTTACGACTTGAATGGATCTAAGAAGATAAAAAGGTACGTGCCGACCAAAGACCGGATGTCCCTATTCCTGATTCGAGATGCAAAAGCAAAAGCGGATTCGCTAAGCATTCATGCGCGAACCTAGTTTCATAAAAACTAAGAGATTCGCGTTACCAGACCAGTCCCTCGCAGCTAAAGCTCAGATATAGTCTGTCAGTTACTCCTTGCTAAACAATACTACTCATAACGAAGGGATCTAACTCTAAACCAACGTACCAATACAGCAATAGCAACGACAATTCTTCAAATGCCAAGAATCGGGAAGAGAGGGTGGTCTACGATCAGAAAGAAAAGAATGGGAAGCAATGAACCAACCAAGAACAAGCAAGTTATTTGATCAATAGCAGCAGCGAGATGCTAATACCCTCGTTTCCCAGAAAGAGAACCAGAGCCAACGCACCGCACCTAACAAGCCATCGCCAACAACAAGAAGGACTACGGCTTTGCGCACTGGCACACTTCCGCACCTACGCACTAAAGGCTTACCCTCAGATATTAGCCTTCGGCTTACTATCTGTGTAAAAAAAACAACTCTTTACTACTATAATGAAAGAAGGGCACCCGAACCTACTCCCTCACCACCGGAACCGCCAGCAGACCTTCTCTTCCTACCAGGCACACTCACTCAAGCGCACCTACGACTACTCGCCTTCCTGGCTTACCGTACTGACCAAAGACCGACATAGCGCACTGCCCAGCCAAAGGCAGGGGAAGAAAGCGCAGATACATCTATTACAGAAGATGAGCTTACCCTGAACTCCCTGACTATCGCACTGCCCACCCACGGCTATGCTACTACGACCAGACACTACTGCCTTGAAGAAGACAGAAGTGGTGCGACAACAAAGATTTATCCCCATACTGATCCTGATCCAGTGGGAGAGCTTCCCAGAGAAGTGACTCCTATAACTACTCTAACGTAACCCCTCATGAACGAATCAAATTCTTTGACTTCGAAAGTAGCATGCATTCCATAAAGAAAATCCCCGGGAACTCCATTCGAAGAAGGCCTTCACTCTACCTCCCTCTCGACCTCAGAGCTATCGACCCCAAAACGGAATGGATTTTAATTTGAAAGAGCAGAATAAGGTAGCTACAGTTCGGCTGGGGTGGGGACTAAGCAAACAAAGTCCTTAGATAAGAACTCACCTCCACGATCTGACCGACGTACTTTAAGCTTACAGCCTGTAAAACGTTCTTGCTCTATCATAAAATGCTTCAAGTTTGCTAAAGGTTCATCTTTTTTAGACTTCCGCATAGAAAGCCCAGTTTTTAAGGTATAATCATCAAGAAAGACCTTGAAGTACCTTTGACCTCCAATGCTTGTAACTGCCATGGGTCCACAGAGATCGGTATGAATCAGTTCCAAAGGCCTTGATGCTCGTCACTTGGATTCTTTTGGAAGAGGGGTACGGTCTTGCTTGCCTAGCATACACCCTTCGCACGTTGAGGAGTGCGGTGATAAATGAGGTAGACCCCAAGGCATACTTGGTTAGGGCTTACTTAACTTCACTAAGCTGTTGAAGTTAAGATGACCCAATCCAATCTGTAATGCCATAAAAGATTAGGCTCCGTACCTATTTTATTTGCCTGAGCCTCAATAGACTTTCCCTCGAAGATGTATATTCCTTCATGTTTGAATCCTCTGGCTATAGTCTCATAGTTCATTGCCCTGTCCTTAATCCGGCATTTCTTCGAACTCAACCTTGAGTCCCCTTTTTAAACAATATTTTAGGCCGCTAACCCTGTGGCGGAAGATTCCGAACAGCACACTGAACCACTTCTCCCTCTCTACGCCCACTCTGAAGCTACGCATCAGCTGATCGTTCCGCCCACCCTCGCTTCTCCGAACCACTGACTGACCTGGTTGCTCGCAGAACATATGCTACGATCTGCCGGGTCTTTCCATATTGATTGCGCGCGGGTCTACGAGACATGGGACTTAGGGCAACTCTTACTCCGGCTTCAGGCGGCGGCCCGGACGTGATGGAAGCATCTCGTATGTAGAATGTACACGGTTGGGTAGTAAGAGGATGAGGCCTTCGGGTGTTCGCCTTTTGATTGAGGTTCCGAACGAAGTGGTTGCTTCTGCTTGTCGGGCAGCCTCACTTCATTCATGCATGGGCGTTCCACAAACGAAAGCGAACCAATGCCTTTCCTTTAGCGTCCGCGGTTCGCTGTTGGACAGAAGAGTATAATTCATTCTTTAATCTTTTCTATGATTCATTCATTATATTACTGATCATGTAAACGGAGACCTTTCTAAGGTTCCCTAGATCTTATCCCACCAAGGTAAAGGTGTTCAGATCAATGCCATCTAGGGTTCGATCAGTGGTAGCTGGGGTCATCTTACCTGGAGCAGATCGTAGGGTCTTATAGACACGAGACTGAAAGCTCCGTAGGGTTGACCCACTCGACTAAAAGGAGAGGAACATGATTCTTTGATAGACTCTACCTTGCTCGAGCAGCTCCTCTTTCTTATTGATGGCTCCTGAGCGCTGTTCGTAGGAAAGCTCCGAGTTCCGTAAAATAAGAAGTGGTGCCCTTCCATCTCTAGCAGGTCTGGCGCTCACGTGACCGACAGTGAAAGATCTGTCACTTCCAGGGGGAGTTCTGTTATGAGTGACGAGCGAATGCCCTATTGATCAAAGGTCATGAGCTCTGTTATGAGCGGGCTTTCTTTCGTTGATCAGGAACCTCGCCCGCCATAGCGGAAGTGCATCCATTCCTTCGTATCGCTCCCCCTGACTGCAACTCTTTCGCTTGTTCATTAGGGCTCTGTAACTAAATCTCCATCTCGATCCACTAGTGCATCGTTAAATAATATTTTGTGCTTTTCCAGGTGTGTGAAGACAGTGACGGACCCAGCGGCCTCAGATCAACTGGGAACCAAATGGACAGCAACTGACCGACGGGGTTGAAAGTTGTAATGGGTGTTTTGGCTTCATGTTCATGTTTCTTATCGCTATTCCTCGAGATTGATTCTATCGGCTTGACTTGACTTTGATTGCTTGTCCTTGCCATAGATTCTTTCTCTTTACTTGACTTACCATAAGAGCTTGGACTTGCTGTCAATCCCCACACCCCTTGAGAGAAGCTCCGGGCACCAGTGGGAACTCCAGGCAGCAAGGCTCAGAGGGAAGGAAGAAGCAGGCTATATAGAGTAGGGTTGCTCTCCTATACTTGTTGGTTTCTATATTCTATCTATATAGGTAATGGATCTATATAGGTAATGGTTAGGTCAATGGGAAATGACTCTCTGCATGCATAGGTCACAGATGGGACTGATTACTTCTACTGTAAAAGATGTTTATAACTTGACTTAGATTATGTCTCTTACTACTGACCTTACCCGGAAATATTATTAGGATCTATTTCATTGTTTATAAAGGTTAGAAGGTATTCTTTAGGTAGAAGGAAATAAAATAGTATTTAGGTATTAAAGAGGTTATCTTCTTCTTAAGCTCCACCACTAGAACTAGCTTTATATTTGAATCTATTTAGACTATTTCCTATCAACAACATACAGCAATCAATACATACAACCAACCAGGAACAAATGATCCACTACCACTTATTACAATCCACGAAAAACAAAGCCACAGGGAATCATCATTATAGAAACTCCTTCTCCTTAGGGTTTCATTAGTCAAAGCACCCTTACTCCGATATGAGGGATAACCCCTATATTAAGTCTCTTTAGGAGAAAGAAAGTATCTTGATGAGATTGAAGGAGATTGAAAGCAGGAGATCCAGGAACTCCTAGTACAGGAACTCATAACAGGAACTCATAGAATATACAGGAACTACTAGAATCTATAAAGTATGCTTTAGTAAATAGAATGTCTATTGAATATATGAAGATATAAAGCCTTAGGATCTATTATGTATCTTTATGGTTCTATTACTCACTACTATAAGATCTATTACTATTTAGCTACTAAAAGAACAAGGAATCAACGCTACTAAAAGAAAAGTGATCAAGTAGAGACAGAATCAATCTTAGAGAACACCAGGGCTGCTATCAGGACCCTCTAACCTTATTCTACTGGCCTTTAACCCACTCTTTTATTCATTAGTGCTACCTTACTACTCATAGCGGGAGAAACACACTCTACCGAAAGGAAGAACTACTACCAGTATCTAACGTAGGATTAGAGTCTTCCATTTTTAAGGAGTGCTTTGGGATGGGATATTACTTTCTTACAAGCAGAGGAACTGACTTCCTCAACGCTAGAGAAGGCAAGGAATTATATGGCTTCAACCAACACTGTATATTAGATCTCCCATTGTTGGAAGCTTATCACAGGGGAACCAAACCCTAACCCCTTTAGAAAGTATCCTAACCCCTATATTAAGTATGCTCAAACAGATAGAAAGGATTAGAAGTAGGACAGGCTTCTATCTTTATTTATAATTTAGTAAGGATTATGTCTCCTTTATTTAATAGTTATAAGTGAAAAGAAGTAGAGTCTTCTTATTAGTTAAAGTGTAGGAACTCCTATGTATGGATCCTTTTTCATCTTGAATTCTTAGTTTGGAGATAGGAAGTATATTAACTCGTTAACTAGAGAAATTAGTTAGAACTCTTTATATGTACTTTAGATGTATTAGTCTTCTATATAACTATTATATTAGTTTCATTAGATCTTTAGGAGGTTTAAAGAAAGAATAGATCCTTCGCTCTCATCTAGCATAAAAGCTTGTCCAGGCAACGGTGGAGTAGATAGATGCTTGCTCCTAAAGAGGCAAGACACAGACCTAAGGAACAGAGGGGGCAACTCGAATCGATAGAATGAAGCCTCCCCAGCCGGGTTTCAGGATAAGTCCTTGAACGGGCTCAACAAATTATTCTAGGGGATGTATTATATACGCGTTAAAGCCGCGTTACCAGCGGAAATACCACCAGCCCTCGCGTTGCCAGTCATGTAAACTATTCATTGCAGCTGCTTACTATCGTAAATGCTTGTCGTTTAAACTCTTCATCGCAGTTGTTTACTATTCGGTAGTTATCTTTATAGAGAGTACAGTAGTATGATGGCTCCCATAGAACGACCAGCAAATGAGACAATCCTGCAACATGTAAAGATCCTACGAATTAGAATGGTACAATACCTTAAATGTAAAGATTCTGCAAGAGAGGGTAAGGTTACGGTGAATGAAGGAGCAAAAACCCATAGAATGTAAGAAACTGCGAGGGTTAGATTACAACCCAGATGCTGCCGTTCCGGCCCAACGAAACTATCGACTCTACTTGCTCGACGTTACGACTGACCTGATGATTGAGTTGATTCGAGTTCAATATGCACCCGGGAGGACTAGGTAGGCGTACGACCACTTCCGGCAGCATTTCTTTACCTATTTCTTTCCTCGATTAGAACATGCAGAAAGTAGTTTCAATGGCATTAGGCTCGGTTGGTCGAAGGTTGAGACTCGGGCAGCAGGGTGGAGAGGGATTCGCTTCGCCTCATGGCCTTGCTTCCCCTGGTTAGATCATTATCC
>Ga0316212_1000083_pt1 | contig 9768 bp, 4 predicted proteins | sample NRE1metagenome_FD_207799 | JGI IMG/M metagenome (GOLD analysis project Ga0316212, IMG submission 207799) | Spruce roots microbial communities from Maridalen valley, Oslo, Norway - NRE1 | ecosystem: Host-associated > Plants > Roots > Unclassified | place: Norway: Oslo | collected 2017-09-14
AATAAAAAATAATTATTATTATGAACTTAACTTTTTTTACATATTTAAAAATTTTAACTATTATTTTTCTAATTATAATTCACATTTATTTAATTTTTAAGGAAATGGAAATTTTTAATTCAGAATTAAATACAGAAAAATACAAAATGGCAGGAATCTTAAATAACTTCACTAGAAATTTAAAAACTGCTCTCGCTATTACAATAGGTACCACTACTTTATTTTACAATTCAATGACCATTTATGAACACACAAAAAATAAAGAATTAATGGAACAAGAAAAAGCTTTATCAGAATCAAATAAAAAAGAATCAAAAGAGTACTTAATTATTTCTTCACCAATGGAAAACTACGAAGCTTTAGATTTATTAGGTAAAATAGCTGTTGGCTTTTTATTATTGAATTATGCTCTTTTCAATTGTTTTATTACCCTTGTTTTTATTTTATATGGTAATTATTTAATAGAAAAATTTGACTTGGAATCAAGATATCCTAAGTTAGTTACATGAATTAATTTACGAAAAAAATTTCAAAGATATTTTCTTATATTTAGTCTATCAGGAATAGGGGTTATTATTTTAATTCAATTTACATTTTGGTTTTTTATATTAAGTCTACACCATTAACAAAGACGCAAAAATCACTTTCCAATACACAATTTTTATTTAAATTAAACCCCTTTTTTTGTAAAATAAAATTATGTTTTTTATTAATAAATCTGAATCAGTATAATTAGCTAATGGTAAATTGATGGACGAATAATATTTTTCTTATATTATACAAAAAAAATTTATAATATATTTTTTTGTACTTTATCTGTTTCTCGATAAAATTTTTTTATTATAACTATTATCCTTTTTGTGTTTTTATTACTAAAATATTTATATTACAAAATTAATACAAAGAAAAACATCTTACTGGAATCGAACCAATAATAATTTGCTTCGAAGGCAAACGCTTTACCAATTTAGCTAAAGATGTTGGTTAAATTAAATATTATAAAAATTTTTTTTTTAGTATTATCATATATATATTATTTTATACAATTTTATATTAATATAGTTATCAATAACTATTATATTTATATTAGATTTATTTGAGATTTTTATCTTTACTTTTTTATTTTTAATTAATTATATTTAATTTAAAAATAATTATTTTTATTTATTACATTATCTACCTTTAGAATTTATTTTCAACCTATAAACCAGAGATTTATTTGTTAAAAATAAGTTTATCAAAGAATTATAATGTTTCTATTTATAGTGGGAGTTTGTTTAACAATATTTATATACTTTTATATTTTTATGAGTAGTAATTTGACATTATAAAAATGTTTACATTCAACCCAAATTAACTAGTTAATTTTTATATATTAAAGACACATTAAAATATTATATTATTAAAATGTCTCTTATAGACAATTATCACTCATAATTAAATTCTTAAATTAAAAAAATTACAGATACATTATAATGTATATTTTTATTTTAGGTGTATTATTTTATTAATAAATATGAACTGATGTTATTCAATGTAATGGCATAATAATTATTTGGCCCCTTTGGGCAATTTGGGAAGGTGGGGTGGTAGGAGGGGAGACATTAATTTTATTTTTGCGTTCAATATTTTGAAGGACTATAAATTTCTTTATTTATAACACTTACAAAAAATATAATACTTAAGTGAGGGTATATTATATAATTTTTTTCATATTTGAAAAACAAAAATATGAGTTACAGTATGGGTGACGAGGGAGAAGATATTATCGTATGCTCAGGTTTATGTTTCGCTTGACTTAATTAATGTTAATTAAATTTAATTATATTTTATTAAATTTATTCTTATTTAGTTTAGATAACGGTACTCGATTTTATAAATCTAGATTAAGATGTCTGTAGGTTGCTTCCTTACTGCTAAATACTTAATTGATACGCGAGCTGTTAAAATTTTTAATGAATACTCTATCTTATCTTATAAGTTTAAGATGTAGTAAGATGAATAGAATTAAAATAGCTTCAATAATAGCTCACTTTAAGTTTTGGTTTATATTATGAGAAAAGGGATTGTGATACGATCTCAGACTACTTACTTTTTACCAATTAGGGAGTATAAATTATGTTGAATAGTTGAAAATTCAACAATTATATTTACATAAAATAACTTACTTAAAAATGGAGTTTTTATAGGCTATTCAAATATATATTAAATTCTATCTCTCCATTTTTATGAATTTATATTTCCATTGACTATTTCCTTACATAACCCTTTAATTCAATAATTATAAAAATAAACACCATGGTAACAAAAATATTATAATTTAATAATGCTTTTTATGCTAATCCTTAAATAAAATATAAAACTGCCATTATATAATAAAGGTAATGCATATATAAAAGATTATTTTAAACAAAAAAAAGATAGATATACTTAAGACTTTTAATCGAAAAATAAAATTTTACGAATAAAGAGACTTGAACTCTTATGAAAATTAAATCATCAAAACCTAAGCTTGACCCGGCTACCAATTTCGGCATATTCGTTTCAAAAAAAATGAATCTTTAATGTGTCTCTTTTAAATTTAATTGGTTTGTTTCATATGCTATCTAAAGAGTACATTAAAATTTTATTATTATTCATAATTCACTTACTCATAACCTCAACTTACCCTTTTTTTATTAGTATAATCTGTTTTTATTTTAAATAAAATTAACATTTACGTTGTTTATTTAATAGGTTGATGTAATTAATTTATAATTAATTTTCATTTAACCTAAATAGAATGCTAAACCCTTTTCCCAAAGTCCCTTCACCCATAGACCAAAATTTAAAGAGATAAAAATACCTTTACTTCCTAGTAAAAAATATATAAAGTGATGTAAAATATCCAATAGCTTGTTGAACAGGTGTATATTTATTATAATCATAACTATTGAAATAAGATGTAAAACATGGATAAAACATTTAATTTCATAATGGTCATGAATTATCAAAAGCTAAATTATTTTTACAAATTGGTATACTAATTTTACGATTTTAATAAAAAATTGAAGGAGATAAAAGATTTATTTAACTAAATTTAAATAAAATAAAATGTATGGTTATTTAAATATAAAAAAAGAGATTATTATTTATTATTAAAAATAACATTTCTCCCGTTCTACCCAAATGGAGGGGTATATGGATAGAAAATAATTATTCTAATTATTACTAGCATATAAAGTTAATAATGAGATGAACTTATATAAAAAAATATATATTTTTTAATTTCAATAAACTTTAACTATGAAATAATACTACCATTAAATTATAGTATCGAACTAGCAGTGTATAAAAAATTGAATATACATGTTATATCTAATGTAGATATTGCATCAGCGTTAACAGATTATGTAAAAATGGATATGTTGAAGTATAAAACACTACCTTTTTATACAGTCAATAATGCAATTATAGATTCATTATTATTATACAAATGTTTAACGTATTATTAGGTAAAGATGAATTAAACCATGATGAAAAATAATTTGATAAAAGATCCTGCACAATTAATAAAACCTAATGTGCAGAAAAAAAAAAAGGATGCTATAGCATTTCAACTTATATCTTATAAAATATAAGGATTAGAATAAAAATCATCACCTAAAACCAATTTTATTTCGTCAGAATTGCCAATCAATAAAAAAAGTATTTAATAAAGATGAATAAATTATCGATTTAAACCTATTATGTATAAAAATTATTCATAGTATTATAAATAATGTAGTTATTATTTTAATTACTATTAAATATAAATATTTAAAGACTTATAAATTCATTCAAATCATCTAAGGAGTAGAGGATTTGAACCTCTGTATGTAAAGTGTAAATTTACCGCTAAAACCAACTCAGCTAACTCCCTTAAAATAATTTAATATATTCTAACTATTTTTTACAAAATTATGAATTTTAATAATTATTCTTTTTATTAAATGATTTATTATACCTTTCAGATATATAGAAAGTATAAAATAAATTAAAATAATTATTTTATTATAACAATTATAATGTAAGGGTTTAAAATCTTTTTAGATTAACTAAGTTATTTTAATAACATTTTTATTATTAATCTAAAAAAAAAAAGTCTAATAATTAATGTTAAGTGTTAAGTGTTAAGTGTTAAATGTTAAGTGTTAAGTGTTAAGTATTAAGTGTTAAGTGTTAAGTATTAAGTGTTAAGTGTTAAGTGTTAATAATAAAAAAAGGGGGTTAAAATTCATATTTTTGTTGTATATTGCATACCTACGTGTTATTTTCCAGCTACACCTTCCAGTACAGCTACCTTGCTATGACTTTTGAGATGTTGCCCAAACGATTTAACAGGTATAGTTATTCTTAATAAATCCATTTTGGTCAAAAAAAATTATATGAAATATATAAGGCTAAATATAATCTCATATAAAAATAAGAAATATTTTTGTTTAACTCATTTCCAGTTTCCACCAATCCAAACTCCTTCCCAGCGACAGACAGTTAGTTCATCACGAATGCTTGCTTCACCGTTGCGATGCTGATCAACGATTACTCGAAATTCCATCTTCATGCCACCGAGTTTCAGGTGACAATCCGCTTTTTAATATCCAAATTTTTTTTAATGATTAGCTCCTCCTTCTGTCCGTTATAATTTAAATTATAATATTGGACCGGTCTCGCATCACTTTGTTAAAATTTATGTGGCACGTCTATAGCCCAGGACATGAGGGCCATAACGACTTGTCTTAGCCCCAAGTAGATTTCTATCAAAACTACTAATACGTTAAGTATAAATTAACGTCAGGGATTATGTCCGTTAGCGAAATTAATCTAACTTCTCACGATACGAACTGACGACAGCCATGCAACACCTGTTACTTTTTATAGCAAATAATTATAATTATTTACACTGTTTCTATTTTAGTAATACAAGTCCTGGTAAGGTTTTACGCGGGTTATCGTATTAAATAACATGCTTCACTTCGTTTGCTTCGAGAGCGACTAATTTTTTAGATTTCAACTTTGCAGTCGTACTCGCAAGGCGGTATGGTAAATGCGTTAACTTCGCCACCAATAAATAATTACTGACAGACTACCATACATCGTTTACTGTGTGGGCTAATGAGGTCTCAAATCTCTTTCGTTCTCCACACCTTCACTCCTCAGCGTCAATCTTTAAATAGATGAATAGCCTGCGCCATTGGAACTCCACCGAATATCTACGGATTTTAACCCTACATTCAGTATTGTTACATCTTCTCTTAGATTCTATCTTCGACTCCCCTAATCTTTTTGATATATATAATATATTTATATTTCGTTATTATATACATACACTATTAAAAATTTTAAGCTTCCAAAGATGCCTGCGAATTCTTTACGCCTGTTTAAGATGATTAACGTTCGCGTCTCTGGTCTTACCGAGTCTTCTGGCACCCACGGTCATCAAATTTATCATGCAATTAAATTTTATTCTTTTCTACCTCGATTCATTCCAATTTCAATTTCTCGAATCTCTTCCAAGCCTTCCTGTTTCAGATGAGAACCTAATTTTATTAAATTAGCAATTTTACACCAATCTAGATAATCTAAGTATTTAATACCCAAAATAGGATATTGGTTAAAGAATGTTATTATTATTTGAGTTAAGTCTGAAAAATTACCTATTACTAAATTTACAACAGGTTTTCTTGAATGTTTTTCAAGTCTACCTGCCCCTAAATATTTAATTAATAGCTCCATTAATTGGGTATCTCTTGTGTGTTGTGTAATTCTAAATCTTAAATATACTTGATAACCAATTTTTGTGTTTTTCTTTCTAATTCCAGCATCAAAATTACCCTCACCACTTACAAATCCCGCAACCCAATTTGGATCGGGTATATTTGTAGTTTGAATAAGAGGTCTTTCTACTGGATTAATATTACTAAACTCTGATTTAACAATATCAGAAATACCTAAATTAATAGATGCTTTAATATTAATAATTTGTTGTAGACCATTAATATTAAGATGAGCACCTTTGCTCATAAGTTCAACTATTTGTTCAAATAATATAAAATCAGCAGCTTTTTGAGTTAGTAATGGATATTTTTTAAAATGAGGAAGTATAATAGTTGTTAAATCTTTAAAACTATCTACTGAATACTTTAACGCATTAGCTTTCTTATCTATACTAAATGTACCTATGCCACCAAAAAATTGTTGTAACTGATATAATAAAAAACTATCTCGTTGATTTAATTTAATTTCAAAAAAAGATCTTACACGCCAACCAGTTTTTAATTTTTTATCTTTATAAATTGTAGTACAAAAAGTTGATTCAGCGTCGGCAAATCCAGATACAAAATAAGGATTCAGTTTATTGTTAACTTTGCTAACTGTAGAAAAAAATAATCTTTTTAATTGTTTAGAAGGGATTTTGACTGGATAGTTTCTTTCGAAACCCGTTAGAGTACACCTTAAAGATTTAACATTAGAAATAGTAGCACTATTACTTTTTATTAAACCTCAACTACCGTCTACTCGTTGCTCTTTTACAGAAATTTCTTTTGTTTTTAGGTTTAGAAATTCTGATTTAGATCCGCGATAACCCATTTCGTTTTCACTCATCTTATGGCTTGTTACCATACCCAGGTAATTATTCTGGCCACTTATAGCCTTTCGACTATAGCTTGGTACCATAAACTTTAGGGAGTCCCCGGAGTTTGATAGTTTCACCCATAACAGTGTTTTCCCAAAACACATGACAGGTTTTGACAACACTTTTGATAAAGAAATCATGATTTTACTTTATTTTATCGAAGGCAACACACCTTCGATTTCAGTTAGCTAGTTCACTCTTTCGAGCATTGACTAATATTCTTGACTGCTGGCAGATAATTCTACCTGGTTATTTCATTCCCAGTGTGGCCATATGTTCTTACAAACTTGGCTATCCATCGTAGGCTTGGTAAGCTTTTAATCCCACCAACTACCATAATAGACGTAAATAAAATCCTATAGCGAAATATTTTCTTTATGGCAAAAATAGCGCATTTGCATTATACCTCATTTCTTGTTGAAAATGAATAGTTCGGTTAGAATAGTTGCTCTTCCCACCCTAAACCCATCTTTAATTATTAAATTAAAAACAAGTAGAGGTCATAGTACTAAAGCGTTTGACCAGTGCTATTCTAACTACAACTTTAAGGTCTCTATTTTTGATGTATATATATAATATATCAAAGATAGTTTAATTCTTTTTCTTTTTTTATCATAATTGTCACACTTTATCTACCTCAGATTAGGTTAGTAGATCTTATGTAACGTGAGTTAATACAAATTATAATGATCAAATATTAATTTGTTAATATTATACACATTATAAATGAATATATAATTATCTCCTATTTAAGAAGACTATAGGGTATACAATTTACTTTCCTCACCTCTACACCTTATTTTTTAATAATAATAAACTAACCATTTAATTTATTACCTTCAAAAACAACGATTTGCATGTCTTAAAACTACTGAACAACGTTCAATCGGAACCAAAATTAAATTCTTATGTTTTTAAACAATTTTTAGATTATTATATTGTTGTATTATATTTGCTTAATGCAATATTTATTACCTCTTTTAAAATTTTATTATTTATTTTTATATTTTATATTTATATTTTTATTATTTTTATATTTGTATTTTTATATAATATCTTATATAATTTTATATACACTTTATATTATATATACAATATAACACACACAATTTATTGTGTCCTTTTTAATTGTTATCTTTACTATTTTATATTTAATTTATTTTAACTTGTTATAAATTATTTCTATATGTTTATTCAAACTGACCTTGACTAATATTAAGAAAATATTTAAATGTTAGTTTATGTTTATCTTCACCACTTGCTTTAATAATTTACTTATCTTTATCGTTAATAAATGCAAATACACCCTCTTTAATTCTATTTTATTTAATAATTTAATTTTTCCTTTATCATCTCCAACAAAATAATAAGGTAATTTATGTGTTAATATTGCACTATCTGTATATGAATATATACATTACTTTATTTTATTATTTCATTCCTCCCTCCAAATAACCCTCCCTAAATAAAAAGGGAGTATAAGAGATGGATGTAACGCCTATTCGAATAAGTGGAAGAATAGTTATGATGGGTTAATAGTAACTGCATGTTAAACAGTGGAAGTTGTAGGGATTACTAGCTATTAATCGCTGATTAATTACCATAGGTCATTTAGAGGATGGTTAAAATGATGGGACGGATTGCTTTCCATTCTTGATGTCTCATATTCTATTTTTCTTTAGTGTATTCATTCTGCTTCAATTAAGAATAGATAATTCTTATTTAAAATGGTGTAGATCTGCGTTAGATTTCTCTCCACTCTAATTGCCTCCCCACCCCTCCCCTTACCCATAACCCATAACCCATAACCCATAACCCATAACCCATAACCCATAACCCAAAGGGAGGGGTAAGGCAAATTGGAGGCAACTTGGAGGAGGTAACTGGGTCATCAGCGTAGCCTGGAGCTAGCCTTTGCCCTGCTATTGAGGTATTATGTGTCTTCTTATTGTATGAACTTCTAGTAAATCCTTAGCCGGAGTTTCACAGGAAGATGGGCTAGTAACCCGTTTAATGTAAAAAGGAATATATGACAATAAAATAATACCAAGGTGGACCAAAAAACTAAAGATAAAATTGAGGTTAACAAATTAATAATATAAAAAATAATACTACAAATACAAATACAATTTTTATGAAATTATCTGGCTTATGATTTAACAAGATTCATTTTATGATTTTTATACTATTTAGACTTTTTATACTTTATATAGCATTGTTTACTGTGCATTTAATATTCATTATTTTTTTACCAAATCAATTCTTATTAACATTTACAAATATAAAAAATAGAAATAGAAATAATATCGGAATATATTATATATATTTATTGTCTTTATGTTTAATTTTATTTGGTTGCTATTTATTAGCAGGATTTGGTTTTATATTAACCATTAAATGAATTGTTTATGATTTATTATTATTGAATGTAATATGAACAATTTATGCTATGATTTTTAATTGGAATTCAATACATATGTCAACTTCATTGATTTCTGACATCAGCAAATTCTTAAATAACGGTTATCATTTAGATTTTAAGGATGCAAAATCCTATCTATCAATATTTATTATTGATTTTATTAATGATTGATGGTTTACAGATCTTATTTATTCATTTAAAAATAAACCTTTATTAATTTTATCATTTTTAATTCATGATCTATTGGTGTGATTAGGGGTTAGATCTTTAACACATAAAGGTTTTAAACATGTTTGGTCTAAACCTTGAATAATTATTAATAATAGATTACCTTGATTTTTTACATTATTATGTTTAGGTTTCGGTTGTCTTATAGTTATATTTTTTTTTGTATCTTTTTATTATACGTTTAACCTTATAATATATTCTATTTTAGCTATTTTTTATTCTATCTATTTATTATTTATACATTTTAAAGAATTATCTATTAATAAAAATAATAATATTAAGAATAGTAGATTCCTAAGAATGATCTATGAATTTAAAGTAATGAATATTAACTTGGCTCCAATTGCTGCACTTATCCAACAAATTCATTCATATAAATTTAATTCTATATTATTTATCATTACTGGTGTTTTTATTATCTTAATAATCAATGTTATTAAAACTAGTCCATCATTTATCAATT
>Ga0316212_1000084_pt1 | contig 9765 bp, 8 predicted proteins | sample NRE1metagenome_FD_207799 | JGI IMG/M metagenome (GOLD analysis project Ga0316212, IMG submission 207799) | Spruce roots microbial communities from Maridalen valley, Oslo, Norway - NRE1 | ecosystem: Host-associated > Plants > Roots > Unclassified | place: Norway: Oslo | collected 2017-09-14
TGGATGAGAGGAGCTGGTGGGATGGATCGGGAGCTGGGGAGGGTGCTTGCTGGCGGGCTATGTGACGGGCGATATTACTTACGTGCTTCTTGCTCGCTAGATTTATTTTCTTTTATTTGATTAACTGGATCGATATACCCCGTGTTCCCAACTGCTGGTCACCGAAAGCCCCACGTTACCCTTTAGCCCACAGTGGAGCCTACCTGAGAAATGATATCTTTATACCTTATCAGCGAACAATAGCCCATGTTACCAACGGATGTTCACTGCGAGACCCTACCAACTGATGGATGTTCACTGATTAGCCCCATGTGACCAACAAATCTCAGTTCGTCTCAAATCTATGGGAGTCTCAAATCTCACTTCACCCGTCATCCCAAGCCAGCGATCCTAGCCATCCCCCATTAATCCCAGCCATCCCACCCAGCAAAGCGAAGTGTTGTGCTGCCAAACTCTATGCATGGGGGCGGGCCGGGGAAACGGGGTCTTGGGTTCAAAGCTGCCCTGCCTTATTTCTTTCACAATCCCTCCTTTTACTTACTTATGATGCTGCCCACATCTTCTTTCTAAGCTCCGTTCCACCCCACTATCACGTCTCAGTTGGTTATCCGGAGAGTTTAGTTTACCACCTCACTAGCCCAACTCCCCACACCCTTGACTATCAATGCCACCCACTTTCGAAGGTAAGGTATTTCCATAGGTATGGGTAGGACAACTATTCGATCTAGTATTGTTATTCCTCATCCCATTTCTCCTCCAAAATCCATTCCTTCTCTCAACTATTTAGTGGATGTCACTTCTGCATATATGTAAACTCCCCCTGTTTCAAAGGGTCGTTGAGACCCCTGATGTTCCAGCAAGCAAAAAACATCGCTGACAAAAAAAGGGGGGACACAAACCTGCCAAGGGCTACCTCCTCCTCCCCCTAGAGGGGGGGAGCTACTCTTGTTCTTTACCTTCTTAGGATTTTGAGAAGGCACCTTCCTTTAAACAGAACCAACAGCGAGGCGACCAAGGGGATTCTGGTCTGGTGACGCTGTTGATGGTTCCGTGAGGTCCTGACCGATAGACAAATGGGAAGGAGGGGGACTTCCTTCTGACGGGGGAGTTCCTGGCCTGCTGCCCGGGGGAGAAGAAGGGGGAGCAGAACCCGAGTGACCATTAGAGCCCGGGTTGTCAAGGGGAGCAGTTGGGGCAATTGGGGAAGGCACCACAAGAGAGCCTGAACCCGCAGATGTCCTTTCAGATTCCAATGAATGCCCCGAATTGTCTGAAACAAGAGGGTTGGCCATCACCTCTTTTCCTTTCCTCCGCTTTCTTACTTCAGTCCATTCCTCCTCTGTATTGTCTAAGCTAGGTTGGACAACAGCTTGTGTGCTCTGTTTAGAGCAAGACGAGGTAGAGTGGCCAAAGACCTTGCAAGAAGAACAGCGGGAAGGAGCCCACTCGAGCTCAGTAAAAACGGTGATCCAATCACCATTATCACATTGCATGTAAAATTCTTCCACAAAATCTGCCGAAGCATCAATCTCAACACAAATTCTGGCAAAAGTAATTCTACTCTTCGCAGCAGTCAACCCATCGGTGTGAAGGGGTATACCAATAGCACTGGCCACATAGCTCAGGCCACTGGGAAACCAGTACTCAAGTGGCACCCCAAAGAACTTAACCCACAGGGGGATTTTCTGGAGATCCTCCTTAAGCAGGGTAAGATTCGGGTGCCATTTCTTGAGAACAAGAGGCCTGTTAATCATATGCCAAGGGGCTCTATCAAGCACACTTTCCATGCCCTCCCTACTCTGAAACTTAAAAAGAATAAATGATCATTCTCAGCAGAAAGAACCTCATCCAACCCATCATTCTCCCATAGAGTGTTCGCTATGGAGTTAACTGCCGTGTATGGCAGTTTTGGGCCAACAAAGTGGCCAACCTGCGTGTTTCCCCATTCACCTCTGCCTTCATCAGAGATTCCTTTGGGGGGAATTACTTTCACTCTTCCATGCTCAACCGACGGTTTGATAAAACCAAGAGATTGATTGGGGAAAGAGATACCTGAATTTACAGAAGCCTTGGCTCTTGGGAAGTTCCTCACTGCACCCGCGTAGCTGGTGTCTTTACCCGTAGACCCTGGTCTGGAATGATGGGCCTTGGGAGGAATGGATTGCCCCGTATCTGCCATGCCGTTCTTTTCCTTAGATTGGTCATTTGAATTGAAGGAGCCCGTAAGGGCCTCTTGTTCACGCAGCCCCAACTGAAAATGTTTGGTCCGCATTTGGTCAGTGGGTTTATTAGGCCCAATATGTTGACCAGGTTCCAGAAGGCCCAAGCCCGTAGTTACATCAGACTGGATGGCACACACTTCAACATCATCTGACACTGCCTTGGGAACAGAAGCATCACTCTCCATGGGCGGCGCGTGGGCAGTACCCACCAAAGATTTAGATCCGCCAGCGACAAGGGGAGCTCTGCCTCTGCCTCTACTAGTAAAGGGGCTTTAGCCTTACAACAAGCTTGACTTAAAAGGCTTGAAAGAGTTTGATCTATGATACGCTTGAACTGAACTATCAGTCCTAGAAAGAACCCGCTTACCGTGACGGAAGAAAGACGGATTTATTCTCTAAGCAAAGCCTATAAGCAAAGCTACTCTCTAAGCCAAGCTTCCCTTTTTCCCAAGTGCACTTCGGCACCAGACTAGCCGACCTACCTTGTGTCTCTGTATTTCTCTAAGCCAACTTATACAAAAAAGAATGAAGCAAGGAACGAAGTAGCTTTCCCGCAGCGGGGAAGGAGTTTTTTCTCTTTTCAAAGCAGTCTTACCGTAACCACTACCGGAACTGGTACTGGTGCCTACTTCCTATGACAGAAGGTAATCGCCTAGCTTACTTCTTTGCCTTTCTACTTGCCGTACTGACTAACCGCGGTATTCGAACTGTAGGCTTGACTAACTGCACCTTCTCTTTGATATCCCGAGGGTTAGGATCAAGGGCCGGGAGAGTACAATATCATTCCCTCTCCCTGCAGGTATTCTTTTTGGTTATTGTTTATGCTCGTATAGCATAAAAATGATTCATTGGGAGGGCCATGAGAAATCCACTTCGTACCTTCGCTTCGTCATCAAAGCCTCTTCGCTACTCCGAACTCTACACCTATTTAGTTCTGTCTTGTACTTTCTTTATTTGCTTTTCTAGTGGTACTTTCCTTGTTCAAGCCGGTATTAAGTAAGTAAGTAGTAAGTAAGTGAAGTGGTGAATTGGCCATTGGAAAGGAGGAATAGGAATCATTTCACGTATATCTATTTATTCTACTTTTATTCTTTTGTAAGGCAAAGGCAAACCGTTCTCTTTTGTTATGTCAAAGCAACGGTTCTCTCTAACCTTCTCTTACTCGCCTTACTTGAAACCAGCCCATTTTTCGTACCTTCGTATCTATAATCTAAAAACTTCTCACCTCTGTGCCTTCTGTACTTCCCGGCTCAAGCAAGAGCCACAGTGACTGGAACAACAGGAAAGCCACCTTAATCAGTCAAGCAAGCAATTTGAATAGGGATTATGAACGGGCCCTTACCTTGGCCTTACCCGTTCGATTAATTGTTCTACTAAAGTCGAAGTCGTTTCGTTAAGTCGAATTGAAAGGTAGGTTTTGTCAGTGATTAAATGGAAAGGGGGAGCAGCAATCAAACTACTGCAGCAATCAAACTAAAGCTAGAAAGCAGACAACGCAAAGGGAGGTACACTTAACACCAGCAGTTGAGATCGAAAAGAGCCATTTTTCATCACGGGAAAACGCAAAAAATCACTTTCACAAAGCGAAGGAACATTGCTTACAACTAAAAAGGACGGTGAGGTTTTGATCCCTATTATTAGCTTTTAGTGATCCAGTAGCAAAGAAAGGCCTAGGTATGAGGGCACAGCTGTCCTTTGGAAGCAGTACCACGTCGTAGCATCAGTAAGTACACCAATGGGGAGCATTTACGACAGTTCCAGCGTGCTCGCTCCATGCGTTATGGATTGCTGATGTCCTTAACTGGTGTAATGGATCCTATAAGTTTGAGTACCAGAGCTTGTTTATTCACCCGCATCAGTGTAGATAAAATATCCACTTATACCTTCCAGATCGATAGCTTGTTGCAGAGTCTGAACCATAGGAAGGAGAGCACACCTCTGGGGTTAAGGTAGCGGGGGCAAAGGCAGGGGCAGAGGCTTCACCTCCAGTTATAGATCGAAATCGAACAGTAGATCCACTAGCACCTCGCCTAGAATTCCTTCCATCTGCTCGATATTGAGACCTACTAGTAGCGATTGAAGTAGCATCTAAGCGCGCATCTGAGTCATCAGCTTAAAAAGCAGTTGAATCAATACCAATTTGAATAGCGTCAGTAGCAGAGCCAGTTTAAGTTCGAGCAGATTTCGTTGCTTACTTTGACTTTTTCGAGTTTTTTACCACCCACCAGTAGCATTTTATGCGAGAAAGGCAGGGACAAAGCCAAGTACGAATCCACCACCGTCAATAGCAAGGTAACCCCTAGCAGATGATCCGGTTTCGGATATCCTAGTTATAGATCCGGTTGAAGCACATGTTGAAGCATCCGTTGCATAAGCAATTGACCTTGTCTCATATTCACCAGTTTCAGTGCTTAGTTGGTCCTTAGCCCTACACCTTTACCTTCGACCCAATAGTTTAAGCACCAATTTAAATAGCATTAGCATCAATGACAGTTCCAGACACAGTAGAAGAATCCGTTCCAATTCCTGTTTACCTAGCCTCACCCGCATATTAACCCGCAACAAAGCCAGCAAAAGATCCTGTTCCATTGGCAGTTGAAGAATCAGCTAGAACATAGGCTATGGCAACGCTGAAACTCCTGTTGGGGGAATACCCGCACTAGAGCATAGGTACACTCAGACATACAGCTACAAAGGTACACTCCTCCATCCACATTGACAGGTAGGGTAGGGTGCTAACAGCTACTCTTTCATTGCAGGGAATACTTACAAACATGAAACAGAGCTGGGCAAAGACGGCTACTAACAACTAAAGCAGCTATTCGTACTACCATTGACTCTTTACCAGTGCTACCATCGGGCTACCATCCACTCCTTACAACATGGTCAAAGCACAGGAAACAGCTGCTGCTATTCACATCGGGACAGCTACTCACAGAGTAAGGGATCGGCAGCCAATTATACATTTTACTAAAATATAATGCACAGCTCAACAGCGGGTCAGTGAGAGCATCGGTATGATAGTTGAGTTCCCTTCCCGGTACGTGAGAGCACCAGCGAGCGAGTGCACGACCAATGACAACACCATTAACTCGTATCTGAACCAGAGCAGCACTGCTATGTCCCAGGCTTGCCCCGTCCCAGTCCACCTATCGAACCCAGCAAAGCAACCAAGCAATGAAAGCTCGACCGTTACAGGCCAAGCCAGAGAGCTACTACCTACTAGCCTTAGCAGCCAATGATCCAGTTGCCCAAGCAGCATAAGCCGTTGATCCAGTCATTGATCCAGATCCAGTCGATTAAGCAGTCGATCCTTTTGATTCTGATGATTTAGCAAGTGATTCTGTTGTTTATTATTTTGATCCAGTTGATTCATATGGGAAATATGCACTTGTATATAATCACCCATGGGGCACTCCGAACTCACGTTTTTACTGACATAAAATCCAGATCCTTCACGTGTTTACCTTGATCCAGTCCTTGAACCACCATCTTGCCCAGCATCTCTTCCAGTTACATAACCAGGTCGAGATTGAGAGGCATACCCTGTAGTTTCCCTTCCGTATCGAGATCCATTCGTACGATTATAGCATGAATTTCGTAGCGATTCCTGACCCATAGCTAGCAGTAGACCCAGCTGATCCATTTACAGATCGATTGAAGCAGCAACAGTGAAATAGCCCGCTGCATTACTTCCTGTTCCAGAGCTAGTTTCGATTCCAGTCCCATAATAAGTTGGACCCATTACATAACCAGCAACAGTGGATTCCGTTGACCTAGAAGCAGCCTTCGCATCAATAGCAAAAGAGTAAGAAGCAAGGGTAGCACTCCCGGCAGTTGCATTTTCTCCGATTGATCCAGTTTCAGCTTATCCAGCATCAACAGCAAAGGGAAGGGCCACTTGAGCAGCAAACTTGGCATCTGCACGTATTATTAACAGTTCAAAGTGTTCAGTCATAGTCTGATGTTACTAAAGGCGGACCGGCTTTGTGCTTTATCGGTGCGGAGTGGGTATGTTGTGTTTATGGCGGATACGTTGAGCGTCTTATTAAGCTGGTTCTTCAATGGGTGATCATTGGCCTCCAGTGTGCACCCTTTAATGGATGGCTCTTCGGTCTTTACTTGGCTGGAAGAGGGCTCGTCCCGTGTACTTTATCGATTGAGAGCTCCCAATTCTGGATCCATATCTAATTTCTCGAGTTGACTACTGAGCCTAAGCACCAGTTTCTCCAGTAAAAAAACCAGCAGCAGAGGTTTCAGTGCCAAAGAAGCCATCCGTACCAATGTAAGCATCTTAGTTAGCAGCATCTAAGCCAGTTCGAATACCAGTCGATGAATAAGCGACAAAGCGCAAAGCACTACCCACAGAGGTAGATGCAAAGGTTGAACCTATAGATTCACCAGCAGCACTTATTCAAATAGATAGCATCAGTAACCATTTTAGTAGCAGCAGTTTAGCTTGTTTACTCCGAAGGATTATAGTTAGCATTCAAGCAAGCAGCACTAGGAACAGAGGCCATAGAGACAAAAGCAGGGGCATCACCAACACCAATTGCATAGAAATAAAGGGCATCAGAGGTAGAGCCAATTTCAGATTCTCCAGCAGAGAAGCGCAGGGAAGGCGGCGTCGGGTAAAGGTAAAATAAGAAGCTCAGGGATTCTCGATTGATCTTTCCTTAGCGCTCTAAGGGCGGTTTTGATGCGGTGTTCAGGAGGTTCGGTTCAATGCGTCGAACAGAATGCGATGGATGCCCGGGCGGGTGTCACGAGTGTGACCGGGGATACAGGCGCTGGAAGGTGCGAGAATGGCCTCTGTGACGGTTTAAAGCAATGGGGCCTCACTCACCACCAGACCTGTGACCTGAACCTTACATTCGGGGCAAGGGTAACCTCGCTTCAAGGGTCAATGTCCCAGTCCAATATAGCTAAAGGACCCGACCATAACCTTACTGAGCTAAAATAAGAATACATAACACGCGAAAAGGCTGTCTTCAAGCTGCTTTCTCACCCTCGACTGACGTCCCCTTCATTTAGGATCGCTCCATTCCGGCAGATCCGTGACGAATTATTTATTTATGTAATTACGGCTAGAGCCCTAATCGATGGGATAATATAGTATATCCATATTAAATAAAGCCCTTCAATCTCTTAGGATTTCTCATGCTTTCACCTGAAACCCTTTCTATCCTGCTGTAAGAAATAGAAACACTGACAGATCGATTGGTTCCAGCGGAGAAGTTGCCTTGTATGATCCGGATTCTGAGTTGCTAAAGAGGAGCCCCGAGAAACAAGTGGACCACCTCGTATAAGAACCAACTCCGATGCTGCACTCGTTTCTAGGGTCTGCTATCTATTACTACTTCTCAACTATTACTGCTTAAAGACTACTACTAACTTCTTAACTATTACTACTGAAAGAAAGACCGGTCCAATTCTCTTCGCTCCAGTCTTATATCATATCCTGGTTCCTATTTGTCTTCCCATCTCTCGGTTGGCTGCTTCACTACATTCTTGGGATTCATTAGCACATCCGCTCGATTCGACTTCGAAGCACCTACACAGCAACACGCATGATGCACCGCTCTGCCTAAACCATCCATTCCACCGAATCGCTATAGTCCATCAAACCCACCGAAACCATCCAATAGAAAGATTGTCTGAAGAACTTGCCCAACATGACCCTGCTAACTGAAAACGCGGAGCATTCATAGGCGGAGGACCATCCGCAGCAAAAACAACATTTGACTATACTTCCCTCATTCAAAAGATTGTTGACCCGGCACTCTAGGATGATGGAATGGATTCGAGAAAGCTACGCCGGTAAAGCGGCTGTTGAATTTAAGTAAAAGGTCAAGATACTGCAGGTCTGTTTTAAGGGGCATTGTTTTTAGGTCAAGTTTTAGGGTTCTCAATGAGGATAGGTGGTAAGCTGTATAGAGGATTATAGTTGCATCTTCTTGGTTATCCTCTTAATAGGTTTACCCTATAACCCCATCCCTTAATATCCTCATCGGGCTTCTGCTTCCCTTCAAGATATAGTTGCCTGGTTATTACTCCTGGTGCCGGTATCCAGTTCGGGGGTATGGGGGTAGCGCTCTGATCTCGATGGTTGTTGGATGGATGTTGTTTGTTGATTGGTGATCGTTGTGTTTTGTTCTATAACTCCGGTCAAGGCTCATCTCCGAAGTAAGGGTGTTCGGAGAGAAATAGGAGGAGAAATGCTATCCATGCCCCTCCTAAATCACCTCGGCGATATAAGTCTAATCAGTCTCACCTTCATTCTTTATATTGCCTTCCTACAGACAATGGGGCTTAGGGGCTTGCTTCATTAACTGCCACCCTTATCTCTGGGGCTTAGGGGCTTAGGGGCTTGCTTCATTAACTCCCGTGTTACCACCTTTATCCCACTCTTCTTCCTCATAAAAGCCTAAAATCCAGAAATCAGCTTAGCCATCCATTCACTCCGAAGGTTTCTTTTTACTAATGAAAATCGAGATGGGTGGGCGAGATGGAGGTCATCCTGATTGGGGTATGTTTTCGTTATATTTGTTGCACAGAAAGGACCCATTCTTACCCGTATTCCTAGAATGGACAACAGGCATAAAAAGCATATGCCACCTATAAGACGAACAAGTACCCATAAAGCCAGGAAGGTCAAGGAGGAAGCCCTGGGACTCAGGCTCTCCTTCCGAACTCCTGAGCTAGAGCAAGGCAAGGCAAGCAGGAAGCCATTAAGAGCCAAGGCTCTCCTTGAGCTTTACCTTGAGCTTGAGCTTGAGATCCAACAGAGGAAAGCACCTTACTCCTGAGCTAGAGCCAGGCAAGCAGGAACACTTTCAAACCTGAGGGACTTAGGCTAGACTTACTCTTTACCTTGAGCTTGAGCTTTACCTTGAGCTTGCTTCCTGACCTTTACCTTTACCTTGACCTTGCCCCTCTAAAAGACCATCGCAGTTGTATGAACAGAAACGCTCAAATAGACTCGGTAAAAGCATCGCAGTTGGACCATCGCAGTTGGCCATCGCAGTTGTCTGCACAGAAAAGCCAATTTCCCTTAACAAAAACCATCGCAGTTGGACCATCGCAGTTGTATGAACAGAAACGCTCAAATAGACTCGGTAAAAGCATCGCAGTTCAGTTCTCGGCCTCCAAGGCTCCTTAGCTTGGGCACGTCTATAAGAAACAATAGGTGATGTACAACTTACCGGTGTGAAGCAATGTATTTATAGAGGGAAGGCAGCTTTTGTTAGTGAAATTGGATATACAGAGGCTCCGACAACATTTTGCATAGATAGAACCATCGCAGTTCGCAAGGCAGAAACCCTCTTTTTCCCTCTCCCTCACCCATATGATGAGTGAGCGTTAACACCCTCACCCATGAATGGATGAGCGACTTCGTTCCTCGCCCCTTTTGGTCGAGTCACTTAACGTACCTCGCCTTCCTACCTCAGGCGAGTCACTTAACGTACCTCGCCTTCCTACCTCAGGCGAGTCACTTAACGTACCTCGCCTTCCTACCTCAGGCGAGTCACTTAACGTACCT
>Ga0316212_1000085_pt1 | contig 9759 bp, 5 predicted proteins | sample NRE1metagenome_FD_207799 | JGI IMG/M metagenome (GOLD analysis project Ga0316212, IMG submission 207799) | Spruce roots microbial communities from Maridalen valley, Oslo, Norway - NRE1 | ecosystem: Host-associated > Plants > Roots > Unclassified | place: Norway: Oslo | collected 2017-09-14
TATAGCCTTTAACAGAGCTTACTTAAATAAGAGTTTAATAACAGATTTGCGTATTTCTATCTCTTTCTAGGCCAAAGCTTACCATATTCTTTTATTTAGATCACTATGCTGGGTAACTAAACCAATAAGACAACGAGAGAGACCAAGAACCAACACAAAGATACTCATCAATCCAAATGAAATAGACTGATCATCATAGCTTACTTTGTTGCAAGTGCATCTTATAAGAAAGTAAAGTGCATTTCTCGGAAATAAGAATAGAAATATTAGTAAACAAGTATCTTATGTAGAGAGAGAGACTCTGAAATAACTAGTCAGTATGCTTATGTTAGAAACTAAGATCTATTAAGTATGCTTTAGGACATATTATTAGCTACTTTAGATAAGTGATCAAGTTGAGACTGAAGAATCCTTTTTCAACATGGCCCCCTATCCTCTGATTTTGAAAAAGAAAGTAGGAAGAAATCGAAATGAACCAAAATTATGTGAAGAGTGCATCGTTAAATAACATTGCTATACATTTACTCTCTGCAACGGGATGTGATGTTAGCATGTCGCCCGGATACCTCAGTGATATACGTGTCCCCGAAAGAGTTCTACTTCGCTTGCTTGTTTGATCGAGGAGTAGGGAAGTTGATTGATATTAAGATTGATGGATCCATTCCTTATTCTGTTCTGGTCGAGATGCACTTGCTCTATATACGATGCAGGTTGGCTTTACTTTAATAGTATATTGATTTGATCCTTGTACGAAACCCAAGCTCACGAATGGGAACTAGCCCACCTAATAAAATATTCATTTCCAACTTCAGGGCGAGCCCTCGACCTCCTCTCCCTCTCATGTGCTCCAAGTCCCCTTTCAGGGCGGTTCTGTTGAGCATAATCCATATCCCACTCCGTTTCCTACTAATAATCATCCCATTGGTTTCGAACCAACCGGTGCTCTTTCGCATAATGGATCAGCGGGGAAGCCATTAGGTGTACGACTACGGAGGAAAGGGAAGAACAATACGTTCACTAGCCTCATAAAAAGTAGGAGATATCAACAGCCTCATGAAGAGTAGAAGCTCATGAAGAGTAGAAGATATCAACGCATGGAATTACAAACGGAAATAACACATGTCAGTCACTATGCCCACTAATCAATTCGGAAATCACTATGGAAATTCAAGGAACGACTCATGGGTTGGTCAGTCATGAAAAAGCAAGTAGGACTATTTAGACCAAGTATGACTATTTAGATTTATCACGCTTCAACAAACAAAGGGACTAGTTCGGATAGTTCCTATTGCTAGTTATTCTAGTTCGTATTGCTAGTTACCATTCATTGATCATAGCTTGTAACATTGAAAGATTGCTGAGTTGAGACATTGTAACTTCCATCAAATGAGACATGAAACTTTCGATAGTGCATCATATAATAACATATATGCATATTTCCCCCATCGAGCTGGGACCAACGAATGGATCAATTTCACACTCTCAGTGCGAAGAATGCATCGTATAATAACAGAGCTTACCAAGATAGGTTGAATCAACGGTCATCGAAATCGAACATCGATCACTGCGATTAGAATGCCTACTCTCGGTAGAAGGTGCGAAGACTGCATCGTCATAGAAGATTTCGTGCATTTCTCTCTCTTCATCGAGACTAAATTGGGTTATACATTTTGTTCTTCGATCACGCAGGTGAATGCAGTAGGCGCCATTTTATCTCTCGTAGTGGAGGATAGTAGATTCGATCTTTACAGTATCGAAAAGAATGCGTCGTTTATAGAGGTCTAAGTGTCAATTTGATCTTGGAAAACAACGTAACTTATACGATGCACCGACTGATAATAACGAAATTGATGTAATGAATCACCTTGGTTTATTCCCTCAATATCAATATAAATCTAATGGGCTAGCTAGGTTGGGTTAGATCATCCGACACTGCTGAGACTTTCACTGCTGCTGTCAACCTGCATTGTAATATAAAGATGCAAGTTATCACAGTCAGTAATCTATAGCCTGCAGTCAGAGTCAGTAATCTCTACCCAACAGCCAGCACGATAGAAATAATAATTGATCTGCCTGAACCGAACCAACCGCCTACCGAACTCAAGCGAACGTAATAATCTGAATCCATCCACACCGTGTAACTGAAGTATCCCTGAGGGCCCTTCGCAGGAACCAACCATATATGTACCAACCAGCCTGGAAAGCATAGAGAGATACGTATATGATCTTATTTCACGATGCTAAGCTTAAATTGATGGATGACATGCCATATTCAAATCTAGGTCTATCCCTCTATCCCACCTATAGATTTAGGAAACACATGGACGCCACTAGAGCCCGAAGCGAGGAATACAAGTTGGGAGGTCTACAAGTGAACATGCCATGAACAGCTCCAAAGAACAAGCATCGTAATATAGAGATGACTAACTAAACCAGCATATAACATAACCAGCACTCAATGAAAAGCATCGTGAGAAATCTAAATGACTCGGTGGAGATGACTCGTTATAGTTAGTGGAGCCACTTCTTTTCCGTGATCTCAATGATAGGTAATTGAATGAGGGAATTTCATGTGATCTCCATAGGTAATTCATGTAGTGATATCAATAATAATTTCCATGTGAAGATGCAATGAATGGTTCCATTTGAAGATGCAATGGTTGAGACTTGATTGTGTATCCCCAGTACCTTGATCTTGTATCCCCAGTACCTTGATCTTGTATTCCCAGGCTCAGCTTTTGTATCCCCATGCGTACGTAATGAAAGAGTCAATTGGTTAGTATGCATAATGAGTATTTCCATGCTGCTAATGAAAATATTCTATATGATTATTTCCATGCTAATGAATATATTCTATGGGCGCTAAGAATATCCTATGACCTTCTCCATTAGGTTAAAACATTAGGTTCAAGATGTTAGCTCCAGGAGGAAAGAATACACCGAGGGATTTAGATACATCGAGGGGATTCATTCCACTCGACTGAAAGGAGAGGGATTTAGCTGGTGATTCAATAGGTTAAAGATTTGAATCTGCGCTTGCTCATTAGGGAATTTTTTAAAGGAAAGTGGAGAAATCTTCTAGGGGTTCGGTTGAGAAGTCATAGTTGGAGATAGCCAGGCCCGTAACCTTTGGCTGGCTTCCGTCTCGGAAGGTGCATTATTCATCATTCTCCTAAAATGAATCTACTTATCTATTTTTGTGTCAGAGGAGTTCCCTCTCCTTCCTCGGCTGGCTTTCGGCAATAAATAAAAACCTAGAGTAGCTTATTAGTCGCCTAGATTGAGTAGCTTAGTTGGCCAAATGAACCCGCTAAAGCACCTCATCTCAGATTACTAAGTAAGGGCTTCTAGGGCAACTACTGGCTAAGGCCACAAATTAAGCCTGAAAATACTAACCCGCCCATTCATAGTTACTGATGCACCTCATTCATCTCATCATTAAGAAGTAAGTTCAGTTGAGTAAGGGCAAGACGAAAGAATATACCCCGAGTTCATGTCCTCGGAACCTAATCTAGGGATAGATACCTAGGCCAGCACAAATGAATAAATGATCTCCGATCCTTTGGATCCTACAATGCTAGGCGCTGGGAACAATAAGCCGGAGGAACTTCTGAGAATAATTGTAGTAACGTCACTAATCGTCTTAGCCTCACTAGCTAACGCCAGCTAATGTTTCCCTAGGCAAGTGTCTTCCTAATGTCCACACGCCTAATCGGAACAATAAAAAATGCCTTGCTGTCCCAGCTAAGACCTACTGGGCTATTCGGAACATTCAAAATTCCAGTAATGATGACGCTTAGGGAAGTAAAAGAGAAAAGAGCTCTCCTGTTCGCTTGACTTCTTGGGAAGGAGAAAAAACCAGATACCCCCTCGTTTCCGGCATAAAGAGATGGCTTATTTAGAATAGATGGCTGGAGGAAACAACCCGTTTATGGAAACCCCTTCTATCCATCCAAATAAAGATGAGGCGCCTGGCCAATCCAGTAAAGACAAAATCCCTACGAGCGGTGCTTTCTTCCTTGGAATCTAGAGTTATAATGTTCTTGGAACCCAGCCCAATGCGGCATGCCATAAAGAAAAAAGTAGTTGTATGGCCCTCAGCGCAAAATAGACGGATACCTTGGTCTCGGCATGCAGTCAAAAAGAAAATAGGTTGGCGTCATAATTCGGACATTATGCCCTTATGTGCTTGGAACCTAACCTAGGGAACATACTTGAGATAAAAGCTCTTGGCTCTTGGGATAACAAAAAGTGATTGGAGTTGTTCGGTTTGACAGTGAAAAGCTAGCTACGCTACGAGTCGGCTTGGAATAACAGTGAAAAGCTACTTACGCTACGGGCATGCATTTGGAGCTCCTCATCTCAGAATTAATTCATTCGGCGGGCATTCTTCGGATTTGAATTTAAGGCATTTGGAACTCAGAAATATAGGGGAGTGAAAGAAATAGAGGAGTGGAACTCAACTCAGAAAATGAATGATCGGTTCCAGGTGTCTGTCTCACTGCGGCGGGCTCTATGCTAGGAACCGAACCATGCTTGGGATCAGTAAGTCAATGCCCGCATCAGTCAGTCGTCAATTCCGCCCGCCCGAATAACCAAGTCATTTACGCTAGGAGAATCTAAACTTATTCTTTTCGAATTCTTTTCTTTTCTTTTCCCCTCGCCTAAGGGATCTCCCCAACGTTATAAGAAGAAGCAACATATAAACTAGCATACAGAAAAGAATCAGAAGAGTCAGCAATCATAGTGACCAATTAATGTGTTAGGATTCCCTTCCGTTATAATGTGGATACAGCGACCGACCCGTGTTGGCCCCAGTTTGGTATGATGTGTTGCTCCTATCCGTTTTTTTTATGTGTGTTGGCTCCAGCTCAATAATGTGTCCTCAGTTCGGAAATGTGGAAAGGTTGAAACCGCAGGACCTACCAGTCCTGGGTGAAAACCCCTAACTTTTTTATGACCAATCAGCGCTGCAACCGGCCTTGTTGTGAGCGAAGTAAGACTGTGCTGAGCCCATTTTTATTGATCCTCCCCTGGTTGACCATGTTTCCTCCTTACCCAAGTTGGGTTTGCTCTTTACCCGGCCTAGGTTGGGGTTCTATCCATCCAGATATTTCCGGTGGAATTTTCCCACCAACAAAAGGAGCAGTACGAGCAGCAAAAGCAGAATCAACAGGATCATCAGCAAGTATAGAAGCAGGTTCAGTGTGGTTGAAGCCCTCTAGTGTTTTCGCTATCGCTAGAGCCTTCTAGTGTTAGTCAGAACAGCGCGTTCCCAGGATATAGATTTCCCCAGGTTAAGTGTATGAACCGCTCGGTGGTAGGTCGGAGCATCTTCGTGTATATAGGTTAGATTCTATCTATAGATTAGGTCGGTGAGGTTCGAGTCAATCTAGGTGGGTAATGGTTCAGGTTCACTGCTTATCAGCCCACCAACCAGCTCTCGAATTCAGGTAACTTCTAGCTCGGGTAGTTACCAAGTTCCAAGAGCAGGGTCAGTCATTGAGGAATGGGCGGGCAATCAATGCTATTTCTATCCCTCTTCCTATCCTTCTTCTTTTTTCGAGTACCTAATAATGATAGGGGGCACGTATCAAGGGAAACGTATTGATTAATATGATGTATGGTTTAACGATCGGTACCAGCACCCCGATTAAGACGTATGTAATCTATTTTGGTTTCTCATGTATAAAAGGGTGGGGCGCTGTCGCTTCTATCGCCAATTCAGTCGGCTTTCGCGTAGTATGCAGTTCGGCGGCTCGCACTACTAAGAGGGAGGGAAGTTTAAAAATCGGGCTGTAGTCTTCAGTAACGGCTCCCCCATTAATAGATTTTGATCTGGCGGGGGTCTTCAGCTCCGGCTTCCCATCTTGATCTCGACCGGTGTTTGTCCCGTACTAAACTTCAAGATTGGTTGCCCTTATTCGAATGCCCCGGACTCTTCCGAGTGAATCATTTATCCGTTTCGATCTTTTCACAAGCAAGGCAAGTAAGATAGGGCCCCTCAACCAGAGAAGCAAGCACTCGATCTTCTTTCGAATTATTCTCGACGGCCCACACTCAACCAAACGGAATAGTTGGCAGAAGAGAGCGGACGCCCCAAATAATTAGTGTGCAGACGCGATCAGACAGGAAATCACTATCACTCGAACGAACGACGGATGCCCGACGGATGCCTACTATAAATAAGCACTCATCATAGTAAATAAGCACTCATCATAGTCTGGAAGCTCTGAAGATTCGGTTACTCTACATTTGAAAGCTGGGCGACAAAACTCTGCTACTCATATCGACCTAGGACATACCACAACTATCTCTGCAAGCGCGCTCGACCGATTCATTATGTTTTCTCCTCTGCCTTTTCTCGCTTTAGCTCCCGATCCATAAGCAAGGTAGTTATTCAATAGTATGCATGATAGCTAGTTCTTCTTATCCTGAATTCCTGCACCCAGCTAGTTGTGATTATCCACTATAGAAGCGAGGGAGTTCTGCTTTCCTGTATTCATTTTAATAAAGAACACAAAGCAAGCAGCAAGCGACGGATACTACATGCAGAAGGTATGCTTGCCTTCCACTGGACGAAAGGAGAGCGCTCATTCATGATAGTCTTTCTTATCCGGTATTCAATAGATATAGCCCTCTTAAACAAGCAAGGGATACTTGATCGGGAAGCAAGGACTATTAGTTGTTGTATGAACTACCCAGGGAGCCAGCAAGCGAAGCGATCCAGAAGAGAGGATGCTTTGAAAGTAAGACAAGCATACCTCCAGTATTCATTCATAAAGTATATAAAGACAAGGACAGCTTAAAGGAAGAAGATGAGTGGTTGTATTCACTAGCCGGAGACTAGTCAGCTCATTCATTAGAGTTCTTATCCTTCCATCGTAATCAAGAAGAGAAGAAGCTTCTGAATATCTCGTCAGAGGGTAATTTATTGCAGTAACTGAAGGCCTAGCTTGTGCAGCCTCGCGGAACGAGCCTCCACTGGAAGACTACTAAGCTAAGCGAATGATTGAGAGGATTAAGTAAGTAAGGCAAGCAAGCGATGGATTTTAAATACCTGTTAGCTAGTCTTTCCTCTCCTGTACCAACCAAAGCCATAGAAGAAGTCAGGTAAGGCAGGCTAGAAATAAGGCTAGTTCTTCTCTTCCTGTATTATCTTTAGAAACTATTCCGCTCCGGTAGGCAAGCTATTCTTGAAAGAAGGGAAGCAAGCTAGGAACCAACAACCGAACGTCACCCAGCTGCGAGCCTAACTCTATTCTGAAGCTTCCTATCCCTAAGCTATTTAAGAAGCTAGCTCTAACTTCTCGCTCTTTCATTCTAGTTGTTCTTTTCCGGGAGCAAGAAGCCGCTTTACCGAGTGAGGTTCCGGAGAGAAGCCAGAATAGCGAATCAAAGAACATAACAGCTAGAAGGAGAACCTTATATATAGTATTAAACTAAGCAAGCCATAGAGTAAGGTAGGCAAGAAAGGTAGTTCTTCTCCTTAATCCAGTCAATCCAGACTGTAGGGAGTGCTGATCCGGTATTAACGAAAGAAAAGGGAGTTCAGAATGCGTCTAGTTAGATGTTCTGGTATTCATTTCTGTCTTATACGATATAAAAGGTTAGACTTATTTATTGTCGAGCTAGCCTGATTCTATGCGATCCAGTAAGCAAGCGAAGCGATCAACCATAAGCTTGTAGTTCTTATCCAGTATTCTTGATTAATGCTAGTACGGATGATTAAGTAAGCTCTTTAAACAGAGTTCTTCTCAAGTAAGGCAGGCTAGGCAAGCAAGAGTGGACCAGGTGAAGGAGCTATAAGCTCCATTACCGAGTTAGGTTCCGGAGCTAACGGAAGCTTTCCAGAGTGAGGTGAATAAGGAGCTCTGTCATGAGAGTTATTATTATATTATTAATACAGAATATAAATAGAAAGACAGCCCTCTCTGAGCGAGCAAGCAAAGGAGTTAAGCAAGGGATAAGATGCTTGAAGGCTAGCAAAAGACCGAGAGGAAGAGGAAGCTCATGATAGCTAGTGGTTATGAGAAAGTATTCATTATTGCGTCTAGTTCTGATCTGGGATTCTCTGGATCCACCATGCATTAAGACTAGTCTTTAGAAAGGAAGCTAATTCAAGCAAGGGATACTACTAAAAGACTGAATTATAGTTCTGATTCTCCGCAAGCGAGTTCTTCATGATAGTGTTAAGCCAAGGTCAGGCTAGCTCTAAGCGTCTTGTTCTGTGAAGGGAATAAAGAAAGCGTAATTACGTCTTATAAGAAAGAAAGCGTAATTACATAGGGCTGGTAATTCTCTATCTATAATTACGACTCCTAATCGATCGCATAATATCATATACAAAGAAAGAGAAAACACCACTCCATCCCGCCACTTATGAATTAGCCCAACTACTTAATATGAATTATATATGTAATTACGCTCTACTTATATGAATTATATATGTAATTACGCTTTAGCATCGTATGGGATCTCCGCCGAATCCAGTCTGTAGTGTGTTCCATGCCCTTTTCCCCCTCGATCATGTCCGCTCCCCTTACTATTTATATAAAGCTCCCTTATCCCTTATTATTAATATTATTAATATAATATAAAGGGGGGTTACGAGGAAAGGTTTCAGAGAGATGTTGGGAATGAGGGACCCATATTATGCAGTTGGTAACGTCGATAGCCAAACCTACCTAGTAATGTAGCCGAGCGAGACAGAATCAGCGCGCACGCTTTCTGTGTGATACAAAAGCCGACTAACTACAGGGATTAATACCACACATAGGAGTAAAGATGGGGTAGGTGGGAGCGGAGAGATAAAAGGGTACTTTAGTTCTATTCCCAAGCGACGAGAGAGATAGATTGGTGACCCTCTCAAATAATAAGAACTGTCGGTCTTATTGCCAAGTGTTAGGGTCTGTGCCTCGATACGCCCCCCGATTGAGAGGGTGCGACAAAGAAAGGTTGGCAATTCTCTAAGTCCCTATCAAAAACACGTTACTTTTAAAACCTTACCTATTTATAATAAGCTTGGCCGCTTATCAAAAATCCAATTTATTTTCCTTACTTACTCGGGACAATGAAGAAATGGATGTCGAACGAAACTACCCATGAAATCGTACGCCGTGTGGACCACCAACGAGGTTGAGATCGGTGTAGGAGCCCAACATTACTCTACTATGAAAGCTAAAAAAGTGAATGCCCTCGACCAGGGGACAAAGCTAATTGGCTGAAGGTGACGGGCACATTCGTTCATTCGTGTTTGACCGACGAACCTTTATTTCTAGCTACACCGGCCGCAGACGTACTAGGTCCTCTCCACGCATAAACAGTTGTAGAGAGGCGCCATGGAGCACCAACGAGCAACTGCATGCCAGGGTAGGACCTTACTTAACTATGAGATAGGCGAACAACTAGATTGTGTTTGGAGCGTTCGTCAACAACCTTGAACCATACAAATATGTTGGTTGGGTCGATCAAAGCAACTGATATGTAGCAGTTCACTATCCATCTGTGAAGGCAGGCGGAAAAAGAAAGGTAGTGTGTTCAAATGAATCCGCTTCAGAGTTTGTTCATCGATGCCCAGCATCATTCACCGAATAGAGAAGCTCGTTCCAGCCAGCACCGAATAGAGGAGCTAATAGAGAAGCTGGGTTTAATATTGAGAGCCGCTCCCTATTCATTCACCGAATAGGGAAGCACCCTAATAGTTCGATGAATCGGGAAGGGGAGCAAGCTGGGCACGCACCGACTGGAGAAGCTTTT
>Ga0316212_1000086_pt1 | contig 9740 bp, 9 predicted proteins | sample NRE1metagenome_FD_207799 | JGI IMG/M metagenome (GOLD analysis project Ga0316212, IMG submission 207799) | Spruce roots microbial communities from Maridalen valley, Oslo, Norway - NRE1 | ecosystem: Host-associated > Plants > Roots > Unclassified | place: Norway: Oslo | collected 2017-09-14
TTTCCGCAATGTCATTTGTGCCGGCTAGCAAGACCACTACTTTGGGTTTCAAGAGGACGACGTCTTGACGAAAGCGGACCAGCATCTGCGGCGTTGTTTGCCCGGAGATGCCGCGATTGATATACGGCTTTCCGGGGAAAAATTCGCCGCGGCCAGGAGAAGTTGCGGTGGCTTTCATTCCCCAGCCTTCAGTGATGGAATCGCCCATGAACACAACGCGCGTTTCGCCTGATGACCGCGGCGGCAAGAGCGCATTTGCCTCGCGGAACTTTGCAAGGAATGCCCAGTCATTGTAGGTCCGCTCCAATTGCGATTTTTGGTAAGGCGTCAACTGCTCCCAGGCTGCTACTTGGTCTGCAGGTACCTGGGTTTGGGCGGGAGCCGCGGGTGCGGTGGCTTGCGAAAAGGCCAGCGGGTCACACGCAAGTAGGGTAGTGGTCAGTAACAAACCACATAGAGCACGAGAGAGCTTTTCTTTTCTAGTCAACGAGACGCCTCCTGCCAGCTTTAGCGACCAGATTCTACCTCAGGTGGCGAATTTGCGGAGACTGCTTGGATTTTTGTGCCGAGTTACGCGGGACATTTTGATATTCTGCGTCGCGTGAAACTTCCATTTCTGATTGACACCGATACAGCTTCCGATGATGCCGTCGCGCTGATCATGGCGCTGCGGTCTGCCGAAATTGAGGTTCTGACCATCACGACAGTCGCGGGAAACGTGGATGTTTACCAAGCCAGCCGCAATGCGCTCTATACGGCGGAGCTCTGCGATTCGAAAGTGCCGGTGTTTGTTGGCGCTGAGAAGCCGCTGAAGCGCGTGCATTTAAACGCTTCTTGGTTTCACGGCCGCGATGGCTTGGGCGATCACGGGTACCCACCGCCCCGCCGCGCGCCGGAAAGACATAGCGCAACCGATGCGATCATTGACACGATTGAATCTCATTCCGGTCTGGTCATGGTCACGCTGGGCCCGCTGACGAATGTCGCGCTCGCCCTGCAAAAAAAGCCAGGCATCGCCGCGAAAGTGAGCCGCTGTGTGGTGATGGGCGGCGCGCCGTGCTGCGAGGGCAACGTCACCCCCGCGGCCGAATACAACATCTGGTGCGATCCCGAAGCGGCGCGCATCGTCATGAGAAGTGGCCTTCCCGTTGAGCTCGTTGGCTGGCATCTCTGCCGCGGCGAAGCAGTGCTCAACCCCTCCGACATTCAGCACGTTCTAAGTCTCGGCACACCCGTCGCGAAATTTGCCATCGAGTGCAATAGCCGCGCGCAACAGGCATTCCTCGAGCAGTCTGGCGAACACGGGATATCTCTGCCAGATCCAGTCGCCATGGCCATCGCGTTGGATCCCTCTTTCGTCACTTCGCAGTCGGAGCATTTCGTCGACGTTGAAACGGAGAGCGAACTCACTCGCGGCATGACGATAGTTGACCGTCTTAACGTCGCGCATGACGAACGCAATCGTGATGTCTGGGCCGCGCATCTCGCCGGAGGACATAAAGCGAAGGTCTTCTGGACCATAGATAATGCGCGCTGGAAACAATCTCTCTACGCACTACTGAAGTAGCGCCGCGACCTCAGCTGGCACTTTGTTACCTCGCGTAGTTCTTTCTATTCCAGCGCTACGGATGTCCCGCCCCACTCCTCGGGCGCGACGTCCGCGATGGATTGGGTGAATGTCCAGCGATGGCCCGCGAAATCCTTGGCGTTGTATTGGCGTTCGCCAAAGGGAAAGTCGGTTGGAGGAGACAGGATTTGCGCGCTATGTTTGCTGGCACGCTCGTGGTGGCTGTTCGCATCGATCACGCGCACCATCACCAGGTGCGCGATATCGGCTGGCACATTTCCTTCGGCAAGCACGATGCATCCGTCACCTGCTTTGAGCTGAATACGGTGGTTGCCAATCCGGAGTCGTACCGTGAAACCAAATGCCTTGCAGAGCCAGTCGGCCGCGGCGCCGACATCGGGATAAGAAAGCACGGGAATGACGGTGCAAGGCGGCACGGAACGGTTTGAGAGCATGGTGACTCCGCGAGTGAACTCGCTTAATTGCGGTAAAAATGGATGTGCATCGATGTCGCTTTATTCCCCTATTTTGTAACGGCCCAAGCCATGCCGTCCGGCTGTCCCAATGGAGCGATTTGTCCCGTCACCGTCAGGCTCTTCAAATCCACAATGGCGACCTTGTTCCCGCCGCTTACTGCCACAAACGCGCGCGAACCGTCGGGGTCCATAAGGATTCCTGCCGCGCCTCCGCCCAGACTCAATTGCTTCACTTCTTTGCGGCTTGCGGCATCGAGCACAACAAGATTAGTTGCGGACGGTGCGGCCCCAGGCCCGAAATTTCCCAAACCAGAAACCAGCACCAGTTTTCCATCTGGCGTGAACTTGAGCCGGTTCGCGCCCTTCACAGAAATCGGCACAGCCTGAATTACTTTCTTGGTGGCGAAGTCAATGACGCTCACCGTTGAGTCTTGCGCGTTGGCCGTCCAGATCTCCTTGCCGTCAGGCGACACATCGAATCCTTCGGAGCCCCGGCCTACAGAAACGTTGGTGACTTCCCATGCTTTTTGATTGCCCTGTCCTGGTGGCGGTCCGCCCTGCGGTGCACCTGGAGGAGGCGTTGCGCCCGGCGGCGGTCTGAATCCCATGTTTGGCTGCGAAACCAATTCGATAATGCTGATTGTCGCCGAGCTGACGTTCGAGGTCACAACCTTGTCTAGGCTGGGAGCCACCCAGACCATGTGAGTCCTATCCTGGCCGGTGCCCATGACCCAGTCGATCTGTTTCGTCGAAGGATTGTAACGCCCGATCGCTTTGCTGGTTTCCGCAGTGAAATAAAGTTCGCCACCAGCGAAGTCCAATCCATGCGCTCCGTGAAGCGCGCCCAGATCAATGGGTTCCAGCGCCTTCTGCGCCACCAGATCGATTACGGAGATCATATGCAGCGGGCTTTGCGCCCCGCCATAGTTCGTAATGAATGCCAGCTTTCCATCCTCGGAAGCAATAACCTCGTGCGGGTCCTGCCCCGCAGGCACCTTCGCCACCGTTTTCAAACTCACGGGATCGATAATGTCGAGCTGCGTCCCGTTCTTCTCCAGGATCAAGAGCGCCTTGGAAGGTGTCTGCGCCGTTGCACCTAGACCCAAAAGCAAGAATGAACCCAAGCACCCAATCGCTGATTCGAAAACCCTGCGAACTTCCATTGGATTTCCTCCCTGCTAATTTTCCCACGAATCCAAACAAATGCTCTGTGCACGGTACGCTACTCCTGTCCCCGACACAACGGATCGGGCCCCAGAGCACGCCCCAAACTATTCCCAGCAACAAATTCCCCAGTTCCGTGTTTGTAAACCTAGGCCCACGCAGTTCCTATAGATCGAAAAAAGAACGGTATTATTGATTGCATATCCATTTCAGGAGGAAGGTTATGTCGATTCTCTCAGGATTTCGTAGGCTGATCGTTGCCGCCGCGATTGCTGCGCCTATGCTCACCCTGCCCGTTGCGCACGCGCAAATAGCCATCGGCGTCGGTATCTCTGTACACGTTGCTCCACCGGCTCTGCCCGTGTACGTGCAGCCCCCGCTGCCCGCTCCGGGCTATCTCTGGACCCCCGGCTACTGGTCCTACGGAGACGCTGGCTACTATTGGGTTCCCGGTGTTTGGGTGCAGCCGCCCCGGGTTGGCGTTCTTTGGACCCCTGGCTATTGGGGTTTCGCCGGCGGCGTTTACGGCTGGCACGGCGGCTATTGGGGCCCCCACATCGGCTTCTATGGTGGAGTTAACTACGGCTTCGGCTACGGCGGCGTCGGCTTCGCCGGTGGCGAATGGCGCGGTGGAGCATTTGCCTACAACAGCGCTGCCGCCAACTTTGGCAGCGTCCACGTGACCAACGTCTACGAGAACCGCACGATCGTCACGCAGAACACCATCGTCAACAACGAGCACGTCAGCTTCAACGGCGGCGTCGGAATCCAGGCGCGGGCGTCTGCAACAGAGCTGCAAGCTGCCAACGAGCAGCACATCCAGCCAACCGCCAACCAACTCCAGCACCAGAACTTCGCTGCTCAAGACCGTTCCCAGCTCGCTTCCGTGAACCACGGAACTCCCGGAACTCCAGCGGCCTCCAATATGAACGCCTATCATCAGGTGGCGCAACAGCACTCGCAGTCGCAGCCGATATCAGCTGCCGACCGCACCGCTGGCCGTAGCTACAACCCCAACACCCGTGAAGCCAATCAGGATCAGCGCATCGCCAACGGGCTCCGCAGCGGTCAGATGACCTCCGGCGAGGCCGCTAAGGCCGAGCGCACCCAGTCGAAGATCGACCAGCAGGTTCACAACGATCGCGCTGCCAACGGTGGCAAGCTGACTGGCCAGGAGAAACAGCAGATCAACGGCGAACAAAACGCCGCCAGCCGCCAGATCTACGACGAAAAACACAACGGCAACACCGTGAAACCTAACGCCGTTGACAACCGCGAAGCCAATCAGCAGCAGCGCACGGCCAACGGCCTTCGCAGCGGTCAGATGACCTCCGGCGAGGCCGCCAAAACCAACGCCAACCAGGCCAAGACAGCCCAACAGGTTCACAACGATCGCACCGCTAACGGCGGCGCACTCAACGCAGAGCAAAAAAAGCAAATCAACAAAGAGCAAAATAAAAATAGCAAACAGATCCACAACGAAAAGCACAACGACAAGACCACCAAACCGGCCAAGTAAACGGGCCGCTAACTAAAAGCAAGGGCTGCAACACGAAGCAATCAAAGCGTAAGCGCGAACGGCTGGCGAGGATGCCAGCCGTTCGCTTTTGCCTTACACGTATACGAATGTCTGAGTTGGTTTTGAGGTTCGGTCACCACTGATCAGAAGATCTCTTATGGATTGTGTTGCGTCGACCTGTTGAATTCACCATGCCGGTCGCCCAGACGGGAGCCTACGAAGTCCAATCCTTCTTTCCAAATTTCGCCTGGGCAGCCTCGATCAGCCACCGTCTCAATACGCCCAAATAGTGCGGATTTACGTTCTGGAAGCCAACTCCCATGCCTTGGCCAGGCTGAGAATAGAGAACTGTGCCTTGGGATTCGAAATGCCTTCCTGCGGAATAGACTTTGAACAGGGCCACCAGTCCCTTTGCGAGCGGATTGGCCATTTCCATATAGCAGCCGTAGAGACTTAGCTCGGTCACACGGGCGGGTATGCCAGCGGGTGAGCCTTTTTCCATAACTTCGGCCGTCGCGCTGAATGGATACCTGGGAGTTCGGCGCCGTTCATCTTCCACGAATCCCTCCCGATGTCAGTTGTGGGAGTCTATCGTTAGTTGAGCGGGTTAAGGGTCAAAATAATCGTCAAAATAGGGCGAAAGTAGGGGAGAAAGTCCGGGAGGGGGTGGCGCCTAAGCAACTTCTGTTCAAACAAAGGGACTTACGTACTATTAGACTTTTCCGCCTTTCTACCCATGATACGCGAGTATGCCAAACCTCTACTTTTGCCAACCACATGCGAAGAACCAGGGGATGTTGCGTGCTGTGCTCTCCGTAAATGAGTGCGATCGAGTGGTCAGCAAGCATCCCGTCACATTCTTTGGTGACAGGTTTCCCAGTCTTTCCGAGGGCGTGACCGGCGGAGGCGACTTTGCTGTTCTGAAATTCGCCGCGGAAGAGACAGTCGGAGACTGGCGCCCCGGCTTTTACCGGCTAGACTCGGACTTGGTGGCGCTAAATGATGCGCTGCGAGACCTGCAGAGATAAGTGCTAGCCTCTTTCCTCTCTTAACTCTTCGTTTTCGTTTTTTATACCGCATCGCGCCTGCCCAACTGGCCGCGGACCAGCGAGGAAACCATTTCTTCTTTGGTGTCCAATTTGGTGCAGAATTACATCGCCCATACCAGAAAAATGGTATTGTAAGATTGCCTATCAGGTCCGACACACCAGGCACTCACGCATTCAATTAAGCAGATCGCCCGGAGAAATCATGGAATTAGTCGCCACACAAGAAGCGCGGCCGTGGGAACGCCCATTCTGGAAGCCAGTCCACGGTAAAGAAGGCGTGTTTGCATACCTCGTCCTTATTCACGCGCTTGCGCTCGTTGGCTTGATCTTATTCCCTCTTCCCAGCCTGAAGGTTGTTGGTCTGGCCATCCTGTTCATTGCGTTCGGAGGGCTCGGCACTACGGTCTGCTATCACCGGTTGCTGGCGCACAAAACACTCAAGGTCAATAAAATTGTCGAGCAGATTCTTATCTTCTGGGCGGTTTTCAACGGTTCCGGCCATCCCGCCAGCTGGGTGGCTTATCACCGGCTTCATCATTCCGTCACGGACACGCCCGATGATATTTCCAGCCCCAAGCAAGGTGGCTTCTGGTGGGCGCACTTGCGCTGGCTGTATCAGACACAACCTGCGGATAAGAAGCGCTGGGCTCCGGAATTGACGAAGGGCATGTACACCGCATGGGGCTGGCTCGAAACTCCAGTCATCATTCTCTCGCTCTTCTCCGGATTTCTGCTCGGCTTCGGTTGGATGGGCTTTTTTTGGATCGGTGCGATTCGTCTGGTTTACACGCTGCACATGCAATGCCTCGTCAATAGCCTTACGCATCTCGGACACGCCAAAGAAGGTATCGAGGACTCCAGCATGAACGTCTGGTGGCTCGGGCCCTTCCAAATCACGGCCTGGGGCGAGAATTGGCACGCCAACCATCATTCACATGCCGGCTCCGCTCGCCTCGGTTTGCGCTGGTGGCAAACGGATATCGGCTGGTACTTCATCTGGACGCTTGAGCGCGTCGGTCTCGCGCACAGCGTCAAGCGCCCGCGCATTTCCTAGTTAGCTTTTGGTCCCGCCAAAACATGCTCGCCACGATGTTATGATCGACGCATGTACGCGCAAAAATTTAAAGTAGATGTCGTCATTCGCGGCGAGCGCCGCGCCTGCCCGCTGGATTGGCTCGATCAATTTTGCATGCGCAATTTCACGAATTCCGCCGATTTCGACGACACGCTTCCGGTGTCGGACGGCCAAATCGAAGCCAGCTTCCGCTTGACGCCGGAGCGCTTTGCCGAAGGCTTGGGAGCGTGGCTCACGCAGCGCGGCAAAGGGGAGGGTCAGCCGGTCGAAGTGCAAGTCACTCCGGCAGAATCTGCACCAAACGCTTGAACTGGAATCAGGGATTGCAAGTTGTCGGAATTACGCCGCCGAGTCGCGTTTCTCGCCGTTAATAGCTGCGCGAATAGCCGGCAGAGCCGCCAAAGTAGCTGCGGCGCCCGCCGCGACCATGTCCGGTGTCTTGGTGAAATCATCCCAAACAAAGGGTTTCACATCGGGCTCGATAATCACGTCAGCCTGCTGCCGCCACGTGAGATCGGTGTGCCGCTGAATGATGTTGAAGGAGCGGCTGAGCACGTCGGTGAACGTGCGGGGCTGTTCAAGGTTGCCAGCTTCAAGATAGACGGCGATCACCACGTCTGCCCCGAGTAGCAGAGCTCCCTCCACGGGAACAGGCGAAGTTAAAAATCCGTCCACTAAGGTGCGGCCTTCATATTGAATGGGTACGAAGAGCCCTGGATAGGCGCATGACGCGCGCAAGGGGAGACCGATGGGGCCTCGCGTGTAGTAGACGGAGACGCCAGCATTGATGTCCGTCGTGGCAATCGCCAGAGGAATGGCCATCTCCTCGAAAGTTTTCATCGGAGTGAATTTGGCGAGAAATTTTTCCAATCGCTGATTGGTTGCGAGGCCAAGCCACGAGGGTGTCCAGCGGCCGAAATCAGTGAAGCTGGTGGTCGTACCAATGCGCTCCATTTCGTCGAGCGAAGTGCCAGCGCAGAAAGCCGCGCCGATGAGCGCGCCAACGCTTGTGCCGGCGACCAAATCGATGGATATGCCAGCCTCGCGCAGAACGCGCAAAACTCCAATGTGTGCGATGCCGCGCGCGAAGCCGCCCGCCAGGGCGAGGCCGACGCGAGGCCGCTCCGTGGATTTGCTCTCATCAGGCTCGGCCAGCGAAAGCAGCCTGTCTTTCGCAGACTGCAGCCACCCGAGGGCATCCGTCACTTTGCCAGGACTCATTCTCACCATACTGTAACGCGCGTTTTGCGGCGGGACCATAGTTCGTTTGACCAGGGGATAGCGGTTTTGTAACCTGTCCACTTGTCTCAACGTTTAAAAGGGCCCGAAAAAGGTAAGCCATGAAACGTCGAATTGAGAAGGCAGCGGTGTTAGGTGCCGGAACCATGGGTTCGCGTATCGCCGCGCATTTGGCCAACGCAGGGCTGCCATGCATTTTGTTGGACATCGTTCCGCCCGATCTAAAGACTGGCGCGCCCGCGGGAGATCGCAACAAGATTGTGCGAGCGGGGCTCGATGCGGCGAAAAAATCGAAGCCTGCGGCGTTTTTCACGCCGGCACTAGTGGAGAGAGTTTCTATAGGAAATTTTGAAGACGATCTGGCGCGTTGCGCCGAGGCCGACTGGATCATCGAAGTTGTGGCGGAAAACCTCGAGATCAAGAGGAATTTGCTGTCGCGCGTGGCGCAATTCCGCAAGCCCGGCGCGATTGTCACAACAAATACTTCCGGATTGCCGGTGCACTTGATCGCGGAATCCATGAGCGAAGAGTTTCAACAGCATTGGGCCGGAACGCATTTTTTTAATCCACCTCGCTATATGAAATTGGTGGAAGTGATTCCCGGGCCGAAAACGTTGAGCGATGTGATCGAGACTCTCCACGAGTTTTGTGACCGCAGGTTGGGCAAAGGTGTGGTGATCGCCAAGGACACGCCAAACTTCATAGCCAATCGCATCGGAACATTCTCAATGTTGAATGCCATTCGGCTCATGACAACTCTAGGGATGACCGTCGAAGAAGTGGACGCCTGCACGGGCCCCGCGGTTGGCTGGCCGAAATCCGCGACATTTCGCACCGCCGATCTCGTTGGGTTGGATGTGCTTATCCACGTCATCAAAAATATTTACGAGACCGCGCCAAACGATGAGTCGCATGAAATGTACAAAGTCCCGGCGCTAATCGAAGAAATGGCACGGCGCGGATGGCTGGGCGACAAGACCGGGCAGGGCTTTTACAAGAAAGTGAAAGGCGAGGGCGAAAAAGAAATTTTGACGTTGGACGTCAATACCATGGAGTATCGCCCCCGCCAAAAGGCGAGATTTGCGTCGCTGGAAATGGGAAAAGCGATTGAGGACACGCGAGAACGCCTGCGCGCGCTGGTAAGTCCAATCCTCGAAGGACAAAAAGGCGACAAAGCGCAGCAATTCATCTGGGGCGGACTCTCGGAAATGTGTCTCTATGCGGCGCGACGCGTGCCCGAAATTTCGGACAGCGTCGTGGATGTGGACCACGCACTGCAATGGGGATTCGCGTGGGAGATGGGGCCGTTTGAAATGATGGATGCGATCGGCGTGCAAGCTTTCGCCGCGCAAATCCAAAAAGAAGGCCGCGCGATTCCTCCGGCAATCGAAAAAGTTCTGGCGAGCGGCAGAACAGGATTTTACGAATCGGAAAAGGGCAAAACGACGGTTTTTGATGTCACCACGAGCACGGCAAAGCCACTCGAAACGCCGGCAGGCATCATCATTCTTAAGTCGCAAAAAGAAGCGGGCCGCGAGATCGAGCGCAACTCCGGCGCCAGCTTGATAGATCTGGGCGATGGCGTAGTCTGCTGCGAATTTCACGCGAAGATGAACGCTATCGGCGCGGACCTGATATCCATGCTGCACAA
>Ga0316212_1000087_pt1 | contig 9724 bp, 5 predicted proteins | sample NRE1metagenome_FD_207799 | JGI IMG/M metagenome (GOLD analysis project Ga0316212, IMG submission 207799) | Spruce roots microbial communities from Maridalen valley, Oslo, Norway - NRE1 | ecosystem: Host-associated > Plants > Roots > Unclassified | place: Norway: Oslo | collected 2017-09-14
CGGATGGCTGGCTGGTGGATGTTGGTCAGTAAGAGAGCCTTTTTTAACGGGCGGACTTCAATAATAACAACACCACTTAAATGAATCTTAGCACTCTTTTCTTATTTACCTTTACCCTAATTCCCCTTCCCTTATGAAGTAGTCTTGGTACCGGATCTTTTGGGTCACATGTATATTCTTCTGGTTACCACTATTATATTATCGAGGAGCTTATACAATATACTTCAGGAAGTTGAACCCACCGGCTAGGAATAATAGACCTACCCGCCTTTTAGTTACTGCCTACACCTGATAGTTACCTACCATACGACCTAGACCTGTTAGCCCTGGCTGGACTTTTCATCCCCCTTAGGAGGGACCAACTAGAGAACCGGGATTGATTGGGATTGGATGGCATTAAACAACAAACTTCACCTTACTTTTAGACCGTCACCCTAGGACGATAGAGTCCCTTACCAACCCATTCATTTCACCTAGAAGAAAAGTACAGTATTGATGGCATGCTATGAAATCCTCACTTTACCCTTTACTTTATTTACTGCCGAAATACTTGAATAGGGATGGAGTTATGCCCAACCTCTTATGAAGCCAGGAATGCCCTGTAGGGGAGGCATGCTATGAACCCTTTACTTACGAGCATACACCTGTTACCCTTTACTTAATACCCACCATACCCTTACCCTTCCCCCTTACCTTAATCCTTACTACCTACCCGCACCTATAGAAAGAACTAGGACCCGTTAGCCCTATACCACGTAGGCCCTCCACGAACTTCATGAATCTTAGGCCACTGCACTATCCTTTCTCATCCTTTCTCTTAGCGGGTCGGGATCAACCAACTTCACTCCCCTTTCCGGATTACTCTCTTCACCCTAGGACGATAGAGTGCTGCCCCACCTAGTTATTCCACCAGGAAGATCAGTACAGGATCAAAGTATGGATGATGGCACGCTATGAACCCTTTACTTACTGCTGCCTTCCCTTATTTATTCTTATGGGTCACACTATGAACTTCTAGATACCGCTATAATTACTTGGATTTAAGAGGAGCCAATGCGTCCTTTTAAGCCTACTGCAAGAACTAGACCTTTGGCCCTAGACCACTGAATGAATGAATCTTAGTAGCAGCGAGGCAAGCCAGGTACTACTATAGAACCCCCAGCATGGGAGGGATGGCATAGCATGAATACCCACCTTCTTACCCTTAGACCTTACCTTATGTGCTTATTACCTGCTCACCTATAGAACTAGGACCTATCTATACTACTTGGATTAATGAAGCGCTTAGTTAGTCAGGACTGCTATTTCTCTTAGGAAGCACCGGATGGGATGGGGTCGAATAGCCAAGATAGAAGAAGGTGATGGGTGGTTTCCCTTTAACAGAGATCGTTGAACTGCCGGATTGGATTCATTATAGCCAGAAGAAAAAACCTTTAGGCATATATCGTACAGAACTTCTTCAGCTGCTTATATCGTTTAACTGCTGGATGGCGTGATTATGGTACATCAGAGAACCTCGTTGGATGATGGGATGGACAGGCTTCAGACTGCCTGTAAATGCCCAGACAGCAATGCTTTGTTTCTCACACTTGCCTTTAGGAATCTTCAGAGGTACGGGGTTTATATCCACCCTTTACTTACTATGTTCCCTCCACCCTAGGACATGGAGTGCTGCCCAACCCTTTGGACGAAGCCAGGAAGGAATAGAAGTAGGATACAGTAACTAGTTTAGCTCTATACCAGGAATGCACGTAGTGAGTCGGGAATGCTATTATCCCTTCCCTTAGAAGCACCGGGTGAATGGGATGGATGATCGCCTTACCCTGGAACTTACTACTGCCTGAAAAAACCTAGGAGCATGGATGGGATGGAGTTAGCCCTTACCAATTGATTAAGCCAGGAATCGTGGAATCGTGGGTAGACATGCTATTCAACTTGACCCTACCGAACCTTGTTACCCAACCTGTACCCACCTTAAGAACTACACCTGTTCCGACCTAGACCCACTTCCTTATATTTAGCGCCTAGTAGGGTAGGTACTAGGACCCTCTTATCAGCATCAGCAGGACGGCCGGCATCTGACTACCTCAGACTTTACCCTTACCTTTACTTTATACCTTCACCTAGGATATGGATGGAGACGTGCTCCCTTACTTGTTCCTGAGAGGCAAACGGATCACCACCCAAGATTGACCTTCCAAGATCCACCTTCCACTCCGTGCCTCGAGTGCGTGAAGCAAAAAGGTTCTGGCTTCGAGAGAAAACTACGTTCCTCAAAAAGAATGATGGCGATCCATCGCACGCAAACAAATATGGTAGTCGCTCGACCAAGCTCTCTCTTTAATGCGGCTATATATATGTAATTACGCTCTCCCTTTTTCCAGGATCTTTTTTCTTCAAAACTGAAATATTCTTCCCCTTTCCGGTATTAGTAGCTTGAACCATACCTATTGATTGGGACCTCTCTTAATAGGAACCCATAACCAGTAGCTAGAACTAGGAGCCAAGGAAGAGGCTAGGACCGGGTTATTCAGAATACACCCTCTATGAAATACACACATTTGCCTCCCACTGTTTCCACCTTTTTCCGTAACTAACAGGCTGCTGGTGGATATTATAAGGTAGGAGATCGGCAGATCGTAGCCTCCCCATCTCCACTTAGACCTATATCGACGAATCTGAATCTTCTTATTCCCTAAGGTTTCTGGTGCGTACGGTAGACATGTGATCGCATCTGTTTGACCTTTCAAGTTAGTATCTGCCTCCTGATCGTCCTTCTTGCTATGCCTCCCTGCTGAGACTTGAACTGCTAACGGTGCTGCTTAAACCGCCTCTGCCTGTGCCGGTGGTGATTCCACTGCAACTACTACTACTGGGTATTAAACCGTATAAACTCCAGCTCGATCTGCTTCTGGTAGCGGCTTTGCTCCTGTCTCTACTACAGCTGGAACATCATAAGACAGAACATCTAATCGCTTAGTTGCTAGTCCTGGCTCTGATGCCCTTGCCTCTATGGCTTCTGCCTCTTCTATTGGGATCTCTAACCTGTCAAAGGAAAGCAGAGGAGCTCTGTAATAGGTACATCAAATGGGTCACTCTACCTTTTCCTCTTCCATCCACCGGTGCTGGGTCTTGTTCTCGATCAACTGAAGTATCCATTTTGGTGGGGCAAGGTCGGAGAAGGAAAAACAAAACTCGTTAAGCGATTCCCCCCGACGGGGCAGCACCCTGTAAGAATTACCTATACACGCATCATAGTAACGATACTAGCAATGAGATGAGGGTGGAAGGGTCCTTACCTATATGCTTAACTCTATAACTTGCATGTCGATAACAACTTACTTTATGTCTCTCATAGTTAAGGTAACTAAAAGAACTCTAGCCTCTATCCCATAGTGAGCCATGGCCTACTTTAGAGTTACATCCTTAACCTATGCTCTCATATCTAGACTAACCCTAATTCTAATGTGCACCCTCTCTAGGACTTGAGCCTTATCTATGAACTTTATACTTTATGGATTTATAAGAGTAGGAGTAGTAATTTTGAAAGAAGAAGGGACCTATATAGGATCTATTTGCATGACTGCCTCTACCAAATTGATCTCCTTAATATAGGCACCTTTGATCTCTATGGTTGTAGGTTCCTTGCTTACTACTAATTGCTCAACCTAAATACTAATCTTTTGGGCCCCTACCTTGACACCTGCCATAGACTTAGCCTTAGCTCTATGAAGTCTCTTAGCTATATGACTAGCCTCTATGTTAATATGAGCTCTTAGATCATCCCTCTCCTTGGTAATAGTTATTAGTTTGGTCTCATACCACTGTTGATCCTCTAAACCCTAAATCTGAAACCCTCTATTTGATGCTCTAGATCTAAGACTTACTGATGAAGTAAGGCTACCTCATCACTACTCAAACTTGTAACTAAAGTACTTGGTGTAGAAATGCTAGGTCCCATATAATTATGTGTCTCTTAAAGTCACATTTCATAAGTGTCCTTTTACACCTATCACTATCTCTAGTAGCCCTCCCTCAATAGATGCCATGTGTGAGGTGTGTTAAGATTTATAGGGTTTAACTTTGGGTTTGCTCTCATCAACATCTTGTAGGTAGGGGCAAGAAGAGCACTGTTCTCTCTCAACATATTTGTTAATGTCTATTTTAAGATCTTAGGATATATGATCATGGCTGCATCCATCTTCGATAGCTTATCCTTAATCTTAGGATCCACATCCTTCTCCTCCTCCTCCTCCGTCGCATGCTCACCCTTAACCTTTAGTGCCTATTACCTTCTAAGTAATGCCTATGCCTTATCTTATTGCTACTCATTACATAGTTGTAACCTCTCTAATTCATACTAAATGAGCAGAAAACAGTTGCTTTTCGTTTCATTATATCTCCCCCCACCAGAGAAATACGTACTTGCTCTTATTATACGATACATCGAACACGATCAGAGGATAAATATGAATATATGTTATTATACTATGCATGCACGCGTTGCACCTGATCACGCATGAATTGATCGATGCAGATTGCTCACGTTGATTCGTTTCTCTCGATTTTTGCCCCGCACTTGCTAATCCTCAAATCTGATTCTAATTTATACCCAACCAACAATGAAACTACGGAGCAGAGAATGAGAATATCCGCACTTCCCCTATATTTGTAGGGACTATTGCTTTCTCAAAAGGGTCAAAGCCTGAGATAGCGAAGGTAAGGTTCTGACCCCACCCCACAAGATAGGCATAAGACCGCCTAGCCAAGCAAGATGGGTAAGCAAGAGCATTATTCTGGGGCCTTTCCCCAACAAGATAGGTAAGCAAGAGTACTTAATTATATTATTCTGGGGCCTTTCCCCAACAAGATAGGTAAGCAAGAGTACTTAATTATATTATTCTGGGGGGCCTTTCCCACAAGTACGTTATCTTTCGTGCGTGAAAAGGAGATATCGTTAAGGTTTATAATCCCACCCCAATAAGCAAAGCCTTTACAGAGATAAGGTCAAGTCTTTAGATATAATAAAGAGAAACTAGAAAGATATAGATTGGTAACTCGCTCGAATGTTTATGGTGGTGGTTAACCGGAAAATGCTGGTCCCGGATCAACGGGCTATAGGACTAGATCTTAAATAGCAGAGGAAGGGAGCTTAGGAAAAGCTACCATATACGTATATAATAGAATAAAGGTCCCAGCCCAAGAGCGAAAGTACTTGCCTATTATGCTTTTGACTCTACCTATGCCCTTACTGGTTCTTTGCGTGCAGCTACCACCGTATAAACTACCTTTTTCTCTGCTGCCTTTCTCACCTCTACCATCTCTGATGGGTCTTAAATTGGTGAACCAACGGGTGAAACTTATACGAAGTAAACTGTATCTACTTCTGCCTATATCTCTATTTCTCCTGTGGGTGAAACAACTGGTGCTGGAAGATCTGGAACTAGTGCTTCTTCAACTGACTCTGCTGCTAGTGCTGTTGCTGGTGGTGCTAATGATGCTAGTGCTGCTAGTGTGGTGGGACTGGAAATGAGCCAACTGCTGCTACTTCTGCCTCTTATGCTGATGATGCTATAGTGGTGGTGGGTGCTACTGCTAGCTATGGAACAGGATATACGACTCGGTAAGAAACGTAAATAACTGGGACTGGATTTGGTCCTGTAGGGTCTTGTCCTGTAAGGTCTTAATCTCTATCACGAGCGTCTCTATCACGATTTCGATCTCGAACAGCTGCTAGGTCTGGGCCGACGACTGCTGCTGGGTAATAAACCACCTTAGCTGCTGGGTAAGGAACTGCTTTTGGTGGTGTTGTTTATGAATCAACTGGCTCTGGGTCTCGATCTGCTCTATCAATGGCCTATGCCACCCTTGCTTCTGATGCTTATGGGTATGGGTAAACTGCTCTTGGATCTACTACTGATGAGTATGGAACTGGGCGAAGGGAAGCTAGAAATGGAAGGTCTCAGTGGAGATTTGATCTACACTGATGCTGGGCAAGATGGTTCTTATGCTGGTGGATAAGCTTGTTTTTTTACTGGGATTAAGGTAAACTAGGTGCTCTGCTGCTGTCTCTGGTACTGGATATGCTATCGGGGCCCTATATATCTCAGTTTGGGGGCTTAGAGAGCCAGCCGAGAGATAGGAGCGGAACCGCCCTCTTCCTTCTGGCTGGTTCCATCTTCTTTTAGCCCAACTTTATGTTCTTTGTGATTTGGCCTCACCCACCTAGCCCATCTGCCCATCTTTTTTTATCTTAGCTAGCCACTTAGCCTGCGACTAAACCTGCGACTATAGACTTCCCTTCGGAGCGATATAGCCATCGACCCCTTGGCTATCCACACTTATCCGGCTTCACTGAGTATCCGGCCTTAACTTCACCGATGGTAGTGACTGATCTAAGAAACGACTCCTTAATGGGGAAGTCAGCCTTGATCGTGACTCATTGATTGGCAAGTCAGTATGGATGGTTACTTCTTTATGGGCAAGTCAGTATTTCGAATGACTCCTTTGTTTGTCAGGCAGTATTTCGAAGGATTTCGAATGGTTTACGATAGGATTTCCGAAAATGACCTAAGACCAACATATTTCCTTAATTTGTGATAAAATGACTCATAAAATCCCACGCGTATGCTCATATATAATGGATCAGGACTCCACGATCGATGAGGTAAGTCTGATCACGACTGCATGATCGATGTTTGACGGGAAGAATATAAAGGGCTGATAATGACTCCCTTATTTGTGAGGTATCCTTTCAAATTTGTGAGGGATTCTTTCTTTGGAATTAGGCAAGTCATAAGGCAAGAACTAGAGTAAGTAAGAGTAAGTCAGTCAGAGTACGTGAGTAAGTGAGTACGTGAGTAAGAGTAAGGCAAGTCAGAGAACCTCACCTTGGAGTCAGGCAAGTCATAAGGCAAGTGCTAATTCGTTCCTCGACTTTACTATAGGGAGAGGTAGCGTGCTACTAAAACAGATATATCCTTTTATTCCACTACTCTTTTTAGCCCCTCAAGAATAGGCGTTAGTAGAATACTTCGTTACATAAGTCATGGGAAGGCCCTCATTCGGAAAGCAAGGGACATTGAAAGAAAGATTTTTTCACCATCTCCAAACGAAATAAGGATATGATCGGCTCATGACACATTCTCCTGGCACAGGGAAAGACTGGCTAAGGGCATCTGCTGTCGGGATGGGAAGGATGAATATCAATAGGTACATGAGCTAATTGGTGGGTTGGACATTCTTCCTGCCTATAGCTATAGAAGGGAGAGACGGTTAGCGAACAATCGATATAAAGGAGGCGGGTTTATAACGTCCCTCATCAGTCATTTTTCAATCGAAACTCACAGAACCGAACACTCTACACTCTGTACTATAAAAGTTTTTTCATTTCGATATCACTTTTAGAATATGTTTTGAGTTGCGGCTCATAAAGAATGAATGCCTTCTTTTATAAGGTTGGGTGAGTAAGGGTAAGGCTGTACGGGGTGGGTGGATAAACTCGAATAGATGGATAGGCATAGGGCATAGATAGGAGATGCCGGCTGACAAATAAGGGTTGGCTGGACCAGCTATCCATATAGAATAGGTGGGCTAGCCTCGGATCGCTATAGATCGTAGACAAAACGAATGAAATAGAATATGGAATAGTTTAGTCAAGCGAAGTTGAGTGGAGGAACTTATAATTATTAGTTCGCCGATCAATAAAGAATGAGGCGGAAAAACGCAGCGGACTGGCGGAGGCGAGGGAAAATAGAAGTGAGCTTGGCCTTGAAACCACTGTATGAGTTAATACGGCGCTGGATAGCCGGACGATCCTCGATGAGACACAGGATAACCATGTTCCCGCTTGGACGAGCAGACCTAGCTCGGCAAATCGAACACGTGTTTTCCTCCCGGATCTCCGTTCTGAACCCCATTTTACAGTCCTTGCCGCCACGAATTAGTGATACATGAGTGACTAAATCTTAACGTGATAGAGCACCTTGAGCACACCTTGATAGCTCCGATGCCCACTTAAGTAACCCTTCAAGTAACCCTTTGGCATCCCCACTCGGACACGTAACTGAAGCACCCTTACCTTATAGCTCCGATTGAATCCGCTTACCTTATAGCTAGGATTATGCCAGTGACCTTATAGCTAGGATTCATGATAGCTAGATATAGACCTGTCCCTGGGCACCTGTCCCTGGGCACCTGTCCCTGGGCTATGTGCTGACCGGGTAGAACTACGCTGTCTATGGCTGGCTGATGAAATATGCCTTCCTAAATAAAGGATAAAAGAGAATGACCCGTATCTTTAATCTATAGGCAGGTGATTTCGTCGCTGAAGCACGCTCATGTAATTGGGAGTGAATGACCAATAACGCCTATGTTCATCTATGTTGATCTAATAATGTGAATCTGTGTTAGGATTGTATGCTGAGTCTGAGGAATAAAGATAACCGTCTGGATTAGCTGTTGCATTCTTTATTCATTCTGTCTTCGTCCAGCGAAGAGAAGCCATTCTGAGAGAAAGGGTAAAGATGGGATGAAATCGTTAGCTAGGGTAGATCTATAGGCTTGTACTATGGGGCTATTCTCTTTCTCCTATAGTATTCTAGGCTCTTCTTTCTATGTATCCTATAGTATTCTAGTCTAGAGTTATCTGAAGGAAGCGCTTAGTTCTACTGAAGTGTATTGAGTGTATAGAAGTAAGTCTAAATCCCAAGTAGAATTGTAATAGCTACGATTATTGTAATAGCTACGACTCATGTTCATGATAGCCCGTTTGGAACCTTTCTTCCAACCCATACGCGTTACCCAGATGCCTTAATTCTTCCAATCGAGACGCGAAATAAAAATACGCCTGACCTTTCCTTTGTTTCTGCCCTGTTGAGGGAAGCACCTATCCATTTCCCTGTCTGATGTACTGACCAGGTATAACTCCACCATGATGTCTATGTATCTCAATATTTCCTGAGTTGATGATAGCTCCGATGTCTGATGTGCTGACCGGGGATAACGTATTGGTGCTCCTTCTCTCGTTGGTTGGATGGCCCATTTATTCTCCATTTCTTCTCCCGTTGGCTCGCGCATTTCTGATCCTTCCACGGCGATCTCGAGTTACCGAGTTCGGTTCCTTGCGCACCCGAATGGAGGCTTTCAAGGGCGATCTGGAGTTCACGAAGACTACGATGCGTAGATTTAGGGAGTCTGGTTCATGAGAGCTTTACCTTTCATAAAGCACATTTTGAATCAAGTAATCCTTGTGCATGCTTTCAAGGGCGATCTGGAGTTACCGAGTTGGGTAAAGAGAAGGGTTGATGATAGTGAGGATGGCTGATGTGCTTACCGGGGATAAATATGACTATAGTATGTGCTTAGTTCTGGTTGATGAGCTTTCACACAAGGGTTGATGAGGCACGCTAGGAATAAGGGTTGATGAGGAAGTGTGAATCAAGAATATCGTTCGTTGCATGACCGAGTGCATTTCCTTAGGAATAAGGGTAGGAATAAGGGTAGGAATAAGGGTTGATGAGGCGGTGTTAGTTTAGATGTAGGCTTTCAAGAGGGCTTGAAGTAGGCATTTGCGTTCTCATCAATAGGCTCCGTTCCCTTTGGTCTTGGGACGCAGCTAGCGAGAAAAGCATTAGTTAGCGTGAAGCAATGGATGATTACCAGCCTAACAGCTAGCGATAGAAGCAGCACGAGGTAGCCCAGCCCAGTGAGTAGAACACACTTA
>Ga0316212_1000088_pt1 | contig 9720 bp, 6 predicted proteins | sample NRE1metagenome_FD_207799 | JGI IMG/M metagenome (GOLD analysis project Ga0316212, IMG submission 207799) | Spruce roots microbial communities from Maridalen valley, Oslo, Norway - NRE1 | ecosystem: Host-associated > Plants > Roots > Unclassified | place: Norway: Oslo | collected 2017-09-14
TAATATTACTAATAATACATCTAATAAATTAACTAATATATTTAATATAGTTAAAATTAAAATATTTGTATTCATAGATAATTATAAATATTATCTTTATTTATATTTTTATTTTGGTTTTTTTTTATTTTATGATGACTATTTATATTTTATAATTTTATATTATAATTTAATTTTTTTTACATATTTTATTTTAAATTTGATAATATTATACATGAGTATAATATTATTTAAAACCAACACACAAAACAATTATAAATTTTAATTATAGTCTGAGATATTCAAAAACAAAAAATTTTTAAATAAATATAAATATTGATTAGAAATAGTTAATTAAAATTAACAACATAACTTAAAATATTTATTTAATACTTGTATTTACAATAAATTATAGTATAAGCTAAATATTTTTAGTATAATAAATAATTAAAAAAACAAAAATAATTAAGTATATTTTAATATAAGTAAATTATAATATAAATTATAATTAATTAAAATATTTCTTTATATTAAATAATTATAAAAAGAATAATTATAAATATAAAGTAGAAGACACTGTAACAATAAATTTTTATTTTTATTTTTTTATATAAATCAACCTCAAATAATAGGTTTTACATGATTTATACTAATTTTACAAATATTATTTGTGAAATTTAAAAACAAAACATCTTAATAATGAAAATTAAACTATTTTTTTAAATATAAATTAATAAATTTTATATTATCAAATAATTTATATATTTTTAATTTAAATTTCTAATTAATAAATTCTTATTCTCTTTTGGATTCGAACCAAAATTAACACTTTAGAAGAATGCAGTTCTACCATTGAACTAAGAGAATTTTTGCATACTTTTTAAAGTAAATAATTAATTTATACTTTATTTAATTTAGTAAAAATTATTATTAAATTATATCAAAATAATTAATGTATTTTGTTTATAATGAGTTATAATATATATAATAATTAATAGCTTTCTTTTATTTAATTAAATTTTAAATAATTTAAATTAAATTTAATTTAGAGTTAAGAGGGAATTGAACCCTAATATTATAGATTTTGCAGATCTACTACAGAAACCATCTGTAAACTTAACTCTTACTTATTATAAAGATTTATAATAAATTCAATATCTCTGTTTCGTTGATTAAATATTACGTAATCTCCTATTAAATAGATTAGGACAAATATAAATAAAAACAAACAAAAATATTAGAAAAGAGGTAGTAATAAATTCTTTTAAACTTACAACTTCAAAATGTTAATATTTATTAGCCAAAACAAGAAGAAAGTATTATACCAAGAAAGATGCGAAAGGTCAGACTTGAATAGAAGAAATCTATTGAAGAATAATAAGTCTAAAGACCTTTCTATACTAAATGAGAATAAATAATATATTCAAACAAAGATAAATATTAAATTATTAATTTATTTTTATAAAAAGATTAATTATAATATGAATAATAGGGGGTAAATTTAATTAAATTTATATTTAAATTATTAAAAAAATTATTTTTTATTTAAAGAAATAAATATAGGTGCTATCATTGATAATAATAAAATAATACTACATATTATTAATAAAATAGCAGCATATGTATAAATTAATTGTCCTATAGCTTCAATTTGACTAAATGAAATAAATGTAGTATCTGCAATATTAGATTGATATGTTGTATGAATATTATTAACAAAATTTAATTCATTATTATTTCAAATAAATAAATTAAAATTAGTAATAGTATCTAAGATTAAATTTAAACCAGATACATTATTAAAACTAAATGGTAAAATATTAAACATTTCATATATAAATAATGAAGCAACTACAAAAGCTAAAGGTAAATTTTTAGTATATTGTTTTCCAGTATCTATTATATCTGTTAATGATATATTAATCATCATTATTACAAATAAAAATAATACAGTTATAGCTCCTACATATACTATAATATATGATAAACCTAGAAAACCTATACCTGATAAAATTAAATAACCTGCAGCATTTACAAATACAGAGATTAAATATACTACTGATATTACAGGATTTTGAGATGTTATTACTAATACACTTGATATTATAGTTGTAAAACTTAATATATTTATTAAGATATATTTCATTTTTGTTTATGTTTTTAATTTTAAGCCTACATTAATTAATATAATTAATGTTCGATCTAAGTATGTTTTATATTAATTATATTATAAAACACTTGAACAATTAAAGGCTATAAACATTAAAATATTAATATTTTAACGTAGGTTTAACCTAAAAATATAATACTCTAATTAAAGAATATTTTTGGAATATTATTATAATATTTTATAATAAATTTCTGTTTATTTACAGAAAAATTAAGCTCTTTTTTTATAATATTTGATTAATTTTAAAATTTAATTTATATTAAAATCTTTAATTTAAAAATTAAATAATAATTATATTTATTTAGAGGGTCACTAATTAATTATTTAGTGATTACTGAATAGTAAATATCCTCTTTTATGTTCCTTAATTTAACTAATTCTGAATAAATTTTGTTTTCATTTATTTATATTTCCCATCAGTTATAGTCCGTTTGGTAGAGCTTGCATAGACTAATTAAAATCAGTACGATTTTTGTTTTGTTTTTAAAAGTGGATCAGATTTGAACTGATATTTTGTAATGTGTGAAGAATCACTGCTATTTCCGAATTAAGCTACCACTTTGTGAGGGTTTTATTTTTGTTATTTGCTGCTTTATTTGCTGGTTTAAGTTCACAAGATGAATTTAAAAAAATAGGTAAAAAAATCATAATTGTTGCAATATCTAAAGATGATAAAACTTTCCATATTCATAAAAACATTATTATTGATGAAACAACTACTGTTAATAATTATTTAGATAAAATTAAAAATAGTATTCAATCCTTTTATGAATCTGGATATCCAATTACAACTTTTAATTTATTACAAGTAAAATTATGAGAATATAATCCTCAAGCTACAATAAAAGGCAAAAAAGCAGGTAATACAATTCATAAGTTTAGACGAAGTTTCCACTCTAGTTGTATAATTCCAAGTAAAATTAACTTAATTAAACCTTTAAAAATTCCTAAAAATATTAATAAAACATTTATAGCTACAATTGATTTAGAAACAATCGAAATAAATAATAATCAAGTTCCAATTAGTATTAGCTTCTCTTATTATTTTAAAGGTGAATTAATAACTATTTTTGAATTAGTTGATTATAATTTATTGTTAAATAATCCAGATGAAGCAGTTAAATTATTTTGATTAACTTTTATGGAAAAAATTAATGATTTAAATTTACATAAATGTATTATTTTCTCACATAATTTAGGATCATTTGATGGATATTTTATATTTAAAGGGCTACTAGAATTACCAGAAATAAATATTGACAAAGTAAATTCTATTATAGATGATTTACAAAGATTTATTAGTATAGATATCGCTTGAAAAGAATCTAAATTTATTTTTAAAGATTCTATAAGAATATTTCCTATTTCTTTACAAGAATTATGTAAAACTTTCGAAGTAGAAGGTAAATTATTTCCTTATAATCCAGAATTTAACAAAATCTCTTTATTTAAAAAGCCTGCTTTATTAAATCAATTTATTGAATATAGTAAACAAGATTCAATCAGTTTATTAAAAGCTTTAACTAAAGCTCAAAACATTTATATTGAAGATCATAAAGTAGATTTAGCTACTATTTGAAGTACATCTACTTTATCCTTTAAAATATTTAGACAAAAATTCTTAGATATTAATATAGCAACTTTAACTAAAAAATTGGATAATTTAATAAGATTAGCTTATATAGGTGGTTCTACTGATTATTATTATAAATATGGAGAAAACTTAAAACATTATGATGTAAACAGTTTATATCCAAAAGCAATGTGTAATCCTATGCCAATAGAATTTTTAGGTGAAACTGATGGAACTAATGTTAAATTAGAAGATATATTTGGATTTGCAGAAGCAAGAGTAACTGCTCCTAATAATATGGAAATTCCATTATTACCATTTAAAGTATTTAATGAAACAATCCAACCTTTAGGAAGTTGAATTGGTATTTATTTTACAGAAGAATTAAAAGCTGTAGTTAAATACGGTTATAAAGTAGAATTAATTAAAGTTTATAATTTCAGTCAATATAGTATATTCGATAATTATATAAAATATTTCTATGATATTAAAAAATTTGCTATAGGAGCTCCAAGACTAATAGCTAAAATGCATTTAAATCAATTATATGGTTACTTCGGAAGAAGAAAAACCTTAATTGAAACTAAAAATGTTTATAATAAAAGTATTATTTGAAAACTTTAAAGTTAAACCATTTTTTAGAAACAACAAAGTAATAAATTTAGTTTATCAATTTAAAGAAAATGATAAAAGTAAAATATACTTATTTGATTCATATTTAATACTTCCATCTTCTTTAAGAACTCTTGCTTCTAAATATAAAATAAATGATCAAAAAGGTTACTTCCCTTATACCTTTGTAAATGAATCTACATTAGATTATATCGGAATTACTCCAGATATAAGATTATTCAATGGAATATCAAATGAAGAATATGAAGGAATAATATCTTATACATGAAATTTAAGAAATGAATTAATAAGATATTTAGAATTAGATTTAAAATCTTTATATCAAATTATTACTAGTTTTAGCCAAGATATATTTAATATAGAAAAAATTGATATTACTAAATTACCTACTATTTCATCTATAGCATTCAAAATATTTAGAACTAATTACCTTGGTGATAGTAAATTACCTATTATTAAAGGTAATGCTCACAAAGAAATGAGAAATGCCTTTTATGGAGGAGTAGTAGAAGTATTTAAAAATGAAGGAAGAAATCTTAAATTATACGATATAACTTCTTTATATCCATTTGCTATGTTAAATGATATGCCTACTGGTGATAGCTTATTTTCTACTGATCCAAATATAAACAATTATTTCGGAATAGTTTTCGTAGAAGTAGATACAACAGGATTAGATCCTAAATATTTAAATTATCCATTATTACCTCATAGAATTGATGGTAGAATGTATAATCCTTTAGGAGTATGAACAGGATGATATTTATCAGAAGAAATAAAATTGGCTATATCTAAAGGTTACTCAGTAAAAGTAATAGGTGGTTATAAATTTGATAAAACTTCTAATATTTTTAATTCATTCATTAATAAATTCTTTAACATAAAAGCCGGGTCAAGTCAAATCAAAATGGATAGAACTACTGCTAAAATGATACTTAATAGCCTTTTTGGGCGATTAGGAATGAAACCTAATCAAGATATCATAGAAATAGTAGATTCAACCAAAGCATTAGAAATATTATCTAAATTTAATGTTAAAGAACAATATTAAATTACTGATAATTTAGAATTTTTAAGATATGATAATACTCCTATCACTGGATTCTTGGAATTATATGGTAAAGATGAATATCTGAACTTTATGTTAGATTGCGATTCTAAAAATATATCGGTAAATCAATCTCTACCTTCTGCTATAGCAATAACTGCTTATGCTAGAATGTATATGTTTAATATAATTTATAGACTAATTGATTTAGGTATAGAAATATTTTACATGGATACTGATAGTATAGTAGTAAATGATGTATTACCAGAAGATTTAATTGGTAAAACTTTAGGTTTATTTAAATTAGAACAAGAAATAGATCATGGATACTTTATATCTCCTAAATTATATGCTTTAAAACTTACTAATGGTAAAACTATTGTTAAAGCAAAAGGAATTGGAAGAAAATTAGATTTCAACCAATTTGAAACTTTAATCAACAATCATGAAATAGTTAAAGCACAAGAAAGATGATTTAAAGATCCATCAAATGCTAGCATAAATATAAAAAATATTGATATGCATATATCTTCTATGAATCTAAAAAGAAAACAAATTTTAGAAAACGGAAGATTGTCTTATACTACTCCTATAATAGTAGAAAAAGATAAAATTTTAAATAATATTAGTTTACAAATATCTTCTTTTATTTTGTTTTTGTTTATTTTAATTTTGTTTTTTGTTTTTATTAAATCAATTCTTATCAATTCTTTAGAACTAATAATTAAATGATGAAAAATAAAAATAACAAAAATGAAAAACAATTTAAACAATCAACAATTATTTGATTTATCTATATTTAGTAAAGATAAAATCACATATCTATCCGATCAAATAAGCAACAAAAATTTATTTAGAATCGGATATTATCACTTCTTCAAAATACCTTCATTAGATTTAAGTTTATTAAAAGATTTTCTTCAAATTCTGGATTTTAACAAAGCTTATATTGTTTTACCAATAATAGCTACAGACGAAATAGAAGGTGGGGACCAATTCTAAGTTTAAGTAAACAAATATTAATTACTAGAGATAGTAATGCCATAACAATAAGAAATTTCTTATTAAAACAAATGGAAATAGCTTGTATGAATTATGGTATTGCTAATCTAGGAGAATATACTGTAGTATTAAAATTTAGACCAATATCTCTGAAAGAAGATGTAGTGAAAGCAGTACCAAAAATCCAATTCGAAATTCAAGAAACACACATAAAAAGAAATATTTCTTTAATGAATTCTAAATTTTATAATGGTAGTATTTTACCTTTAACTATGAATCTTGAAATGTATGGAACTCCTTTGAATAAAATGCTAAGTATATATTATATTTTAAAATTTGATTTAGATCCCAATGGTAAATTATTTCATAATAATGATCATGTAATTTATATTAAAATTAATGGTACAAAACACGAAGGAATTTTATTCAAAGATAAAACTATCTACTACAAATTCGAAGATGTATTATTAGAAGGTAATAATTTTGTAAGAACTATGGAACAATACATAATATTTATTGAAAATTTTTCAATTTCACATTTTGAAAGAATATATAAAACTAGTTTTATTACCTCTTCTAAAACAAATGCTAAACTAAATACAAATATAGTAACATTTGATATCGAAACATATGTAAAAGATAATAAATTTATACCCTTTGCATGTGGTTGATATGATGGTGAAACTATTCAAACTTATTATTTAACAGATTTTAAATCTCATTATGATATGCTACTTCAAGCCTTAACTGATTTACTTGTATTTAATCCTAATGCTAAAGTTTATATTCATAATTTTAGTAATTTTGATTATATGTTTATGATAAAAGTATTATTTGAAAATTTTATTGTTAAACCAAACTTTAAAGATAATAAAGTAATAAATTTAACTTTTCAAAAAGAAAAAAATAAAGCTATAATTGAAATGTTTGATAGTTATTTAATTTTACCATCTTCATTAAGAACATTAGCTCAAAAATATCAAGTTACAGATCTAAAAGGTTTCTTCCCTTACTCATTTGTAAGTGAATCTACTTTAGATTATATAGGTCCAACTCCTGATATCTCTTTATTTGAAGGGATAACAGCAGAAGAATTTGAAGGAATAGTTTCTTTTTCATGAAATTTAAGAGCTGAATTAATAAGATATTTAGAATTAGACTTAAAATCATTATATCAAATAATATCCAGATTTAGCCAAGATATTTTTAACGTAGAAAAAATAGATATAACTAAACTACCAACTACTTCTTCTATAGCATTTAAAATATTTAGATCTAATTACTTAGAAAACTCTAAATTACCTGTAATTAAAGGTAATGCTCATAAAGATATGAGAAATGCTTATTATGGAGGAGTAGTAGAAGTATTTAAAAATGAAGGATTTAATCTTCATTCATATGATGTAACTTCTTTATATCCCTTTGCTATGTTAAATGATATGCCAGCAGGAAACATGTTATTTTCTACTGATACTAATTTATTAAATTACTTCGGTATTGTTTACGTAACAGTAGATACTACAAACTTAGATCCTAAATATGCAAATTATCCTTTATTACCACATAAAATTGATGGTAGATTATATAATTTACTAGGTTCTTGAAGTGGATGATACTTTAGTGAAGAAGTAAAATTAGCTGCTTCAGTTGGTTATAATATCTCAGTTCATTATGGTTATAAATTCGATAGAGTTTCTAATATTTTCAATTCATTTATAAAAAAATACTTTAACATAAAAGCAGGTTCAAGTCTTATAAAAATGGATAGAACTACAGCTAAATTGATTCTTAATAGTATGTACGGAAGATTAGGGATGAAACCTTTTTACGATGTAATAGAAATAGTAGAATCAAATAAAGCTGAATATATATTGTCTAAATTTATTGTTAAAGAACAATATAATTTAACAGATAAATTAGAATTTATTCGATATGAAAATAAACCTATCACAGGTTTCTTGGAATTATACGGTAAAGATGAATATTTAAATTTCATGTTAGATTATGATGCTAAAAATGTATCAGTAAATCAATCATTACCATCGGCTATTGCTATAACTGCATATGCTAGAATGTATATGTTTAATATAATTTATAAATTATTAGATTTAGGTATAGAAATATATTATATGGATACTGATAGCATTACAATAAACGGGACACTTCCACCAGAATTAGTAGGAAATGGTTTAGGTCAATTTAAATTAGAACATATAATTAAACATGGATACTTTATATTACCTAAACTATATGCTTTAGAAACTTTCGATAATAAATTTATTGTTAAAGCAAAAGGAATTGGAAACAAATTAGAATTTAGTCAATTTGAAACATTAATAAATAATACAGGTATTGTAAAAGCACAAAACAGATGATTCAAAGATCCTGTTAATGCAACCATCAATTTAAAAAATAATGAAAACAAATTTAAATAGTTTATACCTTGAATTACTGAAAAGTACTTCTAATACTAAAATCGCTTTACTTAGTGATGTAAAAACAGATATTAAAATTGATAAAAGAGGTAAATTTAATTATTTTTATATACCTTTCTTTAATATTAAAGGAATAGAAATGTTTATATTAAATTTAGATAATAATTCTTTCTACACAGTAATACCTTATTTTTCTAAATATGGTAAAGTTGAAGATCCTCATATAATTCTAAGTAAACAAATACTAATTACGCATTACTCTAATCCTAAAATAATTTATGATTTTATAGGTGCACAGTTAGGAATTGCTATAGATGATTTTGGATTATCTTTACCTAAATTACATTATTCTCATTATTTAATATTTAAATATAAAAAAATTGTTTTAGAAATTTCTAATCAAAAAGGAGGCTTTAATTTTGCTTTATTCTTTTAAAGCATTAAACATAATTAAATACTATCCTTGATTTATTTAATATTACTCCTAGAAGAATATTTTAAAATATTACCCCATTAAAGAAGTTCTATAGTTAGATTTACATAAATAAATAATAAATAATTAATGAAGATAACCAAAAAAGTTTACTTTTAAAATAGATATTATATTTACACAATAAATAATGTAAATCTTTTATATATTTAAATAGAAATATAATAAAAATATATTTAATTATTTTATTTAAAGATTAATAAATAATTAAATAAATTAATTAAAATCAAAACAACAAATTTTAATAATATTGTTATAAATTTAAAAATTGGACAATTTTAAACATCAAGTCTATTTTATAAATTAGTAATGCTAAACTAAATAATTCACAGTTACTTACATTTGCATCCTATCAAGAAATGTTCTATTTCTTATAAAATTAAATTATAT
>Ga0316212_1000089_pt1 | contig 9700 bp, 5 predicted proteins | sample NRE1metagenome_FD_207799 | JGI IMG/M metagenome (GOLD analysis project Ga0316212, IMG submission 207799) | Spruce roots microbial communities from Maridalen valley, Oslo, Norway - NRE1 | ecosystem: Host-associated > Plants > Roots > Unclassified | place: Norway: Oslo | collected 2017-09-14
TATGAATCTCCGGAACACCGCGCCTTTTATCACTTTAGTCAGTCAAGCGATAGCGATTATGTTATCGGTTGGTGTTGATCGATTTCCATTATATATGATTCAATGGCATCGATAAATCAAGAGACCAAGGAAAGAAGTAAAGTACTATATATCTATATCGATTTACTTCGATATTCTAACAGATCCGCATTTCCGCACAACTTCCGCACAACTTCCGCACCACACTTCCTATGTAACTCGAAGAATTACCTCATTAAGAAAGAAAGGAGTCGCCCTAATCATTACCTTCTTCTCTATCAGGTAGTCATTCGAAGAATTACCTAATCAATAAAGGAGTCGTTATCGGGCCGACCTCCTTTTCAAAGATTTTAATGCTGAGTGCTTCTTCTTAAATACCCAACCAATATGTCATAAATGTTGGCATAAGACACCTCATATGCTGGGCGTTCCTGTTCCTTAGTATTAAAATATGCACCTAAAGTCCCCCCAGATACTAAGCTCGTGGGTACTTATGGCATAGGCGTTTCCTTTGAGAGTGAATATATATGATAGAGTGTTCCTGTATAGGATAGGATCTGATATGAAAAATACCCAGAAAGTAGACAGTGAACCATGGAGGCAGGATGAATCCACCCAACAGAAAGAGATGACCAACAGCACTTGCAATCTGGGAGACAGCAGCTTTTGGCAGGGGAAATATTTTGGCCAAATATCTCTGCAATTAAGTAGGTGGCGGCTAGATTCTACATTCGCATTTGAAATGAACTGGTAAAGTTTTCTAGTTCATGATGGAAACCTTAGCTATAGGGGAGTAGGTCCTTGGAGAAACCGGCAGGACCTCTTTTAAAAAGGCATAATTCTCTGTCTCTCGAAAGGGAGACTCAATTGTTATTGGGGAGGACTTGTAAGGTTCAATCTCTTTGTTCTTTTACTTTGGGCATATCCAAAGGATATCGATGTTTGTCTGATGTGAAATATCCTATCCCGCCCGAGTGGCACTGACTCAAAAGTAGCGACCTTCCAGAAACTACTCGCTATCATCATTCGACCAGGCACACCTGGAAGTTCGATGCGCATCTCTATCGACTCCTGGAGTTGAGGTTCCCCACACCGACCTAAGTGATCGCAGGATAGAAGGAGAGCAATGAGGCCTCCCCAAAGGCTCCCTCCCTAAGTACAGGCGGACCTACCTTACTGAGCCCACACTAGAAATTCATTGAGTAGAGCCGGAGTGTGAGAACTCCAGGATGGAATGTCAACCATGTACGGACCTCAGCCATCCACTCTGTCAAGACTTCAAGCAGATATCATCATAGATAGTGGGTTCGCAGGTGCTCCTTCTGAAACTCATCACTCGGTGGGAGGGTGTCAAGGAGAACTTGTTGGTTGGCGAATGGATACAGAAAACGGCCCGAAACCAAAAGTCAAATGAAAAAAGACATGGACTAGAAGCAGACGATAGGAGACCGAAAAGGGGTATGGCAAACTCGAGTAAGTAGGTCGGTACGGAAGAGTAGTTGTTCACCAAAGAAACCATTTCTCCAGAGGCATTCTCCGGTTGTTCAAAATTGTCCTTTCCTAACGCTATCGTTGTATAGTATAGTATCGGATGGGATAGGAGAGGATCAAATAGGTGTATTCAACGGATTCTTCTTATGGGCCTCCCAGACCCGGTGGCAAGCTCCAGCGCCATAGTTTGTTCCCCCTGTCTGCGCCATCTTTGTACCTGGGAATGGATGTAGGCTTCGCGAGAATCATTGTTAGGCTTCTTTAAGTGGTGGACACTCGTTTGAGTAATGAGTAACTCCCTCGGAGGACTGGCAAAAGGAGACGGTAAACAATATTCAGTATGTGTGGTGCGCAAAAGAAGATAGTAAGAGAAGCATATATAAAAAAGAAAGGTGGGCAACCCTAAAACGTGAAGTAGCTGTTCCGTTCATTAGTAGCGGCTCAAGCAAGGGCGGCTGTCAGGTCCCCAACCCCAATCATGGGCGGGCGGTAATACCTTCCTTCCGCTCCCATTCTTACTTCCTATATATATATATATATATGTGATTTCGTTACCATTTGAAGGAATTGAAAATCGCTTTCCCGCTGAGGGGAAGGAGATTTCCTTTTTTTTCTCCGAAGAATATTTGTTGATTTCTTATTTGATTTGAAGAAATAAAATGATTTCTTGCCCCATCGGTTATTGAGAGATTTACGCAGGGGACAGGGCATCCCCCCATCCCCCGAGCAAGTCAGCGTGGAATTCGTTAGGCACAGACCCCTCTAAACTCGTCAATACTTAATGGAACCATCGCTTCGCTGGCTAGGTCTTACTACCTCTTCCGTAGGTAGTCTGGTGGGCGGGTCAGCTTTTACAACTCAAGTATGCCAGCCGTTCTCGAGAACAAATAACCTCTGCCCTCCCCCGACTATCTACCCCACCATCTGTTGGTTTGGCCTTGAGAGGGGATTGGGAACACTTTCCACGACAAGCCAACAAACAAAATCTCTATCGATCTATCAGGGTGAGCAGGGTGAGTGCTGTCGCGGCATAAACAGCATTTGTTAGCTGCTGGTTGAAGGGCTAGCCTTAGGTGGTATATGTCATGTCAGTCGAATCGCACTTTGCGATTGAATAGAGCCGTCAGCGTTCGTTCATTTATATAGTAGCAAGCAAGATTGTGTTCTGCCCGAACCATCAAATTGATACCACCCTGAAAAAATGACCCAGTAAACCGCTTGCTCTCGTCCATCCACTATAATTAGGCGTTGAAGTAGTGGGGGCTACACGACTTTATTTTCTTCCCTTGCAACAGATGCACAAGTAGCCTATCAATTGATGGGAGTACGAGATTCTTCGGGTGGGCTTGGGCCGGCGCCCGCCTTTCAATATGCTTTTATTTCAAGCGGTCCCTACAAAAGAGACAAAGCATCGATAGCTTTATTAGCAGCAGCAGCACAGACCACACTAGCAAACAAACAACCGTATTGAACTAGGATAGGAGGCTAACTAACGGACCTAACCACAGCACCGGCTGCACTTACAGCATTGGCATCGGCAATGGCGCAGCAGAAACACCCGGCAGATACAATCGACAGAGTGCCTGCTTGCATCTTGAGCCTGCTTATGACCCCCTCATCTATGTATGCGCCAGTATAGGAGTATACGCATCTTGAGGAGGGAGCCTAGGATTCCGCTATTGAGGAGGTTCTTTTGTGGTTTGATGAGCTGCCTATACCTGGTCGATTGAACGTTGCCCAGCTCAAACGAGTTAGCCAATTCAGTTTTCAGAACTTGGTTGCAATGTTGCACGGGAGAAAGTAAAAACATGCCCTCTCCTCTGCATTCTTCATCCCCTAGATTCACCGAGTTAGCCAAACAAAAGGAGTAAATAAAGCCAATTCCCACAGCCTTGAGCGATATATAAGTAAGTTAGGGAGCCAGTTCGTTGCCAATAAGCCAAAAGCCAAGTTGGAAGGTTTGGTTTAGTCTCCAAGAAGTGACCCACCCCACAAGGGTTTTTCTTCTTCGGAGATCAATTCCAACTGTCCAATCGGGGCTAGATATAAGGTATTATTTGGCCCTTATCAAACAAACTGCATATGCCAAAATATCTTAAATAATACGAGTCGCTTTTTTACGATTCGTATTGGCCCTATTCCTAACCAATATCCCACCAACCAAAAGGTATTAAAGCAATCAATTATTTAGGCGGAAAAGCGGAATATATGCATGCCCCCATCTCAAAATACGTAGGCCAAGGTAGATAGATAGATGATTCACCAATTCCTTTAGCCAATTGATTTTGAAGATCTACTTGATTCACATGAACACAATTCAACATGGTGAATTAGGAGTTTTTCCAGTTGCTAATGATGATCATCCTGTACTGCCTTTGCTCTTGCAAGTTATACTCATTATTTATGGATGGTTCACTAGCTTGAGTTGTTAATATGACTAGTGGAAACAAACCTCGATTTGCCAATTCTGTCTGATACCATTATGTGTTGTGTGCATCACCAAGTTCTTACCAACCAATCGGGGCCAGTTCAATAAAGGTTCACTAAGTCTTATACCTCTGGATCTAAACTCACCAATTAGGCATTGCTCATTCATCCGCTGGTTCAAAATAAGTACAAGACCTCTCTCTTAGTTCGTTCAAAGTAGATTGTTGTATCGCTTTATCTAATTCACCGTCTAATCCAAGTTTAGTCTCAACAACGGAGCAGTCTTGAACGATTATTAATTGGAGACATAATGTTTTCCAATTCATGTCCAGTCGTCCGGAGCTTATTAAGATGGTTGAGCAGGCGGTCACCAGAGCAATAAGGGTTGAGAAAGAAGGTTAAGCATGATGATTTTTATCAATGAAGATCTTATTCAATGAAAATTGATCATTGGTTCGTTCGGGTCATCAATTTGAACTGGTTCATCATTTCTATAAAGTGGATATGGAACCTTAGAACACTAGAGATCAGGGAGGGACCTCATGGATGCTGCTTCAACCGTGGAATCCTTCCTGGGCTAGGTGGTGAATAAACGGATCGGATCAACGATTTAGATCTTAGATCTTAGATCTTAGATTGGATCATCAAAATATTACTCTACCTTCTTGTTATCCTTGCTCCTGCTCTTACCTTTGTCTCTGTTGACCTACCTGATAAATCACCCCCCTCTTATGTTAGAGCATTTTTGGGCTTCTTAAACAGGTGCTTCGAGCAAGCAGGGGCTAATGCTATCTCCGGTGGTCGTTCGTATCAGGGAGGAGGAAGCAGAAACTGATCTGATGGGGTTCTTTCTCGACATACGAAACCCCCATATCTCCTTCAATCGTCTGTCCCTTAGGGGTTATGGTGGTTAACCTTATTTGACTGGACGAACTCAATCTTGAGCTGCAAAGATCTATCTCTCTAAAGGAAGAAGGAAGCGAGAGCTACTTTCCCGCAGCAGCCCTGAGCATATAAACCCAGTAAAATAAGGGTGAGGTACGAGGTGCGAAGCAGTGACTCAACTCTCACTATTACCACCCTGATCGGGCGGCCACCCTGAATTAGATATGTAATTATGCTATTTTGAGAGATCGATTTTGTTCATTTCGACCAACTCCGAGCTGCTATTATATATGTAATTACGCTTGCCTTATTACTTGAAACGAAGTGTTTCACGAACGTAAAGTTTGGGTTCTTCACAACACGTCCCTCGTACCTCTCCCATAACGGTCGAGTCACAACACGTACCTTAGCGGTAGTTTAGAAGAGCACGGGTTATTTTATTCGTTGGACTTAAGCGAGACTAGATCTTTACTAGGGATGGATCTTTACTAGAGATAGGTAAGAAACGGCTCCAAAGGCTCTTGCTCTTCTTCGTTTATCTCTGTCCACCTCCTTGTTTAACCCTGGCTATGCGCTTTGCCTACAGGCTTAGGCGATAACGCTCGAGATTAAGAATCAATAGAACAACAACGGTCCCCATTGGCACTGATAACGTCCACTCGCATACTTCCAAAAAGCACTCCTTCCGCACTAGCCACACTAGGACTTCGGTAGGGAACACGCGAGCTCCGGCGCAGGAACACTTAAGGCGCCTTTGACAGCTTACTTAGGTCACTTTGTTCATTCCTTATCCTTACAAGAAGCACCCTAGCCGCGGGTACATACTTAGAGGCCTGCCAGGGAATACACATCAAAGCATATCCCCGCCCACTTTGCTTTGATCATGAACGATTAGGATAACCACGCCCAGGCACACACCTAAATTTGACTCACGCCGGGGCGGGCTCTTTCCTTTCTACACGCTACGATTCATGATTCATTCATTAGCAGAGCACACCTTACCTGAGATCTTGGTTGGCTCACATTTTGGTTTTGCTCCTATCCATCCCACCCAACCCCAGGGCGTACTCGATGTCTCAGCATCCTCAGACTTGATATGCGAGCAAGTGAGGGGCCTCGAGATGCCCCATCGGATTACCCCGGATTACCTTTGTCTGGGTCTGGTGAGCACCTCTAAGTGGAGGGTCCCCAAAAGAACCAGTAGTTTAAGCACTTGGCATAAGTCGAATTGAACCGTGATAAGGATTGAACCGTTAGAAGGAGGGCTGGAGGAACGTAGTCGCTCGACCATAAGGGTGTTAACGCTCACTCATCATATGGGTGAGGGAGAGGTCTTTTTTTGCCCTAAAGAGTAACACTTGGGAGTCAACATTATCTGTATCCGTTAGAAGGAGCGAAAGCCGCTTGTCCAAGTTACTTATTGATGAGGGGGGGGCAAGGAGTCATTATCCATTCCTGATATATGAGCATACAGTATAGAGTCAATCTATCTAGTCCGGTTCAAGTAAATAGTCCGGTTCAAGTCACTAGTCCAGTTATTCCGGTACTCCTTAGTCCAATTAGTAAACTACTCCTCGCCTACTCACTCGGAGCAAGACTCATATAGGTAAAAGCCTTAGCTAAGAGTTTGTACAGATAAGTAAAGCCTTGGCCTTCCCCTTCAACCCGTGCAGTTAGGCCTTCCCCTTCCACCCGTTAGGTTAGGCAAGAGAGAGAATCAATAGGTTAGGCAAGAGTTAGGCAAGAGAGAGAATTCCCTCCTGCCAAAGAGAAGGATGCAGCGGGGTGAAGAATAGAATGTGGTGGTCGACGTAGGGGCATATTCAATCTCATTCTTAATTTATCATTCTAATATCCCAGACTATATTTCTAATTCTAAGGAGCTGATAATCTCCCTAACTTTCGGGGGGAAGGAATCTTCCTTCCCACCGAGTGAAGACTACGACGGGCTAGAGCAACTCTATTTGTGGGTTAAGGCGCGCAACTTTCCTACTCCATTTCAAGATGGAGAAATAGGAGAAGAACAGATGGATCTCCTCTGAACACCGTGATGCCCTTGACTTCCTCCATAATGCTCCTCAATAATAAAAAGGTGCCTCTCTGCATACAACATGGGTTATAAAATTAGTTCATCCCTATGTCTTGAATCTGCATTGGAATGAGGTACCTCTCCGTTTACCACCTCCTTCAATGAACCCCAGTGGTTATCATTACTGCATAAGGTAGGGCGAGTGTGGTTGTTTTTTCTGAGATCACTTTCCTTCATGATTTCCTTGGGAAAACCCTTGTACCGCTTGTCCTTCAAATCATGAACCCTGACAAGAACATGAGAACCCTCTTATACTCCTTTGGAACCCACCACAACCTCTGAGGGGCGCAGCGAATATGAAACTAAAGGTTCTTTCCCAAGAATCTACAACTCCTCTAAGGCGAGGAGCGGAGCCAGCAGAATAATAAACTAAAGATGAGGCTCGTATAGAATCTAATCCTAAAGGTGAGGCACGAAGTGTAAGATCCAAATATTACGTATATAAATATAAAAATATGAAACTCAAGGCACGGAGTGGTCCCCACCCTCGTCCGAAGGCACCCACCTTTCTACACTGTCTGAGTCAGGGGATTAACTAAAGCTTGCTTCAGGATAGTGAGCTGTAGTCTGCAGAGTCTGATAGGTATGCCCTTGCACCCCTTCCCACTTCCATAGCTTAGAGGAAGGAGAAATAAGTTACCCTATTGGTGAAACCAGAAGACATTGGTCGGAGCTTAGTTGGAGCCATGTTGGTTACTTCACGAGCATATACATGATGTTTGAGCCATACAATCTTTCTTTTTCATTTGTAGTTCAGCAGCCGCTAGTACCCACTAGTCGAGCGATCCAGGTGTTGTAGATGCCGATACTACATGCCAAGTGTCGATGCCCTCTTGTCTATTTTGGACCCGATAGAACATTTCTTTCTTGGATGTCTTTTTGCAAGAGTTTATACACTCCATGCCGGTACTACTGGGAATAATCCTCCAGGAATAAGCCAATGGGACTTATGCAATCCAATGGGGATGGTTTACTACTCTCCTACAGTGATCCAACAGTGATCCAATCATCGCAAGTCACATTGTTGTCCATTGGGTCGTCCTTGCCATCATACAGCCGGTACTCGCATATATACGGCACCATTAAATAAAAAACCAGTTGAATCCATGTTTGTTGTTGTGGGGGAGAGGACCACACCAGATTTCGAAACCTTCTCATTTTCTTCTAGGGTTCCGGACCAGGAGGGAGAGGTTGCAACACAAGGGACATTCACTAGATTGTCGATAGGAAAAGATTGTCGATAGGAAAGCCAAAAGTAAATACTAGATCCAGGTTCGATGCAGGAGACCCAGGTAGGTAGGTTGTTATCCACTGCCGGTACTCCACCATGTTCAGTAGAAATTCCAGGTAGGTGGTTTCTTTGCACTCAATTCCAATACCTAGGCTACATATAAGTTGTTAGTGCAGGTTCATTCCACCATCATCTAGGCGGATCCACTGCCCTCGAAATCCGCCTTAGACCCTTGAGCCCTACCCTACAGGGAACAACTCCTCCATCACCTACCGAACAGGAGTTGCAATTTGATTGCTAATGGGCCCCTTACTTACTATATCACCTCTGGATCTTCAAAAGACCCATGATGGATGGGTTAATTCTATCTAGTCTGGTATGGACTCTATTACCTCTCTACGAACTATAGATATAGCAGTAACTACTAGTTATACACTAGCTGTAGTTCCCCGTAGTACTCGCACTAAAGACTCCAGTTGTGTTGTCCCATTCTTTTAAAAAGAAAGATCAATCCATTTTGAAAGAAAGATACTTTCTGTCAGTCTCCATTCTTTGAAAGAAAGAGGCTTTACTTAGCGGAGCTCTAGCGAAGAAGCTGTTGTCTCCTTTTCAATAAATAGGCACTATTTCCATTGTAGTTCCACTAGATGCTATTAGTATAGAACTATTCTTAGTGCCTTATTCTATTTCTAACTATTCATTATCTCTTCCAACTATTCTAATACTAATTCTAGCTCTATAAGTTCCGCTATTAAGTGAACTAGATGTAGAATTCAATTCTATTTCTTTAGACTATTTAGCCTTAGCTCAGCTTGAGTATAGTTCTTCTTCTTTCTCTCTCTTGAGTTCTTCAGCTTGAGTTCTGATTAGTGACACTCTAGTTCCGTTCAACTTGAGTCCCGTAGTCTAAGTTAAAACTCTAACTACTTCTCACTAACTCTAACAACTCTTTCTAATTAGCTGTATTTATTTATAATATTATGACTGCAGTAGTGTGGTCCTAAAGGAATTCTATATCTCTATCACTCCTATTTATTATCACTCCTATATTGATACTATTTAGCTTACGCTAAGTTCAATCTCTTCTCTCTATATTTATTAGCTTTAGCTAAGCAGTTCAGTTCGTTCTGAGCTTTAGCTCAGCATCCAATCAACTGATAGCGCTAGCTATCTCTCACTAGTAGTGGTTACTCGCGTTAGCGACTCTCTGTCCCTTAGCCTTAGTCTTAAGCAGTAGAGAGTGCCTTACGGTAGCTCTATAGACAAGCCATAGAGTGAAGCATTAGAGAGTGTAAGCTTTAGCCTTGTAACTATCCCGTCTTGCCTCTGCCCTTCTTGCCTTAGCCTTAAGCCAGAGTTCAAGCAGTATGAACTAGCTCTAAGGTACTAGCTTCAGCCCGTAGAGTAATAACTATTAGCTGTAGAGAAAGTAACTACTAGCCCTATAAGAACTACTAGCTTCAGTCCCACTTGCCTGAGTCCATGGCAATAAGTGCCTTAATTCAGTCTCCATTCTTGTAAAAAGAGAGAGTGAAATAATTACGGTACACTTCCGGTTG
>Ga0316212_1000093_pt1 | contig 9613 bp, 8 predicted proteins | sample NRE1metagenome_FD_207799 | JGI IMG/M metagenome (GOLD analysis project Ga0316212, IMG submission 207799) | Spruce roots microbial communities from Maridalen valley, Oslo, Norway - NRE1 | ecosystem: Host-associated > Plants > Roots > Unclassified | place: Norway: Oslo | collected 2017-09-14
ATATATCCATGCCCCAATTTATCAATGGCCCCAATTTATCCCACCCAGTGGAAAGTACACCTTCCCCTCCCCCTAAGGCCTATTGGTCTCTTGCTAATAACCTTTAATCTTTGTACGCCCTTGCATAGACCGGACCGGACATACAATAGAGGCCTTGACATAGACCTGGAAATGAATACCTGCTATGCCCTGGTTAGCCTTTTGGACTCGTACACAATGAGCCATATACAATTTCACTTAGATGAGTTTATATATATATATATATATATATGTATATATACTATATAATTATAATTTATATTGATAATAATATCGTCATAGTAGTAGTGCCCCGGGGGTTTTTCCGTGCGTGACCTGTTAGTTCCACGTGCCCTGTGAGTTAGTTAGCAAAGCGGCATTCCAAAATAGCCCGTGATCAGGATGGTGTTGTTTACGTTACCTGTTTTCAATCCCCCGTAACCAAAAGGAGGTGTGCGTTAACTGTTTTTCATCCACCGTGCCTTCAGGAATAAATACCCAAAGCTCACATGCATATGGGGGTGGGGCGTTCACATACGCAGGAGTCCGAGAGGACGAACACAGAGCTGAGCAGTCATGGCGCAGAGCGGGGAGGAAGATTGAAAAACTTTTTTTATTTAAAAATTATCCTATGCCCCTTAAACCTGACCATGAAGAGCGTTACCCTAGCAATTACCCTGATTCAATCTGGACTAAACTTCGAACCTTGAGGTTGGAAGGAGGCAAGCGTTTAACCGTCCAGCAGCGTAAAAAGCAGATAATAAAAACCATTTATATCTTGATACACCTCACACTATCCGTTCGTTGGCTGTTGTCGGCCCGTCCGTCTGTTTAACCACCTCACCTCACACTACGTAGGCTTTTTGTCTGCCATACTGACACTTTGGGAGGACAACCAAGTCAAATTGGGAATGGCGAGATGGGATGCGCGAAAGCGAGAAGGCAGGGGGGGGTAAGCGGGGATGTAAAACAAACGAGGTATGGAACGGGCGGGTACTTCTCTCATCGTTTGGTGGTAGTGTCAATCTTCCTTTCCACGTTGGCCGTAAGGATAAAAGAATACTCAATTGGACTGGGTGACAAGAGACCATAGCTTATTTGTGGCCAGCGGGTTTACTATAGAAAATAAGCAGCAGGCGTATGGTTTAATAAAGCTCTCTCAATAAACAAACTAATAAAAATAATCTAGCAAGCAAGGGACGAAAGCAAATGATGGCATCCTGCTCCTACTCCCCTCCCAGAATAGTTATTAAGTTACTTAAATGCTATCTTATGTGAATAAAATCTACTTTTAGTGCCTTTATTTTATGCTCGCCTCTCCCCCCTAAAAAACGCATTTATATCTAATAAACTAGAAATTCTTATTTTTTTTAATATCTGGTTGACCCTAGCTTGCTCCGAACCAACAACTTGGAGCAACACCTGGAAATGACTCTTGGATCACACCTCCCGGCCGGCATAAGGGCGTGCATCCTGGCTATTCATAGAGATATTTTTATGATGAAAGGGTAATGACTGGCTGTCTATGACCTGCTGCCTATAAGCAATGAATCCTGGCAGAGATAATTCTGAAAAGGTATAGTTCAGTCAAGAAAAAATCTCTTTTTATTGCCCGTAGAGGTAATGTGAGCTCTGATAAATGTTGTTCCGTCAGGCGGGTTTATTTCTAGCAATAATGTATTCTAATACCTTGCCAACGCAATATCCTTTTCCTCTCGTGCAAACTGGGCTCATTACACCCCTACTGGGAAGTATAAGCAAGCGCTAAACTGTTATTTATTCTACCTCCCTTGGTCTAAAACTAGTATACAACCTGCTTCCAGTTAACGTCGAGCTGGTTTCACGTAGGATCACCACCTCCTCATTCCAGGGCACGGGCTATATGCTCCCTCTTTAACTAACTAACTGGGCACGTGGGAAGGATAACAGGTAACACCACTTGAATCACCTGCTTCCTGGGCATGGTTAATTTAAAAAGCACATAGAGCCCACTACCTCCTGGGCATGGGGTATTGAGGTGTTCACGTACAACAGGTAACGGCGGGGGATCATCTCCAACATGTAGGCACGTATAATCTACACGCATTAGAGCTTCATTCATGCACCACCGACTAGAGCTTCATGCCAACTTAGTATAGGTTCAAGCCATGATACTGTAACAAGCAGCACTGACTCAAGTCAATGTGACTAGACTTCTTAAATGTGCACCTTCTTTCTAGCTCATACTGCCAACGGGCTACTTACTACGACTAGCAACTACGACTCCTGGATCAAGTTATCAGCATCAAATAGAAGCATCCATTGACTCTTGGCATTGATAATGTATACCTGGCATATAAACCTGGCATATACTCATGGAGCACCGGCATCTAGTGGATCAACACCTGGATTGAGTACCAGTCATTTAGTACCACCAACATCATAGTAGAGTACCATAATATAGTATAAGCATATACTCTTTGATCGACTCTTGGGATCAATGAATAAACACCTGGAGTACTGGCATCTCCACCAGGCATAAACCTCTTGGGACCAATTACCTACCAGCATTGAGTTAGTAAGCATAAATACTTGTATCTAGTACTGGCATAAACTACCATAAGGCTACTAGCTATTATTGGAGAACCTCGGTGCCTCACTCACAACTCGGCCCGTACTTCTTCCCGTCCCGTATCGGTGTATGTGGCATGTGTTGAAGGTTACTCGTATATGCTACTCTGGTATGCATTAAAATTTCCTTATACTCTCGGCTAGATTTAATTGGTACCTCCTGTGACTGATGTACTACTATTTATGACTGGGAATGACCTTAAAGCAATGACCACTGGCACTGACGGGCTATTAGCAACGACCCTATGGCTGTGACTCACTCATGGACTGTTCTCGTGGGCCCGGTCAATTTCTATCTTTGGTTGTGGGAAAGGAATTATTACAGCGGGATCAAAAGTAATGACCTATTGTCTTCTTCTCAAACTATAGGTTGATCCTGTTTTCACTTTATCTATTGTTCCGTATCGATATGTGTCTTTCGTGCAGGGAAAAATGGTACACCTATTTGGGGTATGATGAACGGGGGTCCTTTCTTGCTTGCCTGGGAGCGTTTGGTCTGGCTCTCTTGCTCGCTAGGCCTGGAATAGAGGACTGGACACATGCATAAAGGAACAAAGCACTATAACTTGATGCAGGGAGTGGGGTATGTATTTATTTACTTACAGCGTGAGGGGGCGGGGATGCATATTGAACAGACTGCAGACTCTCTCTTATTGGGTGATATTTAGATATGATTGGGCCATGAGCTGGGGAATAATAATGGTTACGTGAGCTGGAATCTAGTGAATCAATCTAATCAGTTTATTGCTTGCGACGCGGCCTCCCCCAGAAGATGTTATGAAAAGTAGAATCCCCCGAAGGGGAACTTAATAATATCCTCGCTTGATGGGTAAAAAAATGATGAAACGACTGGCTCTAGATCTATAAACTCCGGATCTTCACCCGGAATCGGATCTACTACGTTCGCCTTCGCTGCGTGTTTTGCCCGTACTCTAGCGAGTTCTGCCTTAGGTTCTGAAACCCTTGTATCTTCGGGTCATGGTTCTCGTTTTGCCACTGATGTTGGTGCTATGGCTGCTTCCGAGTAAACTAAGTCCACTGGCACGAGACCTATATCTGTATATGGATTTTGATCTGCTTCTGAAACTTTCTAAAAGCAAGAATAAACTGGGCAAACAGCTGGCACATTAACAGGTTCTGGGTCTCGCTCTGTCTCTACACCTGGAATTGGCTAGAATCACCTGGAACAGGGTCAACTGCTGAGTAAACAACTGGCTTTGGATTTGTAGTCTCTGCTATGGATGCTGCTTAGTATACTCAATTCAAAGGTGCCGCTTTCAACCCTGCCCTAGCTACCTTTGCCTATACTTATATTGCAGGTGCTGGATCAATAGGGTCCCCCTGGGACTGGAAGGGATGCTACTATACGAACTGTAAGGGATGTTGGGCAAGGTGCTGCTAGTGCTAGATCTACTGTTGCTGGACCTACTGCTTGTGCATCTTTAGTCCCTGTCTCTACTACTGGTGGATCAACTGCTATATCGGCTAAGGCTGCTGGCTCTACTACTGGTGTCATTGGTGGTGCTTACCTTGCTCTTGCTATCTTTGTCTCTGCTTCTAGGACCGGATCACTAGCTAGTGCCTGCCTCTGCCTTTGCTTCTGCGGGTACCCCCACCTTAGCTTCCGGCTTTGATGCCTTTACCCTTGCTTCTGTCTTTGATGCTTATTCTACTGACTTTATTGCTACCTTTGTACCCGGATCCGTGCCTGGGGACTATGCTACTAGGTTTCGATCTTGATCTTAAAATGGAACTACAAGCTCTCGATATAGGGCAAGGGTGGTCGGTTCTTCGTTTACCAACGGAAAGCATGGGAGATTGTCTCGAGATATGAGGTATACGAGAATATGCTTGCTGCCAGGGCAGGGCCAGGCGTTTTCACGTTATTAAAAGGGTAGGCCTATTCATTCCCCCTTTCCTCTAGCTACTTAGATGTTTCAGTTCGCAAGTCCCCATTTCCATCAATCTCTCCCGCAAAGAAAGAAGTAAGAATGGATGGATTTATTACCATATTATCCTCCACGTGGATGTGCAAGCGAGAATCTAATTCATATTCATGATGCAAATTAGAAATAGTATTGATTCCCATATTCTTTCTTGATGTGTATCTAATTTTCATATTAATTATGCGTCTACTTAGCGAATGCGAATGGACATTGATCAATCTTTCTCAATCAATGGAGTTGATGCTGGTTTCAATCCCTTTCACTTTTAGTTTTATTGCTTGCTCAACCATAGGGCCCCACACCACAATAGTAAAATAGGAACGTAGTAACTCGCTTTCATATCCATATATAGTAAGAGGGGCCAGCCAAGCCAAGAATAACTATAGCATAGCATGGAATGGGACCTTTCAGGACCTTGTTTTTCTACCAATAGCCCTATTCTCTGGGTGGGATAGCCTCTGTCTCCGGGGCCTATAGCCAGCCTTATATATAAGATGGGAAGACTCATAGAGAAAGAAGTAGATATCTTCCTTAACTATTCTATTCTATTCCTTATGATACCCTGGGACGCCCAATAGATGAACTGGCGAGGGAGAACTGTTTTACCAAGTTAGTCCAAACGTCGCCCACACAGCACTTCATGGAAGTCGGTCACCGGTGTTACGGAGTAGACGAAACAAACGCTAGCAGCCTTCGACTGTTCCATTAGGGGATATAATGACTCTTGATACCAAGGAGATAATTGGTGAAGTGGGCTATGTGAGCCCATAAAATGGCACTGGGTCCAGAATACCCGGAATAATACTATTTGGTATACTTCATGTTTTGGCTTTCCTCCCTCCCCAGACAGATAATATATAAAGCACTAGGTATTTAACCCCAAAGAAAGAAGGATTTCATTTCATTGGGAGGGAGCAGGCATCACCATATTCAACCGCCTAATAGGCCATTTCCTGGCCCTGGCATTTTATTATCCATCTTGGTACGTGGATGGAATTTCTATGAAAGACTTAGCGAATTGAAACATCTCAGTAGCTATCGCCTATATATATTCTCTGGCGCGTTATCCTAAAGAAATAAGAAGAAAAGATCCCTCCATTCATTCGGCGACCTATCAGCTGATCTGATTGATCCTGTCATTCTGCGAAAAACGTGTTCTTTTTCATAATGAAAAACAGGATCATCCTTCCTTCCTGCCTTATCTACACACATGATTAGACCTGCTGATTGCTTTTTTGATCAATGTCAATTCGCTCTCAGTATCAACGTAGATAAAGGAATTGTTTTCAATCGATCCAGCCAGAAAGAAGAAATCATATGCATGCTGATTGATCCATTCATTCTTCCGATCAATGAATGATTTGCTGTAACCGATGACTCACTTAGTCTTTAATAGATCCCTCGTTCATTTTTATAAGCGAGGCCCCAACCAAAGACTGCGACTGTTAGCTCGTTCAAGCCCCGAAGCCGCACACCAAACTCATAGTCTTTAAGCCCAAAGTATGCCAAAAGCCCAAAGTATACCAAATTTGTGCCAAGAGAAAATATAGCACCATTCACTAAGTCTTCTGATATCTATATATCCGTATAGATAGTTTCCGGGCCCCTTATTTCCCTCAAAGAGCGAGCTCTGCTCAGGCTTTGGTAGAATAAACATAGGTCCCTGAGAAGGGATATACTTCATTTCCACCATGACTTATGAACTGCGTAAGAGTGATTGCGCGTAAGTAAGGGAAGAAGGGTGCGTAAGAATGATTGCGATTGGTAGGTCGTGATGATGGGTGAGCGTCTGGACGAAGGTAAGTCTGAGTTAGGAAGGTGAAAGGAAGTGATGACCCGGCATGCCTTATTACTGCCCTTACTTATTATTATGACATTGAAAGAAGTATTAATCATTAGTAGGTCAGTATGGATCAATCATAGGTAGGTAAGAATCTGTATTAGACAGAAGGTAGGTAGGGTCAGAAGGTAGGGAGACATGGCCCACCAGATAGGCATGAATGAGAGAGAGGGGCAGCAATAGAAAGACGGCATGGCCAGCAAGAGATGATGATGCATAAGAGTGACGGCCCGCCGAATAGGCATGAATGAGAGAGAGGGGCAGCTGGATAGCATGGAGTGGGAGTGTTCATTTCCACAACTTCTTCTTCCGGAAAGAATGTCATTTCCACGATTTCCATTTCAATAAGTATCATTCCAATCATTTTATTTCAATGCGGGAAGGCTCGTGATGGAAGGAAGCCTGAGTGGTAGAGGGAGTGTTATGCCGCTTAAAGCATTCTGCTTCCAGCGAATGTATTAATCCGGTGGTAGGACCAGTATGCATGATACCTCTCTTCGTTCGGCAACAACCCGTATGATACCTCCCTGCTGGCGGGAAATACTCATACCTATCACTGCGTGTCACTTCGTGCGGGGGTTGATGCCTTCACTTTGTTCGAGAACAATCCCACTCTATTGCTTCCAGCTCGGCAGCTTCCAGCGAATGACTCTATTCCTATTCCCTCACTATCGATCGCTTCGTTCTGTTGCCATTGTTGCCATTTCCTCCTTTTTTGTTGCCATTCCTTTTCCTTCTGTTGCCACTCCTTTTCAATTGCTAATGTGTGTAGTACATGTATATTATGCAGCGGCCACTAAGATGTACAGGAGCTATTACCCTTTGTTCAATAAGCTAATGAATGTAGTACAGGCCTTTCTGCTGCGTCCACCCAGTAAGTACGTATCCACTGCCCGCAAAGTGCCCTCCAGGTATCAACCTATCTTTCTCAAATAGGTAGAATCAAATCCCTATATATGAATCAATCTCTATTTAATCCTGGCGCATATGAAAGAAAGATTTTCTACCATCCGGGCTAAGTGAGGTGATTTCCTCTCCATCCGGCCTGCCTGAAGGGCTATTCCAATGAAAATGGAAAAAAATGAAGGTCTTTAGACACCAATAGGGAGAGGTTTCTCGCTTGCTCGACGTTAGGCCCCTCCACCACAATAGTCATTTAGGAGAGAAGTCACTCTATTCTATGCCTTTCTTATTCTTGTCTCTTCCTTTTTTCTTCATCCAACGGGAGAGGAACGAAGACGCTCGATTGACCGTAGGGAGATCGAGGAAGCAACACTTCGAAAGTAAGGTCCTAACTTTACCAAATAAAGAGAGATATAATTATATATTATATTATGATAGATTCTGGATTGAGGAAATAAATATAGTGGGGATGATTTGAAGATGTCCCAGCGATTACCTTGTTTGTCGTACTATTGTTTTAGTTTCAGGGGGGAGGCTCACAGACAGATTGGGGAGCGAAGATCCGCCTTCCCCATCCATAAGTATGGGGCGACATCCCCAAAGCAGCGGTGGTGGGGGGCCAGATCCAGAGCCATTCTTTTATTTCTCTTTTGCAATGAATTGATTGCCTTTTTTTTATGGAGTTGGGGTTGAGATTGAACCTGGGACCAACTTACTTCCTTGTTGGACTCTATCGGCCCTCCCCATTTTATTCATCCTTTCCATATCCACCCGTTTAGTTACTCATCAAATGGCACCAAGTTTCTATGTCAGGTAAGTTCGATCGGTTTGAAGAAAGGGTGCGTTGGTGTTCTGGATAATTAGAGCCATAAACCTTGAGCTACTATACATACTTTGACCAACGGGATAAGCGTAATGACATCTATAATGAGAGTCTTTAGGGGCTTTGTGAAACACTTTGTTAAGAGCCATGACCTATAAGTAAGAAAGATAAGACACAACACCTTCAATTTATTTAGGCCCTTCGTCTGGCCCCTCAGGCCGGAGCGTGCAAATGGATGGATTAGGCTCAATATAGAGGAGAATCGTATTCATTCGCCATGGTTTATTCTGCACTTTTTTGTTTTGTATAGGGTTAGGCTTTGACTAGAGAATACAAATACCGTATAGAAGAAGATAAATAAGGTAGCTGGCTGTATGTGTGTTGTTATATTTCTGCTGTATTTCTGTAGTGATAGAACAAGATGAAATATATCAAGGAGTAACGATTCTATTTTAAAGGAGTAACTACTATTCTAAAGGTATAAATGGTTACAAAGATACAAGGGGATAAAAATAAGTCTGGAGTATTGGTCTTCCATATAATAATGGAGTCTATTGTACTCTACCTAGTTTTATGCCTTATGAGGGAGATCTGCATGGATTGTTAGGAGAGGCCTGGTTTATATAATAAAATAGAATCAAGAATCGATGTTAGAAATACCTCAGGTAAGGTGTATCATGGGATCAATTTATCTAAGATTTTTATTATATAAACCTGGGGTATAAGCAACAATCCCAGGCATACACCCACATTAGGGAAGGAATTAAGGCTAGGTTAGAGCTTCATGTCGTCTATGTTGTATAATAGGAGTACTGCTTTTCAGGAGGGAAATATAAGTGCTCCGATAGATTGATTTACCAGACATTCTGATGTAGTAGAGCCATGCTTCGTACAGCGACACGCTAGAAAGTGCATTGAAAGAATAGGAATAGGCTAGTAAGGCTCAGCTAGTCAGGCTCAATTGGTCGGGCTACCCTAGCTCTTGTCTCCCTCATTATTCAGAAAGAATAGGAATAGGATTTACATAGTTGGGCTACCAGACTACTGATACTTCTTATTCACGGTACCATGAATGTAGCTAGTCAGGCTCAGCTAGTATTAGGTATTGACCAACTTAGGTATTGACCAATGAAGTATTTACCCGGATTTCAGTACTTACCTAGATATAAGTACTTACCCAGATATAAGCACTCATGGATAGAAGTAGCATAACTTTACCAATTTGGTGTGTAATTTATAAAGTGTAGCCCAAGTCGGTTGACTTGGGGCTTGTTGAGGCCTCAACACTTAGCCATTCAGGGTTCAATTTGAAAGCACCGGGAGGCTTTTTGTCTCCCTTTGCATAACGAACGAAAACTGGAAAATGATCTGAGTCCCCACGTGATTCTACCCAAGATCTGAATCTAGCCTAGTCAGATAAAAGGGGGTGATAGACCAAAAACCTGTAAAGCCTCTTTTCCACCCTAGAGGCTC
>Ga0316212_1000097_pt1 | contig 9452 bp, 6 predicted proteins | sample NRE1metagenome_FD_207799 | JGI IMG/M metagenome (GOLD analysis project Ga0316212, IMG submission 207799) | Spruce roots microbial communities from Maridalen valley, Oslo, Norway - NRE1 | ecosystem: Host-associated > Plants > Roots > Unclassified | place: Norway: Oslo | collected 2017-09-14
TTGAACACATGATATCATCTTTATCGGAAGATATAGGTAATGCTGGTAGATCATGTTTGGTTAGTGACACTTGAGGACGGACAAATCACCTGCTATCATTATCGGAAGATATAGGTAATGCCGGTAGATCATGTTTGGATAGTAATGCTGGAGGACAGACAAATTGCTCAATGACAACACTTCAAGGGAGTACAAGAGTCTCAACACACTTACAAGGCCAAAACAGTTATTCTAATATGATTGCTAATAAAAACAATCTATTGGTTTATAATGAACCACAAGATCACCAAGACTTGCATGACCAAGATATGTTGTGCGCTGGACATTCTCATATCGATATCGAGTTCCCAATGGACGGGAATACTAGAGTTTCCTTACAGCCATGTCAACAGGTATACTGATCTTCTCTTCACTCTCCATTTTATTTCTAAATATTCTATGATCTAAGCCATGTCAACAGGTATACTTATCTGCTCTTTACTCTGCATTTTCTTTCTAAATATTTTATGACCTTTTTTATTATTATTTAACTTGTAATGTGCAAACATGCAATGTTGCAATTCAGAATACCAATCTCCAGAATTTAAAATCCAGTCAACACGGGAATTGTTTTATGGTTTCTCAACCCCAATCAACAACTGTTGAAGCTGTTTTGAATGGAGCTCCAGGGAAACGAGTGAGGGCTTGTCGAGGTCAAGCCACCGATCCTTATAGTATAGCTGAACGGGTGAGAAAATGTTCCTATTTGAAGCATTGTTACAGTAAATGTGTATGTACATGACTTCTTTTTCAATAGTTTACATATTTCTTATCCACAAATAGTATTTGGAAGCCGTGAAAACACTATCCTCCAAAGAACTTATGGTTTTTTTTTATATATAAAAAAAAAAAACCTTTTTGGCTTGAAAAGGTTTTAACTTTGTCTGCTGATTATCGTTTTTCTTGTGGCAGAAACGCAGGAATAAAATTACACAAACATTGAAGTCTTTGCACAAACTTGTTCCAAATGCTAATAAGGTATCACTGCGAAACTCAAAAGACCTTTACCATGTTAAACTCATTACATTCAGTGTCATTTGCAGTTACATGTCACAGGGTTCGGGTTCGCCGAATTCAATCGTTGAGGTCTGAAAATCCGCGAACCTCAAATTTCAAATTCCTCGAGATTAGTGGAACTCCGAACCAGCTGGAATTCGAACCTAGAATCGGATTTAAAATCGAATTTCATTCGTGGGATGAGGATTTTGTAATCTATCGGTTTAACAACTGAAAAAACCGTAGGCGCCTACGGAGCCTCATTCGGCCGCGCTTAATCTGCCGCGCCGGCAGGCTCCAACGTATTTGCAATTGCAAACCCCTAGCTCGAACCGCGCTTAGTCTGTATCTCATTATAGAACTCGCGTTTTGCAAAATACTGCTCAAGCTTGAAGCCTCGAAGCCCGCTCAGTCAATAGCTCGAAATCGAAGTCTGTCGCGGATAAATTAACTTATTATCTAAGCAGTGAATTGCCAATTGGGATCAGTCTATAGCTCGTAATGGAAGTCTGTACTTATTAACTAAGCAGTGAATTGCCAATTGCGATTTGGGGAAGAGAGTAGAGCCGGAGTGAATATCGACCCTACCGGTGCCCTTCTTGTCTTATAGAGAATCTGGTTGCTGTATCAATTATATACACTTTGCCCTCTCGTAGCGGCTACGTGTTGCATATGCTCAAACGCATCCTGTGTCAAGTTCTCGCCCGTTAACTCACACTCGTTTCTCTCGTCTATCGTTTGGATCGGGGAGATACAAAGCTGCAACGCCTTCCTTAAATAAGTGGTAGTTTTAAATTTTTTTATTTTGGAGAAGCCTTCCTTAAATAAGCTCCTGTCTAGGGTTTACGCTTATGTCTGTCTTTCGAGTGCTCTTTCCAGAGAGCTATCAGTATTCTTGACTCCTGAGGGGTTGTAGCATGCATTCCCGGGGTTGGACATTGTCTGTGCGTCCCCTGTGCTTATCTACGTTTCCTGTGAAAGGGAAACCCGCTTAACCTTATTTTACTTATTTAGTTCCACCAATATCGTGTGGGTAGTGTAATATATATGGGTTTATTGTTTGGAGCTGAATATATTAAATAAATTTTCGGGGATAAGTTGAAAAGTTCTCACCATTTAAACTTCCAATAGAAAAAAATGTATGCGCGGTTTTGGCTACTCATCATATTTGTCTGTCGGAATTTGAGTTGTGTGTATTGCAATTTCTTACAACCCAAACTGCCCAAAAAAACCTATTGACCGGGATCAACAGGATTTTGTTTGGTGAGGTGGATTCTAGGTTATCATTTGATGTCACTAAAGACAGATATTATAATGCTTTAAAAATAAATATCACTGGAACAGATTCTAGGTTATCATTTAATGTCACTGAAGACAGATATCATGATGCTTTAAAAATAAATATCACTGGAATATGATCATTTCGATCTGCCTGAAACTATTCGCCTGTGCTACAATGCATGTAGCAGCTGCCCCTGCATCCTCTCCACTTGGTTTGCATGCATCACAATCACCTGGGTTCGATCCTCCCTTTGTAGCAGTTTATGTTGCAGAGGTAAAGGTACACTGGAAGGTAAAGGCATACAGAGATTGGTGATTGATAAGAATCCAAGGGATTACATTGTTTTCAGTATTTTGTTTTTTAACTGATTGTTATTTAAATCACTGTGATTGATAAGAAACCAAGGGATTACATTGTTTTCAGTATTTTGTTTTTGTAAGTGATTGTTATTTAAATCACTGTAATATATAAAAAGCTAGCTAAAATAAAATAAAAAAATTATGTTTGCAGGAATACAAAGGCCCTATGCTGGATGAAATCATTGAATATGTTAAATTTCTACAGCAGCAAGTTAAGGTTGGTAGGTGAATATGATGCTGGATGAAATCATTGAATATTTAAATTGAATATGTTAAATTTTCAAGATTGACATTCTGCAGCCTATGATAGTAGTCTTTGTTCTTAAAACTCAACTGTTTTGTAGGTTTTGGGCAGGAGTAAGCTTGGTGGTACGGGTGCAGTTGCGCCTCTAGTTGCTAATGTTCCAGCTGAGGTACACGCCTGATTGTTGATTTTTATTAGAATTACTCCTTTAGTGGAATTGTTTGCTGATGTCATCGTTTCTGGGTTTCCTCAGGGATGTGGCAGACAAGCGGCTATGGGTCAAGCTAGTCGCTCACTATTAAGTATAGACTTTGAGAACACTGTTTTCAAGTACATGGACATGGATATGAAAGTAGCTGAGGATTATTTACAAAGTAAAGGGTTTTGTTTGATTCCAACTGCACAGCCAACTGCCATATCAAATGGAACTACAAAGCCACAACTTGGATCTCGGGCTACAAAATTTGATGACAGGCAAAGCTCAGGCAAGCAGCCCGCTTCAAAAACTGTCAATAGCTTTTCTGGTATTGTTGGAATGGGATCTGCTGGATCTCACAGTGATTTCCATTTAAAGGAAAATTAAATAATAAAGAGAGGCCTGAGACGTTCTCCCTGATGAGTCAAATGGAGCAGAATTTAGGATACTATCTAGCTTAAGCAAAATTGTGAAAAAGGGATAGCGAAGATATCCAGAGTCCAATAAAGTTACTTTCAAAGTAAATTCCATTCCATGCTGAAGTATCCTGATTTATGCTGGTAGGTATTTTGAGATTCTCTTACTGATTGTTTCTACAAACGAAAATCCCTTGTAATGAATTTCTGTTCCTTATCAAATTGGATGTGTGTGGATTTACATTGTTCTCTAATTATTTTGTTCCTACATAACTATTTTTGCGTGTATGTGCTTCATTTTTATCCTTGTGAACCTGTAATATTCCTGCTACAAGTCGTTTATTGTGATTGAATTGATGGCAATTTTCATGCAATTAACATCTTGTTTCCGTTTTAACAAAATATTTTAAAAAATGGAAAGTATCCTGGGAGTTTAAATGACCTGGTCATGCTTTAAAGGTGTCTCTTATTGAGTTTTTTTTTGTTTTTTGATAAGTTGATTTTGTATGTCATTTTAAATTAATGAAGAAAAATGACCTGGATGAAAGTATCTAGGGTTAGATGTTACAATTGTTTCATCAACAAAAGAAGAATACATGGCTTAAAATTAAGGCATTTGAAATAATTCATTCTTCATTATAAACATATTGTGAAAATATTTAAAATCAGCCTTGAATCACTTTAAAAAATAGCTTTGAACAGGTTTATCCATATCAAGTTTGAATGAATGGAACCCTACTCAGCCATCATATATAATATATAATTTTTTTAATTTGATTGTTTTAAAATTGGGAAATTACAATATGTTGATAAGAATTACAATATCTTGCATAAAAAAACAAGGTATTTATTTTTATAAATATGAATATATTTTTATCAAAATTATTGCATTGGGTGGAATTTATGAAATTTATTACATTAAGTGGAGTTTTGAAAATTGTTGTTTTCTCATTCATTAAACATATTGGGATAACAAAATGTCAATTATATAGTATTTTTTCTTATAAAATGTTTTTTGATATTCAATTAAAACTGGAGGAGAGAGATAGATTCATTAAACATATTGGAATGACAAAATGACAATTGTGTAGTAATAAATTATTTTCCTTACAAGCTATTATCTAATATTCAATTTTTGGATATTCATTTAAAACTGAAGGAGATAAGTAGGTTCATTAAACATATTGGAATGACAAAATTACAATTGCATAAAAATATATTATTTTCCTTACAAGTTGTTCTCTAATATTCAATTATCACTAAAGGAGAGAGAGGTGGAATTTTGTATAAACTTCAAATGAATTGCTTATCAATCTGGTAACTGAATAAAAAAGAGAGAACAGATAGAGATAAAACACATTTAATATAGGTTTAGAAAGAATAGATAGAAGGCATGTAATATTTCCTTTTACATTTAATTTATGTTTTGTTTTATTATTCTATGTAAAATATGTGCATAGTGATGATATTAAATGTTTTCTTTCTTTATTTTCAATATTGCAAGGACTGTTATTCAATTATCAGTGAAGGAGAGAGAAGTAGAATTCAGTATAATCTTCAAATGAATTGTTTATCAATCTAGTGGATGAATAAAAAAGAGAGAATAGATAGAGTTCATTTAATATAGATTTAAAAAGAATAGATAGAAGACATTTAATATTTTTTTTTCCATTTAATTTATTTTTTGTTTTACTAATCTATATAAAATATGTGCATACATATTTAGTGATAATATTAATTGTTTTTTTTTTCTCTATTTTCTGACTCTCTCCATGATTTCAAGAAATTTTACATCTCTAGAATCAGTTTCTTTGAGATTTTTCTTTGAGATTGGATTGTAGAGCCTATAGGCTTTTGATGTTTCACTGTAGCCAGTAAAGATGCATTTCTCACTTCTATCATCCATTTTATTCCTTAATTCGGAAGCTATGTGAGTGTATGCTATGCATCCAAATGTCTTGAGATGAGAAACATTTAGCTTTGTCCCACTCCATGCTTCTTGAGGGACCTTCATCTTGAGACTGGTGGTTGGAGAACTATTCAAGAGATAAACTGAGCATGCTAATGCTTCAGGCCAAACTATATTTGACATACATTTCTCTTTGAGAAGGCTTCTTGCCATGTTCATTATTGTTTGATTTTTCCTTTCGACCACTCCATTTTGTTGTGGAGTATTCCTGGATGTACTTTTCATGATGATGCCTTGTGATTTGCAGAAATTTGTAAATTCTTTGGAGCTGTATTCTCCTCCTCCATCTGACCTGAGAACTTTTACATATTTGTCACTCTGTTTTTCAGCTTCAACTTTGAATTCTTTGAACTTTGCAAAGGTTTCACACTTGTGTCTGAGAAAATAGATCCAAATTTTCCTCCTAAAGTCATCAATAAATGTTAGAAAATAAACACTACCACCTGTTGAATTTTTTTGCATTGGTCCACATAGGTGAGTGTGAACCAACTCTAAGTGTTGTTTGGATTGAGAGGAGGACTGTGGAAAACTAGTTATCTTATGTTTTCGAAGTATGCAAGACTCACATGGGGGATTTTGTTCTTTGAAGATAGGTAGACCTTTGACGATGGAGTGCTTCTGTAGAAGACTTAGACTCTGAAAGGGTAGATGTCCAAATATTGTATGCCAAACCATAGTTTCATTGGGGGTGGATGCACTTTGTGCATATGATTGGATCAGATTTGTAGTTATGAGGGTAATGAGAAACATTCTATTCCTACTAATGTGGATTTCATAAATCAAATTCTTGCTGGGGATTTTATCATGTATCCTAGATGATGCTCCTTCAAAAAGTACCTTATATCCATGTTCAATTAGCTGTCCTACACTGAACAAGTTATGTTTCAGATTTAGAACATGACAGACATTGTTTATATCTTTCTTCACATTTTGTTTAGTAAGAATAGGTAAAGTTCATTTTCCTTGAACTGTGACTAAGGAATCATTTCCAAGTGTAATATCAGATGAAATATAAGAATCACTGGATGAGAGTAAATCATTTTTACTTGTCATATGATTGTTGCAATAACTATCCAACAACTATAGATCTTTATGTTGTTCTTCAGTCTTGTGGCATGAGAGAAACATACCATCTCAGGTTTCTCCTTCATGATTTGAGACATGTGCTCTACCTGAGAGTTGATCTACTTGCTTCTTCCAACATTCAGATCCATAGTGCCCATACCTTTTGCAGTAATAGCATTTTATGTTTGATTTGTCATTTGATCTTCTCCCTTTGACTCTTTGAGGCTGGAAATTTTTATTCTGGTTTTGTTGTCTATGACCTTGGAAATTATGATTCTGGTGTTGTCTCTGACCTTCACTTGAGTGATGGTTACTTGCACTTCTGCCTCTTCCTTGGTGACCTCTTCCACTGCCTCTACCTCCGTTGAAGGAGAATTGAGTCTTGAAGGCATTGGCTATTAAATCATCTTCAAGATGTAGTCTGGTCTCATGTGTCAATAGAGAGCCCATTAATTCATCTATTGAAAAATTTGATAGATCCTTGGATTCAAGGATAGATGCAACAACCATTTTGAATTTCTTTGGTAGACTTTTGAGGAATTTCTCAACGATTCTTTGATCAGGGATTTCTTCACCAGTCCATCTGATCTGGTTTACAATTCTCATTACTCTGGTCATAAATTGATCAACGTTTCAGACTCTCTACTTTGTAAATTCTCAAAATGCATCCTCAAGGTATGCATCTTGACTGTTTTGACCCTGTCATTTCCTTGGTAAGATGATTTAAGGATGTCCCAGGCTTGTTTTGAAGTAAAAACGGCTATGATTTTTGGGAAAATCGGGTCATCTACTGACTTTTGAATCCATGATTATGCCTTATTCTCTATGTTGCTATGGATTTCCTAAGTAGTTCTTTGTTGATTGTTCATGGAAGTAAGGTCTGCTGGATCTGGTTCTGCGTAGCCAAGATTTACTGGATCCCAACACTCTTGTGCTTGTAAGAAGTATCTCATTCTAATAGACCAAAACTCATAATTCTTTCCAAGAGGAAGCAATCTTTGTGTTGGTCCTAAGTTCCTAGAGGTGGCCATCTTTGAAAAGAAATTTAACAGAAAACAGTGTTAGATATTTTCGGTCTTACATGTTTCCTGTGCATAAGACCAGGTCTGCAAAATCCCGTGTGTGACTTCGGGCCGAATAACATGGGGTATACCTCTTCTTTAACTTCGATCTAGCTGTATGTGACTATCGGAGCGCGATATCTATGGAGTCAGATCTCTCACCTCTATTCTTTAGCAGTTGTAGCCCCTCTAATGGCAGAATCAGGGCTCCCTGAGTTTACTCGAGAGCCAAAAAAAAATTGGTGTTTAGCTTCTCATGTGATCGGGGGCTGAAAAACAAGTGCTTCAGGATTTAGGGCTTTCGGGACTCGGAAATTAAGACACGTGAAGGTCACAGTTCCTTCGAATAGATGAATTGTCGAATAAAGGATTTGTTTCAAATATAAACGATGCTCGTTGGTTTGAGATTAACAGGCCTCAGTTATTTTGGGAATTCAGGCCTTTGGGCCTCCAGATGATATTCCTTTCTTACCTTACAATCCTCTGAACTCGTGTACCTCTGAACAAGGGAAGAGATCGACGGTCTCAATTACTCGTTGAGATCTACGACTCAGAATTATTTCGGGAGTTCGTGCTGCCAATATATTTCACCTCCCACAATCACAATACTCGCGAAGTGTCGAGGCAGTGAATTATCCGTAGAGGTGTATATCCAACGATTCTTAGGACTCTCCAAATGAACGACCAATATCTTCTTGGAAACTCCGACATGAGGGAGTTTTCGACTACTAATACGCACTGACCTCCGAAGTGCGAGATCTTCCTCCGCGTGGCCTCTTGAGTGGACGGCTTAGATTAACTTTAGAATCTCGGGATTTGGGAGTTTCTACTTTATGTTTCTGACTCTCCTATGAAGTGCTCTAGCTCCGAGGTGCTCTAGATACGAAGTGTGGTATCAAGTGACGTGTGTCCCTTCTAGCTTCAACGGTCCATATCTACTTCGAGTCTTTGTGCCTTCGGGACTTTGATTACCCTATTTTGCTATTTCTCCCAAACAATGAACTAGGGAAGCACTGATTGTCTGACATGTGTCCGCTTCTTGGATCGACGGACAGGATTTGTTTTGGACTTCAGAACTTTGAAAGATTTTGAATCCATTGCAACCTTTGCACTAAATCGTCGAATACGTGAAGCTCGACGATTAAACCCTTCGCACCTTTTATGGATCTACTCTAGCTCTTTGGAGGTTTGGGCCTTGAGGAATCCTTTACTCCTTAGCTTCTGATTGCTTCCTCCAAAAGTGCAAGATCACTTGATGCGTGTCACATTTTTTAAGATCAACGACCACGAGTGATTACGGAGACACAACTCACTCACTCTTTAATTTCCTTCTTGATCTCCGAAAGTGAAGATGCTCGTTTGAGGTGGGATTGATATCCATAGTTGATCTATTGATCTAGAAAGATCAACGATCCTGAGTGATAGCGTGCTCACAAATTGCTCACGCTTTAATTTTCTACCTGATCCCCGCAATGCAAAGATGTGCATTCGTAGAGAGATCCATATCCGTCATTGATCAATTGATCTAGCAAGATCAATGATCCTTAGAGATAGTGAGTTCACAACTTGCACAAACTTTAATTTTCTTCCTGATCCCCACAATGCGTCCCCACCGTCGATCTCTCTCTGATGAGATCTCATGTTCATGGCTTAATATTTACTTGATCTAACAGTTGATCTTCCGTACGCTCAGATCTTACGGATGGAAAAAAAATTATCCTTACCTACAGGATCATTGTTTATGAGCTTAATTAATGGCTCATATTTGTTCAAAGGGATGATCTTACGGTTGCTAAGCTTATCTTTTGCTTCTTCTGGAAAAACT
>Ga0316212_1000102_pt1 | contig 9129 bp, 6 predicted proteins | sample NRE1metagenome_FD_207799 | JGI IMG/M metagenome (GOLD analysis project Ga0316212, IMG submission 207799) | Spruce roots microbial communities from Maridalen valley, Oslo, Norway - NRE1 | ecosystem: Host-associated > Plants > Roots > Unclassified | place: Norway: Oslo | collected 2017-09-14
CAAATAAGGCACAAGCAAGCGGTTCACGATAAATCCCGTTGAGTCGTGCGCACGCACCGCGGTCTTCCCGAGTTTCGTCCCGAATACGACCATCTCTTCGTAAACGTCCGCTTCCGTCGCAATAGTGCGCACCACTTCCACCAGCTTCATCACCGGCACAGGATTAAAAAAATGCAGTCCCACAAACCGCTGCGGCCGTTTTGTCGCGGCGGCAATTTCCGTAATTGTCAGCGACGAGGTATTGCTCGCAAAAATCGTGGAAGGCGGACACAGCCTATCCAGCGCGGAAAAAAGCTCGCGCTTCGCGGGCAATTGCTCGATGATCGCCTCAACGATCAAATCGCAATTCTTCAAATCATCGATAACCGTCGTGCCTTGCAGCCGCCCGCGGATTTCACCTTGGGCCGCAGCCGTGATCGTTCCCTTCTCCACCAGTCGCGCCAAATTCTTTTCGATACTCTTCAGCCCCTTCTCAACAATCTCGGGGCTCACTTCTCGCACCACCGTCGTGAAACCAGCCGCCGCGCAAACCTGCGCGATCCCCGACCCCATCAAACCACACCCCACAACTCCCACTTTTTGAATCGCCATCATTTTCCTCTTGGAATTCCCGCCACCAAGCTCAAGCGGAATGATCAATGCATTGTAGGGGCGCGATTCATCGCACCCTCTTCATGCGACCAAAGTCTACCAGAGCCAAAGTTCCTTTACGTCCTTTACTTCCTGTACTTCATTTACATCAATTATTTAGCGCTTCCACAATCATCGCAATTCCCTGCCCGCCGCCAATGCACGCCGTGGTCAACCCATACCGCAAATTATTTCGCAGCAACTCATTCAAAATCGTTATCAATAATCGCGTCCCGCTCGCTGCCAGCGGATGCCCCAGCGCAATCGCTCCCCCATTCACATTCGTCTTATCGCGGTTTAAGCCCAGCACCTTCTCCACCGCCAAATACTGCGCCGCAAACGCCTCATTCACCTCGACGCGATCCATTTGCTCCAAAGTCAGTCCTGCCAGCTTTAACGCCTTCTGCGAAGACGGCACCGGCCCAATCCCCATGATGCTGGGATCCACTCCCGCCGTCGCCCACGCGACAATTCGCCCAATGGGTTTTAACCCATGCTCTTTCGCCGTTTTCTCGAGCGTCATCACCACCGCCGCCGCGCCATCCACAATACCGCTAGCATTCCCCGCCGTCACAATCCCATCTTTCTTAAACGAAGGCGGCAATTTCTCCAGCGTCTCCATCGTAGTTTCCGGCCGCCGGTGATCGTCCTCGCTAAAAACAATCGTCTTCTTCCCTTGTTTCACTTCCACCGGCGCAAGCTCTTCCCGAATCCGGCACGCCTTGTACGCCGCGTCCGCCGCTTGCTGGCTCCGCAACGCATACGCGTCCGCATCTTTGCGCGTGATTCCATGCTGCTCCGCCAATTTTTCCGCCGTCATCGCCATCGGCAATCCGCAGTAACTGTCCGTCAACCCAACAAACAGCGAATCTTCCAGCGCTCCTCCGCCCAGCCTCAACCCAGTTCGCGCTCCGCGAATCACAAACGGCGCCTGCGTCATATTCTCCATCCCGCCCGCCAACACCATCGTCGCTTCGCCCAGCAAAAGCCGCTGCGCCGCCTGCGACACCGCCTCAATCCCCGACCCGCACAAACGGTTCACCGTCACCGCCGGCGTCTCCACTTTCAATCCCGCCTTCAACCCCACATGCCGCGCCCCATAAAGTGCATCCGCGGAAGTCTGCATCACATTCCCAAAAACCGCGTGGTCAAACTCCGCCGGGTCCACTCCCGATCTCTGAATCGCCTCCTTAGAAGCATGCGCCGCCAAATCAATCGCGCTCACCTCCGAAAACGCCCCCGTGTACCGCGCCATCGGCGTCCGCGCCCCCGCCACAATCACCACGTCCGTTGGAAACATAGTTCCCTCTTTCTTCAGAATGATCGCTTGTTATTTTAGCTTTTAACTATTTGTGCAGCCAGCTCAGGCCCGCTCGATAGCTTGGACAGTTGTGAATTCGCCCGATCGCGCGTTCGCCAAATCTCAAAAAAACCACTTCTTCTTTTTCATCAGCCAAAGTGCCAGTTCTCCCGCGGTCATATTCTTGGGCGGGTTCTGGCCCTTCCTGTTAACGAATCGTGAGAGTTCTTGCTTAAGACCCGTTATGAGTGTCTTGAATTCGGGCGATTCCCGATCAAACTGTGCATCGGAAAGCTCTGTTTGCCAGCCGTTAGCATCCTCGTAAATCACAGCCAGCCTATTTTCGGACTCGTCCCAAATCTTAGCTTCGGTCCGGCACTTTTCGATATTGCCAGCGATCACTCCGCTCAGCATCGTCGCGAACTCAAACCTTCGGCGTATCCAGCGTCACCACCGTATCCCCACCTTTTTTCCGCGCTTCTTCGACAGAAAATTCCGCGCGATTGATCAAATCCGTAACAATATCTTCGCTATCGTAATCATGTTTAGCCACTGCTTCCACGATCCCCGCGCTCAGCGTTATCTGCGTCGTATCCCACGGCGGCCGCAAACCCGAAGCCGCACGCCGCAACTTGTCCGCCAAGTTCTGCGCACCCGACAAAGTCGTGTCCGGCAAAATAAACGCCAGCGACCACGACGTATATTTCACGGCTACATCATTCTGCCGCACGATGGGCTGTAGCGACCGCGCCAACTGCTCCAAAAATCGCTCCAGCGGCGACTCCCCCTGCTGTCGCAAAATTTCCGCGCCGCGATCGATCTGCAAAATCGCCAGCGCCAGCGGCGTCCCCTGGCTCCGCGCCCGGTCCGCTTCCGTCAGCAAGCAACTCTGATACGAGCTACGGCTCAATAAACCAGTTCGTTCATCCGACACGCCCATGCGCCGCACCAGCGAGCGCAGCCGCGTATGGCTAACGCTCATCAACATCTGATCGCCAATCGCCTGCAAAAAATAGGCTTCGTTCGGCCTCCACTTGTGCGGTTCCGCGTGACCGACAATCAGCATTCCCGCAGGCGCTTGTGTCTCTTTGTCCGTGATCATCACGCCAAGCGCGGTCGCCAGCCCCATTTCGGTAAGAATCGATCCCTCGGTGGCATCGACAACCAGCCCCCCAAGCTCATCCGGCTCCGCTTTCTCCATTTGCGCAAGCAGTAAGACCACCTGCGCGCCCGGCGCCGGCTTGGTCGTCTGGCCGCAAAATTCCGCGGACATTTCCGGTGGCCGTCCAGGCGCGCCGACGACCGCGATACAGCGCAACGTGCGCAGGTGAGAGCCCACTTCGCTCACCGCCGTGTTCAGCATCGCCCGCGGTGTCTGTTGCCGGAAAATCTTCTGGTTGATTTCCGAAATCTTCGAAAGATCGCGCAGCGTTTCCGCGCTGTACACACCCGTCCGCGTGGTGACTTGAACCGGCTGCGCCTCGACGACCGGAGCGACCGCCGGGGCTGCGGCTGCAGGTGTAGAAACCGCAGCGGGTTCCTGCTTCGGTTTCGCGGCCCCAGGAGGCCACCAATTTGCCATCTGATACAAATTTTGCAATCGTGCGTTGCGCGCTTCTTCCCCGGGAAACATCGCTGCGATCTTCTGCAAACGTTCGAGCGCTTTCGTTTGCAGCGAATACTGCAGAAAAATCTCAGTCTGCACGATCAAGTCCTCGAGCGCTTGCGCGTGCCGTCCTTCTTCCGTGCTTGGCGCAGCTTGGGCGACACTCCCTCCTGCGCCAGCGTGGGCCGGCGGCGGCGGCGCGGTATTCATGGACTTGGCCAGCCTGCCACCCACACGTTTCAAAAACGCTTCATCCACGTGCCCGCGAAGCTTTTCCATCCGCTCTTGGTTCCGGTAGTCGTAGGCGTCGATGTCCACCAGCCGCTCGAGCGAATCGCAAGCTTTGCGAAAGTCGCCCGCGTTGAAATACACGTCAAAAAGTTTTACGAGTATTTCGAAATATTGTGATTCTCGGTTTAGCTCGTTATACACCGCGGCCCAGAACTCCATCATGCCTTGCGAGTGCGGGTGCTTTGCGGCTACCGCATCCAACTGCGTGGCGAAATCATTTTGCCGCTTGTCTGCGAACATGCGGCGCTTCAGCGTCTGAAGCACGTCGACGCCTTTAGTGGTTTGCGCCGAAGCCGCATAAGCATCGGCAAGTTCGAATAGCCGCTCTGTGCCTGCGTTTTTCTCGCGCAAAAGTTTTTCGAGAATCTCCCGTGCCCGGTCGAGATTCCCACCACGGATTAGCGCGTCGCCGAATGTCTCAAGGAAAACGGTGTCGCTTTCCGTGGCCGCAAACGGCTCAAGTAGCGTGGCCGCTTCCGCTGCTTCGTCGCCGCGCAATTTTGCCTGTGCGTAGAGCAACGCAACGCTGCGCTCTTGCGGTGCAAGCTTGTGAGCCCGGCCCAGCAGCTTCAATGCATCGACTTCGGCGCCCCCGGCGGACGCAAGCTGCCCCGCGCGAAGAAATGTACGCGCCGCCAGCGCATTCTTGCCAATTTGCTCCGCCGCCTCCGCCAGCCGCATCTGTCGGCTGAGATTTTCAGGATCGAGCTGCGCGATGCGCTCCCAGCAGAAAAGCGCATCTTCGTGCCTTCCCGCGCTGGTGAAAAGCTCTCCAGCTTTGTTGTACTGATCGATGGCTTCTTCAGGATGATTCTGTTTTTGTTGCAGGAAGGCGTAACGGGCGATGCGCTCCGGCGGCTGTGGCGTGGCGCCGCTTCGCAGAAAACGATTGTAGATGGCCAGCGCTTTGGTTTCGTCACGCGGCTCGATCAGCAAATCGAAGAGCATCCCATAATACACAGCCGCGCGCTCCGGCTGATCCATACGCGCGTAAAGATCGCCCAGCGCTTGTGTCGCTTCCTGGTGCTGCGGCGCCTCATCCAGTACGGCCAGATACGCTTCAATAGCGTCCTCGACGCGGTTCTTTTCGAGGAATCGCTTTGCGCGGTCCAAATGCTTGCTGACGTCTGCGGCCATCCGTCCGGGTTGCCTTTGCTTTGCCTGTCGGCTGACTAGAAAAACCTGTGCCGGGTCGTGCGCGGGGCGAGGTGCGTACGCCCTCGTCCCACTATATACCGCGCTGGCATGACCCGCAAAAAAAGCGCAATCGCGGCTTGTGGTATCCGGCACGCCCAGCCTCGCCAAATCCCTGGAACCTTTTGCCGTTTCGTCCGTCTGCTATGTATGTCACCGCCGGCCTGCCTTTCATCGGCGGCCAGGAGTACCTTCTTATGCGTAACCTCTTCTCCGACCTTCAGCTCGGCCTTCGCATCCTCCTTCGCAACCCAGGCTTCACGGTCATGGCCATCCTCTTGCTCGCTCTGGGTATTGGCGCCAACACTGCGATTTTTTCCGTCGTGAACGCCGTTCTCCTGCGCCCGCTGCCCTTCCAGGACTCCTCCCGCATCATGCAGATTTGGCACGTCCCTCCCGCCAATAGCTTCCCTGGAATGACTCAGTTTTCCGTTTCACCGGCGAACTTTCTCGATTGGCAGCGCCAGAACACTTCCTTTGAAGGCATGGCCGCTTACGGTGGAACGATTCTGAATCTCGGCGGAAAGGACCGTCCCGATTCCCTCTTCGGTGCCACGGTCTCATCAGGCTTCTTCTCCATACTCCGCGCCCAACCTGCTCTGGGCCGCACTTTCTCCTCCGAAGAAGATCGTCCCGGCCAAGGCCATGTCGTCATTCTGAGCGATCAGGTTTGGCGCGATGATTTCGGTGCCAGTCCCGTCATCCTCGGCCAGGACATCATTCTCAACGGCGAGCCTTACCATGTCGTCGGCGTCATGCCGCCCGGCTTCAAATTTCCCAGCTGGGCCAAGCTATGGGTTCCCACGGCCTGGAGCGACGAAAAACGCGCCGTTCGTGGCAATCACAACTACTCCGTCATCGGCCGCCTCAAGCCCGGCGTTGACACCCGCGCCGCACAATCCGAACTGAGCGCCATTTCCACGCGCCTCGAGCAGCTCTATCCCGAAGACGACAAAGGCTGGGGCGCCACTATCATCTCCCTGCGCCAGCAACTCGTTGGCGACATTCGCCCCGCTCTCCTGGTCCTCCTTGGTGCCGTCGCTTTCGTCTTGCTCATCGCCTGCGCCAACGTCGCCAATCTCGTCCTTGGCAAGATTCTCGCTCGCAAAAAAGAAATCGCCATTCGCTCGGCTCTCGGAGCTACCCGTGCCGCGATTCTCCGGCTGGTACTTTCGGAGACTCTGCTTCTCTCCTTCGCTGGTGGCGCACTCGGCTTGCTGCTCGCTAATGTTGGCATTACGCTCATATCGAAATTCTTAGCCGACCGCCTCCCCCGCTTCGCGCAAATCAATCTTGATGCCGCAGTGCTGACTTTCACTGTTGTGCTCTCTCTTTTCGCAGGAATCCTCGCCGGATTGCTTCCTGCTTTGCGCTTCACCAAATCCGACGTCAGCGAAGCTCTCAAACAAGGTCAGAGTCGCGGCAGTTCCGACTCCGGCGGCCGTCGCACCCGAAGCGCTCTAGTCGTCTGCGAAGTCGCTCTTTCTCTCGTTCTCCTCATCGGCGCTGGACTCATGGTTCGCACGCTTTGGGAACTCAGCAGCATTCGCCCCGGTTTCGACCCGAACGATGTGCTCACCATGTCGCTCTCCGTTCCCGCTAACAAATTCCCCACTCCGGCCGGCCAAATCTCGTTCTTCGAACGCGTCCTCCAGCAAGTCCGTTCCACTCCTGGCATCGAATCGGCAGGTGTGATTGACGACATCCCAATGGGCGACGGTGGCTCCCATCAACCCGTTCAGGTCGAGGGCCAGCCCGTCCTCCCCATGTCCGACCAGCCCGAAGTGGACGTCCGCTCCATCAGCGCCGGTTATTTCAGCGCCATGCGCATCCCGCTCCTACGCGGGCGCGACCTCGACGCGAGCGACGTAGCCGGCCGCGCGCCGACCGTCATCGTCAGCCAATCTTTCGCCGACCGTTTCTGGCCCGGCCAGAATCCGCTCGGCAAACATGTCACGCTGACCTTCTATCCTGGCGTTGCGCGCGAAGTGGTCGGAGTTGTCGGCGACACCAAACTGGACTCCCTCGATGAAACTCGCCCTGTTGCCATGGTCTACTGGCCCATCGATCAGATTTTCGCGCCGCCGTCCGAGGCTTGGCGCTCTTTCGGCATGGCTCTCGCTGTTCGCACCACCGGCGATCCTATGAACTCCGTTTCCGCCATTACCGCCGCCGTGCATCAAGTCGATGCCGAAACGCCTGTCATCGACGTGTTTAGCATGAACCAGCTCATCTCTAATTCCCTCTCGCCGCAGCGTTCCAACATGCTCTTGCTGGCTGCGTTTGCCGGCCTTGCTCTTGTCCTCACCGCCGTCGGCATCTACAGCGTTCTTTCTTACGCTGTTCGCCGCCGCGTTCGCGAGATCGGAATACGCATGGCGTTGGGTGCTTCCCACTCCGACGTCTTAAAAATGGTTGTCACCGATGGCTTGAAGCCCATTCTGGTGGGCGTCGCCATCGGCCTTGCTGCAGCCCTGGCGCTAGGCCGCGTCGTATCGTCCCTCATTTACGGCGTGCGCCCCACCGACCCTCTCACCTTCGCCACCGTCGCCGTTCTTCTTGTCGCCGTGGGTGTCCTCGCCACAGTCGTCCCCGCCTACCGCGCCACCCGCGTCGAACCAATTCGCACCCTCCGCGACGAGTAGCGCAACTCTGTGTAGGGGCGCGCTTCAGCGCGTCCCACGGCGTAAGCCCCGTCTGCTCTCATAACGACAACTCCACAACAACCGTTGAGCACTCTCTTCTACTTCACGCCTTTGCTTGGATCCCAGGAGCCTTGTTCCTTGCGAACCATCACGATTTCCCCAATGTGGTAAGCGTTGTGGGTGTTGATGTTTGCGATCGTCGGAGCGATAGCCTTCAGCTTTGCCTCGTCGGCATTCTCGACCATCTTTTCGAGTTCCGTCAGCACCGCGTCCAGCTTCTGTACGGTTTCACTCCAGCTTTTCGCGTCAAACTTGTCGAACGTTTCGTCATTGTTCCCGCTGAACTTCCCCGCGTCCTCGCCCTTCAGCCGCCGCAGGTTACGATCGTTCCAGAACCAGATGTGATACGCCAACTGGCCGACGGAATGATTCCCCTTTCCGTCCGTCCAGTTCGCCTGCTCCGGCGTCACTCCCGCCAACGCTACATCCGCGCACACGAACCAATTGCTGTTGGTGTGCGTGTCCTTCAGCTGTTGTAGCAAAACGCTTTTCAGCGTTGGCGCCGGCTTCTGGTCCTGCGCAAACGCCGGAACTGCCACGATCCACAATATGAGAATCGCCACTCGTTTCGTCATTTCGAGAACACCTCCGCCTTCTTAGACGCAGCGTTTTCGCCCCTGTTTCTGGCGCATTCCGATATTCTGTCGTTTCCAGCTGCTTGCCTGCTACTCACTACTCACTGTTCACTACTCACTCCTTATGGCAAACTGAACTGTCACACGGCACGGTTTTGCGCAGCCTGGTGTCTTGGCTCCTCGAAGCATGCGGCTCCTGCCGGGAACTAAAAAATAAAAGCGGTCGCTCAGCGGAAACGATAACCGGAATACATGGACCCGAAGTTCATACGCAATTTTTGTATCATCGCGCACATCGATCACGGAAAGTCCACGCTCGCGGACCGTCTGCTCGAGATGACCGGCGCGCTTACGCAGCGTGAAATGCATGAGCAGGTGCTCGACTCCATGGATCTCGAGCGCGAGCGCGGCATCACCATCAAAGCGAAAAGCATCCGGCTGCACTACACCGCGAAAGATGGAAACACCTACCAGCTCAATTTGATTGATACGCCGGGGCACGTCGATTTTTCCTACGAAGTGTCGCGCGCCCTTTCCGCGTGCGAAGGCGCGCTGCTCGTGGTCGATGCGAGCCAAGGCGTTGAAGCGCAAACTGTGGCGAACACGTTTCTCGCCGCCGGTAATAATTTGACCATCGTTCCCGTCATCAACAAGATCGATTTGCCGGCCGCGCAGACCGATTTCGTCAAAGAACAAATTGAAAACGTCCTCGCGATTCCCGCACAGGATGCCTTGCTGATCAGCGCGAAAAGCGGGCTCGGCGTCGAAGACGTTCTCGAAGCTATCGTGCAGCGCATTCCGGCGCCGAAAGGCAGCTCGGATAATCCG
>Ga0316212_1000103_pt1 | contig 9082 bp, 7 predicted proteins | sample NRE1metagenome_FD_207799 | JGI IMG/M metagenome (GOLD analysis project Ga0316212, IMG submission 207799) | Spruce roots microbial communities from Maridalen valley, Oslo, Norway - NRE1 | ecosystem: Host-associated > Plants > Roots > Unclassified | place: Norway: Oslo | collected 2017-09-14
GATTACTCTACTAATAGTTATACAGAGCCCCCTGAACAGATCCTTTTTATAACCTTTATGAGCACCTCTATATTACCAAAGGGCCCATAATAGCCAAGTAGCCCTACCGCCACTACTGCCCTATAGCGATCAATGATGGTAGCAGGATCATTACCTATCTTCGATCTCCCCACCCCATCAGAAATGAACCCTTTCTTAGACAAACGAGAAACTACCCGTACAATTGGGACATAAATTTATACAGGGGATGTAGGACTACTTGTAGGTGGTAAGCGAAATAAGACACCTAAATAGATACCCCGTCGATCAATGAGTTTAGTGCGGAATCCCAAGCCCCCCAATCTCGTCTTCAGGAACTCGCCCATTGACCATACCAGATCCACGGCAAACGAATCCGAATCAACCGGGGTCCCCAAGCAACAGTCGTAAGCATACCTACCATACTTAGCACCCCCTCTGATTGCACAGCTGCACTGCAAATAGATCCAACTCATGAAGAACCACATTCATTAGGATCGGAGACAGCACCCCGCCTTGAGGAATTCCGACCTCCATGCATCTTTCATTATTACATACAGGAAGGATATTTTCACATTTCAGAGCGCATTGGAAGCTATCTCCTTACTAATTATTCAGTCAAGTGCCTACCTAAAGATCCTATTTCTAGCTCTCTCCTTACGGCAGGTGGGCTGATACAGAGGCTCTCACCCCAACAACTACTCCCCTTGCTCCGGTCACACCCAAAATCCATTCATAAACCGGTTTTGGAACCTAAAGTAAAATACCCTTTATTTAACCCACTTACTTACTCTCGGTTTTATTACCTTATAAAGGGGTTTTATTACCTTACCAGACAGGCGGCATCGAGGGGGCAGACAGACGGCATCGAGGAATGAACTTCTAAGTAAGGTCACCCTCACCACTGCCTTCTTCCGCTCACAACTGCCTTCTATTAACCTCTCTTTACCTTACCTATCAATTTTGGCAATCCCTCCCTCTTAGATAGTGAATACGTTCTCTTTACCTTACCTACCAAAAAGAAGAGGTAAGGAATCCCCCGGAGATACAACGGGAGCAGTCATTTATTATCCTTCTCATTGATGCTAATTAGAAAAGGGATAACTCACGTTATAAATAGAAAAAGAATTGGGGGGAGGGAAGAAATACCAATGATTGAGTCTCCTTCCCATTTCCTTCCAGATATAGATGGGGATAAATTAATAGATACAAAACCTTCCTTACGCGGGTCTATCACTGGCACCTATAAGCAGCATAGTCTTTCTATCCTGTCCTGCCATCATGCATGCTGCTGGCTTTATGCTTTCAAAGATGGTAAGGCCTGCCGTATTAGTGAAAACTGTTACCCGTATCAGTGAAAAGAATAAAGACCGTATCTTCACAGGCAATAAATCCAAAACCAAGTAGTATAAGCAAGTAGTATAAGCAACTTGTGATGCCGAGCTCGCTAAGTGTATGCACTGGGCTTTCTTTAGTTTTGGATTGATATTAATCAAATCGTCTAGCTTACTCAACCTAATCTCTAGATTCGGATCAATGCCTATAGATCAATGCCTATCTATTAGGGAGGGAGGTGAGCGCAGAAGACCAAGCTTACTTTGCCAAGGAAATAGTTGGTTCCTTTCCCCGGTAGTTAGTTCTTAGTGCCCGGAAGAGAGAAAGAGGCATTCTGCCCATTTGAAGCTGATATTTCTGTTCCGTACGAGAAAATAGATCTATAGCAGAAGCCCTTTCTTATAAGTAGGGGGGGGAGAGGTTGGTCCTATTACATACAGATATCTGGTTTATTTGCTTGCATGCAAATCTAACTTTCACAAGCTGGATGACCGGAAGATGTTCACTCACTTTCAAGCACTAGACGAGTTGGGGGACTTCGCTATCTTATTCTATCTATACAGGGATACACATCCCCTTTATTTTAATAGTAATCCGATTGAGGGAATAAAGAAAGGCTAGCCTGTACGAAGGCCTGCCTAGCCTGCCCAGCCTGGTGGACGAAGGCCCTGTTCTTTCTGGCAGCATCCCTTGTATGCTAAGGGTAGATTGCTACTTTAAGGCGCTTATCTGTCTTCCGTTATATTAGAAAACCCATACGATAGAGTGAAGTCTATTTCTTTGAAGCACTCACTTATCCCTTGGATTTACCGATCCACTCGTATCAGGTAAGGGTTCAAGAGCTAATGGTTCAGGTGCAAATGGTTTTGACAGGTTTCCTGCTTCCAGCTTGCATACCAAGAAGAAGTACGAGGGATGATTATCAGCCCAAGAACAAGAAGTACGAGGTTGACCAGCCCAACGCAACAAGTAGCGTACAGAGGTTTAGGTCCAAGTGATTCTACCTAAACTACTAGCTTGGCCTGATTGGAACTACTTGCTTGGGTTCGGTCACTTGGATGAGAAGTACTTGCTTTGCTTGTAAGGAGGTCGGGGGTCACGGGTTATATCCCACCCAAGAGTATAAGGAGGTAGGAGGTCAAGGGAACTCCCTTTAGCGGGAGAAGCTTCCTTCATCTATTTCATGCCAGCCTTGGGTTAGGTGAGAAGGGGTAATGTTACAGTGAAATCTACTTGCTTGCTACTTGCTTGAGGTGAGAGTACAGCTATTAAGCAGCGCAGCATGCTAGCGTGAAGGTTGACAAGCCCGGATACTAGCTTTGGAGGGATTACTTACAGGGCTTACCGGAACAAGTAGCCATTGCTTTCTTCCTGGAATAGTATTATCCCTTTCAATTGGCTAGATTCTTTTAAGGATATATTTCCATAGAAGGATAGATTCTTCCAAGGAGATATTTCCTCCATAGAAGGAAGCCGATTCTCTGAGAGAAGAAGGAAGTGGATTCTCCCGATTCGCCGCACCTTATTCTCAGGACCCGAAGCAGCTAGGGTAAGGACCAAACTAGCTAAAGGGCAAGAAGGTAAGGCCTGAACAAGCTAGGCTCAGGGCCAAAAGCTAAAGGGGTTAGGCGGAAACACACTATGGAAGCGAACACACATTGGTCGGGACCGTTGGGAAAACGGATAGTTAATCAGTGATCCAATTAGTAATGCCGAAGCCAGACCTAGCTGACCACACCTGGGGTAGGCGGTCACACACCATGTAGGCAAGAACACACATTGGTTGGGAACCCGCCAGGCCACACTCGGGCTAAGCGAACACACCATGTAGGCGAACATACCGAATCAAGATCTGCCGGCTAACACACGGGCTAGGCGAAGAAACCAAGTTTCGAACACACCGGGGCAAGACCTGCCAGACTAGACCCCGAATCCTCCTGACATTCATGAACACACATTGGTCGTGACCTGCCCGCCCCGACTCGGGTCATTAGTAATTCTACCAGTAACACACCGAATCAAGACCTTTGGTCCACACCCGGAGAACTTATCTGACTAGTTTATTGAGGAGATACTTATTTGTTTGTTCGCCTTGGTCAGTCTGCGATATGACTGTAGGGCTAGGTCGGGTTTATGGTTCGTTATGTGGGTTACTGGTCCGTCGGCAAGTCATGAGGCAAGGTTACTGTTCCGTCGACAAGTCATGGGGTACGGCGACTCGTACGTCGGTAAGTCATAAGACAAGGTGACTCGCTTACTCGACGAGGAGATCTAGTTGGTCGCGTACTCGTATAGTTGGTTGCTTACTCGTATAGAGCGCCAACTGTATCGTTTCACTAGGGGGAGTACACTAACGCCAACTGCCCTTATTCAATCAATCTATCCCCAATTCTATCCCCTGCCTTCCTTGATTGCTTATTGGGTGGGGGCATATGAATGAGTGAGTGACCCCTAAGTAATATGGGGCCCTCGTTTTTTTCCATTGAATTGCCTTGATGATATGGGAGATTTTTCTGTGTTTTGAGCCATGTGTTCATTGAGTTCCACGGATTGAGAACTGATTCTTCTGCTGCTGTTGACCGGTATGAGCGGCCTGGGGAGATGATGTAGTCTCCGGCGTGAGGTGTTAGCACCCATTACCCCAACTACAACACCCATTGCGTACAAGGTGCCACCAGACGAGAGAGAAGGCCCCCCCTGGAATACCCCCTTCAACACATACCCGTCGTGAAAACTTCACCACAGACCCAGCAGAAAGAAGAAGTTTATAAAAGCTGTTCCATACGTAATATCCATCCATATGTGAAACCAAGTTACCAACAGACAAGTGAGATGTTACCCTTCAATGGCCGATAAGATATGTCCCCCATGTTCCCAACAGATGAGAGAAGGAAGGACAGACATAACCTTACCTTGAAAGTAATACAAGCTTTAATGCTTACAAAACAACCCTTCCCTTGACCTTATGAATTCTGGTACCACATATAACCTTCTGGGTACCACATATATATAACCTATTTGCCGAGCCTTGATGATACGATTATTCATCCATTTGAACCCACTGGCTAGGAATAGACTTATCTTTATAATGCCTTAACCTCATCGTTATCCACCTGACCTATACCACTTCTTTAATTAATCCCTTACTTAGTTGGTACTGACTGCTATATACTCTTCTCTTGTAGGAACGGGATCAACCAACCTTATCTTGACTTTAGTACTCCCTTCACCCTAGAATATGGATGGAGTGCTGCCCAACCCTCCCATTGCTGAAGCCAGGAACACCTTCGTACGGGAAACACTACCCCTATCTTGGTTCCACACAACCTCTCAGTAGGGTAGGCATATATGAACCCTTTACTTACGAACATCCACCAGATACTTTATTTACCACTCCCTTCAACCAACCAGTTATTAAGTGCCGCCTGCCCTTACCCAACCACACTTACCTTCAACCAGGAAGGATTAGAAGAGGGGCCCTTCCCTTGCTTTACCAACCCACACCTGCAAGAGCTAGACATGTTAGCCCTAGACCACGAACTTCATGAAGCGCTTAGGAGGGACAGCTATTTCTTTCTCCGGGCAGGATGGGATTTAATGGAAGGAAGGGCTTCTTGAGTGGGTGAGCATTTATACCACCATTCCCTATTACCTTTCTATGCCTCCTTTATGAATGTTTGTGCGCGACCTGCTGCTAACAATAACCAACAACCTGTCATCTTAACCACCCTTGATATACCGGCTCACTTACCTTCACTTATAGATTGTACGGGCTTCGAAAAAAAACCACTTACTCCTACTTACCCATTTAGGAGTAAGTTTCTGAAAGCATTAAACCTTGTCCAACAGTAAGGGTCTGTATGTCTATCTTCTCCTCACATGAGGGTACAGGTAGAGTCTGTCTGTCCTCTCCTCACATGGGATGTCTAGTATCAAACCGTAAGGGTACGGGTATGTCTAACCTAAACCTTCCTTCAGGATATATGTTGAAACCTTGTTGGAACTGTAATTCGATCAAAACTATGGGTTCTAACCGGATGGGGACGGGTCTGTCTCTCGGAACATTCGATGGCTATAATCGAACAGTAAGGATACGGGTATGTCTAACCTAAACCTAGTCGTAACTGTAGAAGCCTAATCAGTCCCGTTTGGCCACTGCTTTCCTTACCGGCAAGCCAATCCGTAAGAATTTAAATCCTTATAAATAAAAGCCTATCCTGTAGGGCATTGTTTGGTGGGAACGCTTTTCTTTTATTGTAGATGTTAGTAGTGGATGTAACGTCGGGTATGCAGGTGAACATATGAATGGGTGAACAGGTAGTGAATCTTGTACCTTTATGGGGAGAACTCTTCTATATTAGCCCTCTAAGGGTACGTGCTATTGGCAGAAGGATCAGTTGGAACGCCCTACCCCAGAAGATGTTCTCCATGCAAGTGAATCAATTGAAAAGTCCGATAGGTTTCTTGACCAGGCCACCTTTGATTAGTGAATTTTATATGCCCCAACCTAGTGTTTCAGCCGGGAATCGTGGGACCAGCACTATTGAGCTTTTCGGGACGGGTTTCCAGATACTTCTTATGAATGAAGACAGCATTCCTAGGAAGACCTTTACCATGCCTACTTACCTTATACTTTTCACTGTTCTCTACCAACTGGGCACCCACCTTGCTTTTTACCGCCCTTCTCTACTTGCGTGATTGGACTTGTGGGTCACTTAGAACCTTTACAATAAATCCCTCTCCTTTAGTTCTTCGAGTTCGCTACCTCGCCCTCCTTGGGTCGGGCGAGCCCGCTTAACGCTACCTCTCCTCGACCTCGTAACCTCGGCCGAGTCCCTCGACCTCGTAACCTCAGTCGAGTCGATGGCGGTCTTTTAGTTCTTCAAGTTGATGGCGGCTTTTGGGGCCCCTCCCCCAAAAGAGAGTTGCTCGTCTGATGGCGGCCGTTGTCGAGAGTTCGGCAAGCTCACCCTCACCCTCCGGACCTCACTTCTTTGGGGAAAGAATTATCTTGTCGATCTGAGCGTTAAGCCAAGCCGCAGCCGAGGTTTTCAATCTATCCAGTCAAAATAACGTAAGTAATAGCATTCAATCGGTTGCGGTTTTCTTCTTATCTTTCCTAGCTCGCCTGGGTGGATCCTTCCTAGGCAAGTTCCTTCGCCCGCCAGCCAGCTCACCAGCAAGCAATAACCGGTTTCGTGATGGGCTTTGCTCCTCGGGTGGTCTCGTCGTTCTAGCAAGCAAAAACCTGGGTGTTTAAGTTGGGCGTTTCCGGGCAAGTTAAGTAAAGCGAGCAAGAAAGACATTAGCAGTTCCATTGGTGGAACCGTGTCCTTTCGGTTCACAGCGCGCTGTTGGTGTAAAATGTTTCAATTCACTGTGGGCTTTCGGTTCTTAACAACGTCCCTAGGTCTTGTTGGCCTGGTAGAGAGTTTATCAGTTCTAGAGCTAAGCGCAATCAGTTCTCAATCGATCATCTCTTGGGTGGAAGGATCAGCAAAAGATCGGCAAAAGATCAATCTCCGGGGAAGGTGGAATCGCCCAACTAGGCTTTTAGTCGCCAATCAAATCCAATCAATCACTACTCATTGGTGCACTAACTCCTCACATCCTGGCTATGTTGGATCGATAGGTTGGCTCTTGGGTAAAGACTAATCTCACCTCCAGCTCTTAAACATCAATTTATTCTATCTGCTCCTTCCTCGAAGGGTTAATCAACGTAAGTAAAGCAGCATGTTTTATGTCGACTGGGCTTCTTTCCTGGTTCAAGGCTTCTTTCTGGCAAAAGAGGTAAGGCAGGTGATAGGTTTCGGGCTGAAGGCTCCCGGTGAAAGGCTTGCTTCTTCTTCAGTTTATAGGTTCCTCCTTCCCGGTGAAAGGTTTAAGGCAAAAGGTGAAAGGTTACAGGCAAAAGGTGAAAGGTTACAGGCATCCGTGGACTTGGCTTGGCTGTTTATGAAGGCAAAAGGCAGAAGTTGAAAGGAATAAGGTTATAGGCTAAGGCAAAAGGGTAAAGTCATCTGTTGGACCTGTTTAGGCTTGTTGGACTTGGTTAGGTGGGCTGAAGTTACAGGCAAAAGGTTCCTGAGTAAAGCTTTATTCAAAAGGTGAAAGGGTAAAGGCTTCTGGCAAAAGGTTCCAGGCGAAAGGAGAAAGGTGCTCAACCTAAAAGGCAATTGATGCCATCCGCCCTGCCCCGCTTCGTACTGTACTGTACCGTCCCCGTGTTGGGCGGATTTGCTCCGTATGGCAACAACTTTTCTCAATCTCTTTTTTTGGAGAACATGGGTAACTCACATAGAAAGCCATTCACTGAAGCCTTTCACTCACTGCACTAAGCCGCTCACTCACTAAGGATAGAGGAAGATACCGCGAGGACACGTATTACAAAAGGTGCCACACAGGGCACGTATTCCGAGTGTTTTAAGTGGTCACCAATTAGAAATAGTGATTGATTCAACTGATGGGCCATAGTAGGGGAGGTAGGTAAGGCCCGGACACTGAATTACCCCATTCTTGATTCAACCCATAGTAGTGTTTGCTTTCCTGGGTTTTCCAAGGTCTCATACTGGGGGTCGAGGAGATATAGATACAATATTAGTTTTCAGTCTCGGTTTCAGTCAATCAATCGCTCACTTGGACCCACATGTCTACCTGCCCTTCCAGGTATCTATCTGTTTCAAACCCCGCCACATAGCATAGATTCTTCCTTCGTCCTCCCGACACGGAAATATAGCTGCTAGCAAACAAAAACCAGGTGGAGTTAGGGGGGGGGCAATCCACGGTGTCATTTGGTGATTGTATATGATCATTTGGTGGGCTAAGGCGAGTAAGAAAGCAATAACCAACCGGGGTGGTGGGTCTAGCATCAAAGCAAGCCAGCTCCGTAAAGTTATTTCATCGTCGTAAGGTCGCAAAAGATATCGAAGTCAGGTGACAAGAAGAGAGATACGGGTGGTAGCAAGATTCGAGTATCAATCGAGGTCGTCGATATCAGGTCAGGTCGAAGTTCGATGAAGGCAGGTCGTCAGATTTAAGGTCTTGGCAGTCGTTAGTTGGCAAGGTCTATATCTAAGCGGTAAATTGGCAAGGTCAAAGAAAGCAGCAGTCAGGCAGTATCAGGCAGGCGGCAAGGTGATCAGCAGGCAGCAAGGTCTATCAGGCAGTCAGTTTGAAGTGGGCAAGTGGCTTTCGAAAGGAGTAAAGGAAGCCCCAAGGGGAAGAGCCCTTGTAATCCGGCATGCAATCCGTAGCTGTCAAGTTGCTCCTGTAAAGTTGATATATAAGATATCAACCAGTGGGTTAGGATAGAATAAACCCAATGCCAGTTTTTTTTCACATCCCAAAGCAAGAAAGATCCTTTACCCTTAGAGAAAATAAGTATTCCTCTAAAGTAGACCTTTTCCTTCCCTTAGATATGTTTTTCTCTCCATGAATCAATCTGTGTGAGTAACAATACTTGATCGGAATCAATTCAGTGTTTAGTGATTCTCCCTGGCCTAGTGGAATAAATCCTAATCTCCCTATAATCCATCATGAAGACTGATCTCCCTAGCCCAACTACCCGGATCATAGAATAACCATCCCGATCTATTACACGAATCCGGATCATGGAAAAGAGGATCATGGAAGATAAGAACCTAAGCCTAACTACCCGGATCATGATAGGAGGCCTACCTGTTGAACTCCTTCCCGGCCACCCTAAAGGGATTCTTTCTTCCTCGAAGCT